>OLXQ01000085.1_pt1 | contig 16647 bp, 10 predicted proteins | sample 1673371 | NCBI WGS metagenome assembly OLXQ01 (sample SAMEA103958109, study PRJEB25191) | human gut metagenome | biome: human-associated habitat [ENVO:00009003]; feature: intestine environment [ENVO:2100002]; material: feces | place: Germany | collected 2013/2015
TCGAACATCAAGGGCAAGCCGACGAATTCGGAGTTCATCGCCATGATCGCCGACTGCCTGAGCCTGCGGCAAAAGCAGGCGAGCGTGCACTGAATGTGCAGCAGGAGAAAAAGAGGATGCAGAAAGCCCCCGGACGAAATGTCCGAGGGCTTTCTGTATCGATCTCATTCGAGGCGGGCCTTGCCCCCTCGAGCTCCCCTGCGGCTGTGTGTGACCTGCTGCGCGGCGGGTTTTGGATGAAGCGCAGGGGAAGCCCCCGGACGGTTGTCCGAGGGCTTTCTTCATGGATTTCATTCGAGGCGGGCCTTGCCCCTGCGGCTTCGGCGGCGGGCTGTGCCGCCCGGCTACAGCAAAGCCCCCGGACGAAATGTCCGGGGGCTTGCTGTGCGATTGGGGGAAAACTTTGCGGGGGAGACTTGCGGGGGCAAAGCTTTATGCGCTGCGCCTGCTCAGCCGAACAGGGCGAGGAAATCATCGAGATTGCGGTAGCTGCCGCCCTGCGGCGTCAGATCCGGCGCGGAGGCGTAGGCGCTGCCCGGCGTGGCCGTGACGGCGAGGCTGGCCGAATCGACCTGCGTGCGCAGCGTGATCTGGCTCGGCGTGAGCGAGATGTACAGCGGCGACGCCGCGATGTTCGCCGTGATGTTCAGCGCCCCGTCGGCATAGCCGAACGCGGAGATCGCACCGACGACATTCGCAAACGACAGGTGCTCGAAGAAGTAGGTATAGGCCTCGATGGCATTCTGCACGGTCTGGCGGTCAACGCCCGGCGTGATGGTGAGCACGGCGTAGAGCGCCCGCTCGAGCGAGTTCATGGACGCCTCGACATGGTGCCAGCCGTAGTCGATATAGACGCGGTCGTTCCAGAACGTGACGGTCAGGTCGCGGCCGAGGATCTGCGACACGGCGCGCGCTGCGACGGGCTTGCCGAGCGAGAGCACGACGTCGGTATCGAGGCTGTAGCCGTTGACGGACACGGTCGCGTCCATGCCCATGGCCTGCGCGCCGACATAGCGCTCGAGCACGGGGGCGAAGGGCTGCAGCTGCGAGAGGGTGACATAATTGCCGTTCGTGGGATGCAGCGTGGTGGCGGAGCCGGACGTGCCGGTGATCGTCACGCGCACCGTCCAGCCCGAGGCCGTGACGGTCACGCTGTTGGCCGAGAGCGCGGCGGAGACGGCGTTGCCCGCGATGTTGAGCTGCGCGTGCAGCGCGTTATTCGACCACGCGAGGTCCTGGATGCTGTTCACGGCGGACTGCGGCGTGAGCTCGCGGAAAAACTGCGCGTAGGCATTGCCGGCGGCAGCGGCGTCGCCCGCGCCGGCGAGCTTTCCCGCCCAGGCGACGAGGTCTTTGATCTCGCTGCCCGTGCCGCTGACGTGGATGTTCCCGGCCGAGACGTACACCGTGCTGCCGATGTACTCGGCCGTGACGGTCACGCCGTCGACCGTGGTGGTGAGCGCGGCGTCATAACCGCCGGAGGTGCGGGTCACGGTGGCCGTGCCCGTGAGGCTCAGCGGGCCGCTGAGCGCGACGTTGAAGGTCGCGGTTTTGGCGGTCGCCGCGTCCATGAGGGGGCTCACGAGGCTCAGCGCGCCGGTCAGGTCGGTGTAGCCGCTGAGCGACTGCACCTGGAAGCCGCCGTAGTACGGCGTGGCGGTGACGTGCATGCGCGCGCCGCCGAAGTTGAGCGCCACGTCCGCGCGCGTCAGGCGCAGGGCGTCCGGGTTGGTGAGCAGGACGGTGCCGGAGATCATCGGGTCGTTGAGCCGGATGGTCATGCCGGTGTCGGTCTGCTGCATGGCGACGTTTTTCGTCAGCGCGGTCATGCCGGCCGCGTCGAGCGAGATGTTCGGGATCTGCACGCCGAGGTAGCCCGCGACCGTGCGCGCCGCGTCGATCGTGTCGGACGCGCGCAGGACGATCTTCTGGCTGCCGAAGGCGACGTACACGCGCTCGTTGCTGTAGGCGGCGAAGAGGTCGACGCCCGCGACGTTGCCGCGCACCTGGAAGGTGGTCTGGTCAATGTCCACGTGCGCCGTCAGGCCGTAGGACTGGCCGTTGGCCGTGACGGTGAGGCTGTAGTTCGGCGTGCGGCGGAAGAAGTCGCGCACGATGGCCTGCGTGTCCTGTCCGCCGTCGGAGAGCTTGCCGAGGTTGTTGGGGTCGTATTCGGTCTCGAGGTAGTGCTGGAACTCGGTCTGGTCGTCGGTCACGGCGCCGAAGTCCGAGAACACCTCGGTGAGCGTGCTCGTGCAGTTGAGGCTGCCGAGGCCGGACATGGACACGGCGTAGCTCTCCACGGTGTCCATCTGCAGGAGGTCCCAGTTGGCATCAATGGTCCAGACCATGTGTACGGCCGTGAATTCGGGGCTTTTCGACGCGCCGCTGTACGTGCGCACCTGGTGGCGGTAGTACGCGCTCGCGCCGGCCGGCTCGAGGTCGAAGGTGAGGGTGTAGGTGCCGTCGTCGTTGGCGGTCATGGTGGGGTTGAGCACCGTGTCGCGGCTGATGACGTAGTTGCTGAGGTTGCGCGGGTCCTGCCCGTAGGCGTCCTCATAGTCCTGCTGCGAGATGGCCACGATCTGGTCGCTCCAGGTGGCGGTGTCGCCGCTGATGGAATCGGCCTTGCGCACGAGGATCGCCCCGTCCTTGAAGTACTTCTGCTCGCCGAGCTTGACGAACATGCTCGTGCTGATGGCCTCGGTAAAGACGCTGTCGCTCGTGACGACGCGCACGTTGTGCACGGCCTGGTTGTAGTCGATGAAGCCGACCTTTGCCTTCGTCTGGCCGGTCGTCTCGGAGCGGTAGGTCTCCTGATCCATGACGCCGGTCGTAATGTAGATATTGTCCTCCGCGGTCTGGCCGGAGGGGTCGCCGTCCGGGCGGGTAAGCGTTGTGCTCGCGCCGCCGGCGCCGTCATCGTTGCCGACGCCGGCCGCGCCGGGAATGATGATCGCCGCCGCGATCGCCAGCGCCAGCAACGCGCCGCCGATGACATAGGTGCGCTTGCCGTGCTTGCGGCGTGTCGGGCGCGCGGCGCTCTCCGAGGGCACCAGCTCGCTGTCGGCAATGTCCGGCGCGGCCTCGTCCGCCGTCGGCTTGCGCCGCCAGGTCGGCAGATGGAAAGTCTGTTTGCTCATGATATCCGTCTCCCTTGCAGGTGATGCCTGACGTGCATATCGTCAGGAAAATCACATTTCTTCATGACTTCATTATACGGCAGGGACTTTTCAAATGCATCCTCCGCGCGCGCGAGCGGTAGAAACGTTGGGAGAAGGCGATTCTACCAGCGGGAGAATGACAGGATTTAGGTGGAACGTGGCTCTTGCGGCCGAACGCCCGGCGTGGTATACTCATAGCATGGATGATGTGAGAGGCGCGCTCGCCGCCAACCTTGCCGAGCTGAGAAAAGAAGAAAACCTGACCCAGGCCGAGTTTGCCGCGCAGTTCAATTACTCCGACAAGGCCGTGTCCAAGTGGGAGCGGGGCGATTCCCTGCCCGACGTCGTGATGCTCAAGACCATCGCCGACCTTTACGGTCTGCGCGTGGACGATCTGCTGACGGACGGCGGCGTGGCGGCCGCATACGCCGCAGCGACGGAGTCCGGCGGCGAAAAGCAGCACGACGCCTACCTCATGTCGAAGGTGCTCATCGCCGCCATGTGGGTGACGATGGTGTGGGTCGTCGCGGTCGTCGTGTTTTTGTATTCGCAGTTCAGCATCGGCAAGATGTACTGGATGGCGTTCGTGTGGGCGGTGCCGGTGTCGTTCGCCGTGGCGTTCCTCTTCTCCCGCCACTGGGAGGGGGAGACGACGCTGCAGTGCGTGTTTTCGTCCCTGTTCGTGTGGAGCACGATCACGGCGTTTTATTTTCAGTACCTGCAGTATAACATCTGGGCCGTGTTCTTTGTCGGCGTCCCGGTGCAGATCGCGCTCATCCTCGGCACGAAGCTCCACCGCGCCGGCGTGCACTGGCTGCGCCGGTGAAAAAACCGAAAATACCGCTTGACGGCCGGCCGCGCACGTGCTATACTCCCTCCTAATGACAGGCCGAAAGGCCGGGCGGCGTCCGCGCCGCAGCAGACAGGATATCACCGCGTCTGTGGGACTCATATGCCCCACAGGCGCTTTTTTTGTGCGAAAGGAGTCTTTTTATGCGTACACGCACTTCCACCGCGCCCGATGACGCCAAGCGCGTGACCATGCAGGTGTCCACCGTCGGCATCGTGTGCAATGCGGCCCTGACGGTGTTTAAGCTCGTTGCCGGTATCGTGGCGCACTCGTCGGCCATAGTGGCCGATGCCGTGCACTCGGCGTCCGACATTCTCGGTTCGCTGATCGTGATGATCGGCGCGATCTTTTCTCACAAGGCGGCCGACGCCAGCCACCCCTACGGGCACGAAAAGCTCGAGTGCATCGCGTCCATCCTGCTGGGCAACATCCTCGTGCTCGTCGGCGCAGCCATCGGCTACGCGGGCGTGATGAAGATCGTCCGCGGCGAGACGCTGGCTGCCCCCGGCGTGCTCGCGCTCATCGCGGCGGTCGTGTCCATCGGCGTGAAAGAGGGGCTGTACTGGTACACGATCGCGGCGGCCAAACGCATCCGCTCCGTGTCGCTCAAGGCCGAGGCGTGGCACCACCGGTCCGACGCGCTGTCGTCCATCGGCAGCTTTGCGGGCGTGCTCGGCGCGCGGCTCGGCGTGCCCATCCTCGACCCCATCGCGTCGATCGTCATCTGCCTGTTCATCTTCAAGGTGGCCTACGGCATCTTCCACGAGAGCATCGACCGGCTCGTTGACCGGGCGTGCGATCCGGGCACCGTCGCCGCCATGCGCGAGACGATGCAGCGCACCCCCGGCGTCGTGCGCGTGGACGATATCAAGACGCGGCTGTTCGGCAGCCGGACGTATGTCGACGCCGAGATCGCGGTCGACGGCGCGCTGCCGCTGCGGGACGCGCACGTCATCGCCGAGGCTGTGCACCACGAGCTGGAGCGCGACTACCCGGACGTCAAGCACTGCACCGTGCACGTCAACCCGGCGTGACGCGGGCGGGAAAAGAGAAAAAACGTGCGAAGGGCCGCCCGAAAGGGCGGCCCTTTTTGCGCGCGCGGCAGACGACAGAATGTCGTTTTCTTCGCGCGGAAAGCGCGGGAAAAGCGCGCTAAGAACGTGCCAAGAGCGCGCTAAGAAACCGCTAAGAAATATTTTGAGGCCCTTTTGTCGACAGGAAATCGTGCATCCGCGCGGATTCGACACGGGCGGCGATAAGCGGTTTACATAACACCTGATGTGCGAACGAAAAAGCCTGCGGCCGCAAGGGCTTGCGCGCATGACGGCAGAGGGTGCGCGGGGGTGCGCATGGCGGGCGGCGGGGCGGCGCTGTCGCGGGTGTCGTCACGCGGACGTCTCGCGGCACCGTACCCAACCGTACCGTACAGTACCATACCATACTGTGTCTTACCTTACAGCAGGAACATACGGCAAAGCATATCTTACCCTGTCTCTCTCAAAGAAAGCCAGGGGGAAAGAAAGCCGCTGTGGGAAACCGGCGAAAATGTGGAAAACTCTGTGGAAAGCGTGTGGAAAACTTGTTTCAAGGCGCTCGGCCGCTGCGGGCGGGCGCGGGCGCGGCGGGCAACCTGATGGGTACTTTCGGCCGGGCGTGGTCCGGCGGGGGCGCAGCGGTGGACAGAGCGGCGCGCGAGGGCGTGGATGCGGTGGGGCAGACGCCGGTTCTGGCGGCGGCCGGGTGCGGCGGAGCATGGTGCAGTGCCGACAGGGGGGATGTGCGGGTGCGGCAGGGGCTTTCGGCCGGGTGCGGTCTGGCGCGCGCTTTTGGCTGGCGCGTTGTGGCGGCCGTGCGGTGCGGGACGCGGGTGCAGCGCAGGGCACGCTGGCTGGCTTTCTTTCCGAGAGAAAAAATGCTTGACAAGTTATGCAAAAGCATACTAAACTGGAAACAGGGGATCACGCAGGCGGCCGGAGACGGACTTCGGCATCACCCGCACCGCCGGTCATGCAGCGCGCATCCCACGTCCACCTCATCCGTCGCGGCGACTTCGGTCATGCGCTGCGCGTCCGACGCGCGCCTTTCCGGCGCTGCCCTCCGCAAAACGGAGACGAAAAACTCCGCCCCGCATCGAACCGATGCTGGGCGGAGTTTTGTGACAGCAGCCGCGCCTGCGCGGCTGCCTTTCTGTGGGCTTTCCGGCTGCCTTTCCGCTGGCTATCCTGTGCGGCGGCCTTTCCGCAGCCGTTCCTATGTGCCTGCGGCCACCGTGCAGCCTTTCTCACGCAGCCTTCGCGGTCTTGCCCGCGCGCCACGCCTCGAACCGGGTGCGCATATGGTCGTTCAGGCGGCAGAACGCCTTCATCACCGGCCACGACAGCAGGCCGAACACGATAAGGATGAGCGCGCTCTGCAGATTGAGCTTCTGCAGGCTGAAGAGCGTCGGGAAGCCGAAATACGCGATCACGAACAGCACGCCGAGCACGACGATCATCACCTTGCGGATGGTGTTGTACGGCTGGCACGTGCGGTGCACCATCATGAGGCCGACAATGCCCATGACGCCGGTGCAGATCGTGATCATGGCCGTGTCGTCGAGCTGGAAGGCAATATAAAACAGCAGAATGCCCACGACCATCGCCAGATCCGTCATCGCGGCCGGCAGCGCGCGGAAGAGCACGTTGCGCAGGAATTTTCCCTTGACGAGGCTCTCGTTCGGCTCCATGGCGAGGATGAACGACGGGATGCCGATGGTCACGGCGCTCACGAGCGTGAGCTGCGCGGGGCTGAACGGGTACGGCAGCGTGGCAAAGAGCGTGAAAAACGCGAGGCAGAACGAGAAAATGTTCTTGACCAGATACAGCGAGGCGCTGCGCTCGATGTTGTTGATGACGCGGCGGCCCTCCGCCACGACCGACGGCATGGAGGCAAAGTTCGAGTCGAGCAGCACGATGTGCGACACCTGACACGCCACGTCGCTGCCCGAGGCCATGGCGATGGAGCAGTCGGCCTCCTTGAGCGCGAGCACGTCGTTGACGCCGTCGCCCGTCATGGCCACGGTGTGGCCGTCGGCCTTGAGCGCCTGCACGAGGCTGCGCTTCTGCGCGGGGGTCACGCGGCCGAAGACCGTGTACTTGCCCGCCGCGTCGCGGATGGCCTCCTCGGTCGTGAGCGTGCGCGCGTCGACGAAGCGGTCGGCGTTTTCGATGCCGGCGCGCTTGGCCACCTCGGACACCGTGCGCGCATTGTCGCCGGAGATGACCTTCACGGCCACGCCCTGGCTGGCAAAGTAGCCGAACGTCTCCGGCGCTTCGGCGCGGATCTTGTTCGAGAGCAGGATCAGCGCGATGGGCAGAAAGCCGGCGCTGAGCGTCTCGTCCGTGAGCGCGCCGTCATACATGCCCAGCAGCAGCACGCGGCAGCCCTTGGCGGAGTAGCCCTCGATCTGCTCCTGATACGGGTTCTCGCGCCCGGCGAGCAGCACGTCCGGCGCGCCGAGCAGGTACGTCTCCTCGGTGTGGAACGACACGCCGCCGTATTTCTTCGCCGACGAGAACGGCAGCGTCGCCGTCGCGTCCTGCGTCTTTTCGCCCGTGAAGTAGCGCCGCAGCGCGGCCATCGTGTCGTTGTCGGCCTGCATGGCGTAGACGTAGTCGGCCATGATCATGCGGATGTCCTCGAGCGTGAAGCGGTCGTCGCACAGGGGGCAGACGTCCTCGACGATCATCTTGTTTTCCGTCACCGTGCCGGTTTTGTCCACGCACAGCGTGTCCACGCGCGCGAGCGTCTCGATGCAGCCGAGCTCGTGCACGAGGGTCTTGCGCTGGGCCAGACGCACGACGCCGGCCACGAGCGCGAGGCTGGTGAGCAGATACAGCCCCTCAGGGATCATGCCGATGATCGAGCCGACCGTGCTCGTCACGGCGATGGGCACGGCGCGGCCGAGCCACACGTATTCCTTGACGAACATCACCACGCCGAGCGGGATGACGAGGATGCCGATCCACTTGACGAGGTTTTGCAGCGAGCGCATCATCTCCGACTGCTGCGGCTTCTTGGCGCGCTTGGCCTCCTGCGTCAGGCGCGAGACGTAGGAGTCCGCGCCGACGTCCGTCAGCTGCGCGCGGCACATGCCGCTGACGACGAAGCTGCCCGACAGGAGCTTGTCGCCGGGGTTTTTCTTAATTTCGTCCGACTCGCCCGTGATGAGCGCCTCGTTGACGTAGCAGCTATCTTGCGCGACGACGGCGTCGGCATAGATCTGGTTTCCGGCGGCGAAGACGACGATGTCGTCGCGCACGAGCTGCGCGGTGTCGACGGTCACGCGCCTGCCGTCGCGCACGGCGACGGCCTTGGGCGATGCGAGGATGCTCAGCTTGTCGAGCGTTTTCTTCGAGCGGATCTCCTGAATGATGCCGATGGCGGTGTTGACGATGATGACGCCCATGAACGTCAGGTTCAGCCACTGCTGCACCGCGATCACGCACAGCGCCAGCAGGAAAAACAGCATATTGAAATAGGTAAAGATATTGCTCAGGACGATCTGCTTGACGGTCTTGCCCGGCGGATCGACGGGCGCGTTCGTCCAGCCGGCGTCCGCGCGCTCGCGCACCTGCGCGCTCGTCAGGCCCTGCTGCGGGTCGGGGTGCGCGACGGGCACGTCTCGCCGCTCCGGCGTCTCGGGCGCGGGCGCGCGCCGGTCTTTGATTTTTTCGATCAGATTGGCCAAAGGTCTGCCTCCAATGTGATAACACCAAATATACCGAATATTATAGCGTCTCGCGCGGTGGAATGGAACAACAGTTTGTGAATATTTACTTAAAAATGGTGGGATTTTTCGGCAGCCTGCACAGTGTGCCGCAGCAGCAGCGCGGTCGTCACGCTGCCGATGCCGCCGGGCACGGGCGTGCAGGCGGCGATGGCGGCGGCCGCAGGCGTCACGTCGCCGCGCAGCGTGCCATCGGGCAGCGCGGTCGCGCCCGCGTCGAGCACGATCTGCCCCGGGCGCACGCACTCCGGCGTGATGAGCCCAGGCGCGCCCGCCGCGGCCAGCAGAATGTCGGCGGCCCGGCAGCGGGCGGCGAGGTCGGGCGTTTTCCGGTGGCAGAGCGTCACGGTCGCGTCCGCGCGCGTGAGCAGCAGCGCGGCCGGCCGGCCGATCACGAGACTCCGGCCCACGACGGTCACGCGCCTGCCCGCGGGGTCGATGCCGTGCGCGCGCAGAAGTTCCATACACGCCTCGGCCGTGCAGGGGGCGAAGCCCGCCGCCCCGGTCACGAGCGCGCCGAGCGACCATGTCGTCATGCCGTCCACGTCCTTGCGCGCGTCGAGCGTGTCGAGGATCTCCTGCGCGCGCAGCGCCGCCGGCAGCGGCCGCAGCAGCAGCACGCCGTGCACGCCGTCGTCTGCGCTCAGGGTGCGCAGGGTGTCGGTCAGGGTTTCGGGCGCGCAGTCCGCCGGCAGGGGCACGGGGCGCACGGTGACGCCGCAGCCGGCCGCCGAGAGTGCGATGCTGCGCAGATAGGCCCGGTCGTCCGGCTGCGCGCCGACGGACACGGCCGCGAGGCAGGGGGGTGCATCGAGCCGCGCCGCGCGCGCTCGCACCTGCGCATAGATCGCCGCGGCGGCCTCCGTTCCGGTCAGGGTGTTCGGCATGGTTCAGCCCTCCCCGCGCAGCGCGGCGCGCACCGCGTCTGCGGTCTGCGCGCAGCACTGCACCACGGTCGCGCGCAGGCGCGCGGCGCGCGCCTCGGTCGCGGCGCGGTCGTCCGGCGCGAGCAGGCCGGTGTTGACCAGCACGTTCAGTTCCGCCGCCTCCGTCGCCGCGCTGCACAGCGCCGCCGCGCACCCGACGTCCGAGCGCAGGAGGGGGCTGGCCGTGCTCAGCGCAGCGGGCAGCAGCAGCGCCACCTGCTCGCAGTGCTCCAGCATGGCCAGCGGGGCAAGGCACGCCGTGTGCGCCGCGTCCGCGAGCCGGGCGGCGCGCGTGGGGTCGTCTTTCGGGATGGCGTAGGCCCGCTGCAGCGGCAGAAAGCCCGCCGCGTCCGCGTCGATGAGCGCGAGCAGCGTCATGCGCTGCGCGTCGCAGCTGGCGGCCAGCGTGGCGAGCGCGTCGTGCCGGTCGGCGTAGCGGGGGTTGGCTGCCGTCACGTTCGCGGCCATCGCGGCCAGGCTCGCCGCCAGCGCCCCGGCGAGCGCGGCCGCGCCCCCGCCGCCCGGTGCGGGCTGCGCGGAGGCGAGCTGCGCGGTGAATTCGGAAAGGGAGCGCCCGGTCGTAAGCGTCTGGTCGGTCATATGGAAAACCTCCTTGCGGGATGATGATCGTGTGGTGTCGTGTCCGTCACCGGCACACATATTATATTGTATTATACCGCGCGGCGGGGCGGTTGAAAAGTGGGCGCGGGGCTTTTTGCGCGCTTTTTGGGCATACTGACCCAAAAGGGAGGAATGACCATGCAAGACGGTTTCCTGCGCGCGGCGGCGGCATCCATCCCCGTGGCCGTGGCAGACCCCCGGCGCAACGCGGCGGCGGTCTGCGCGCGCATCGACCAGGCGCACCGGGCGCGTGCCGCGCTGCTCGTGCTGCCGGAGCTGTGCGTGACCGGCTACACGTGCGGCGACCTGTTTTTGTCCGCGCTGCTGCTCGACGCGGCCGAAGAAGCGCTGCTGAACATCTGCGCGCACACGCAAAACTGCGACCCCGTCGTCGTGCTCGGTGTGCCGCTGCGCGCCAGGGGCAAGCTCTACAACTGCGCGGCCGTGCTGCACCGCGGGCGCATCCTCGGCGTCGTGCCGAAAACATGGCTGCCGAACTACGACGTGTTCGCGGAAAAGCGCTGCTTTGCCTCCGCGGCGGCGTACCATGGGCCGGGCAGCGTGCCCGTCAGTGGGGCGGACGTGCCGTTCGGCACGGGGCTGGTGTTCGCCTGCGCGCAGATGCCGGCGTTTCGCCTCGGCGTGGAGCTGTGCGAGGACGTGTGGGCGCCGATACCGCCGTCGGTGCGGCTGTGCCTCGCCGGGGCGACCGTGATCGCAAACTGCTCGGCCTCGCCCGAGGCGGCCGGCAAGCCCGCCCGCCGCCGCACGCTGCTGCGCGCGGCCAGCGCGCGCGGTCTCTGCGGCTATGTCTACGCCAACGCCGGGCCGGACGAGTCGAGCGCGCACGCCGTCTTTTCCGCGCACCACCTCATCGCGGAAAACGGGGACATCCTCGCCGAGCACGCGCCGTTCGCGCCCGAGCCCGGCCTGCTCGTGACGGAGCTCGACCTGCTGACGCTCTCGGCCGAGCGCCGGCGCAACACGACCTTCGTGCCCGAGGGGGCGGGCGTGCGCGTCGTGCCGTTTTCCATGCCGCTGCGCCCGACGGCGCTCAGCCGCGCGGTGTCGCCGCACCCGTTCGTGCCGGACGATGCAGCCCTGCGCCGCAAGCGCGCAGAGCTTCTGCTTTCCATCCAGGCGCACGGCCTGCGCAAGCGCCTGCTGCACACCGGCAGCCGGGCGGCGCTGCTGCCCGTGACGGACGATCTCGACAGCGTGCTCGCCCTGCTCGTGTGCGCGCGCACGATGGATCTGCTCGGCCGCGCGCGGCACGATGTCCTCGCCGTCACGCAGCCGGGGGGCGACCGGGCGCGCGTGCTGCGCCTGTGCAAGGCGCTGGGCGTGTCCGTGCGGCCGAATGCCGACCGCGCGGGGCTCGCGCGCACGCACGCGGCGCTCCCGCTCGCCGCGCCCGACTTCACGGCGCTGCTGCTGGGCGAGGCCGTGTGTGCGCCGGAGGCCTACGGCGTCAACGCCGCCGTGCCGCGCACGCTCGTGCGCTGGCTCATCGCGGCCGAGGCCGAGCGCGCCGAGGAGCCCCTGCGCGCGGAGCTGCGCGCCGCGCTCTCCGCGCCGGACGCCGACTGCGCCGGCGTCTCGTGCGCGCTGACGGACTTCTGCTTTTACCACCTCGTGCGCTGCGGCGCGCACCCGCGGCGCATCCTGCGGCTGGCCCGCGCCGCCTTCGGCGACGCGGCCGCGGATGCCGACATCCTGCGCGCCATGGCGGCGCTCACGCGCTGCCTGTTCCGGCGGCCGGCCGCGCTGCCGGACCACGTCGCGCTCGGCAGCAGCGCGCAGGCGCTGCACTGGCCGCCGGACGCGGCAGGATCGCTCTGGAGCGAGGAGATCGACGCGCTGCGCCGCGAGCTGTCCTGAGATCAATATTCAAAAATGCGTGCATGACTGCATATTCTGCCGCCGCTCTGAATTCCGGAGCGGCGGCGCTTTTCGCATATCTTTCGCGCTTTTGTGCATATCACCGAAAGAAAAGCGTTTCTCGCGTGAATTTTATTCAAAAAGAGGGTTGACATTTGCGCGAAAAAGGTGAATAATATGCACATCTTATGAATGAATAATCAATGGAGGCAACCATTATGAAAAAAGAAGATATCAAAAAAGTCGTCCTTGCTTACTCCGGCGGTCTGGATACGTCCATCATCATCCCCTGGCTGAAGGAAAACTACAATAACTGCGAAGTCATCGCCGTGTCCGGCAACGTCGGCCAGGCCGGCGAGCTCGACGGTCTCGAAGAGAAGGCCATCAAGACCGGCGCGTCGAAGCTCTACGTGCTCGACCTGACGGACGAGTACGTCGACGATTACATCATCCCGACCATGCAGGCCGGCGCCGCGTACGAGGAGTACCTGCTCGGCACGAGCCACGCGCGGCCGTGCATCGCCAAGGGCCTCGTCGAGATCGCCCAGAAAGAGGGCGCCGACGCCATCGCCCACGGCTGCACCGGCAAGGGCAACGATCAGGTCCGGTTCGAGCTGGCCATCAAGCACTTCGCGCCCGATATGCCCATCATCGCCCCGTGGCGGGAGTGGGACATCAAGTCGCGTGAGGAAGAGATCGCCTACGCCGAGGCGCACAACGTGCCCCTGAAGATCAACCGCGAGACGAACTACTCCAAGGACAAGAACCTCTGGCACCTGAGCCACGAGGGTCTTGACCTCGAAGATCCGGGCAACGAGCCGCAGTACGAGAAGCCGGGCTTCCTCGAGATGGGCGTCAGCCCCATCGACGCGCCGGACGCCCCGACCTACGTCACGCTCGACTTTGAGCAGGGCAAGCCCGTCGCGCTCGACGGTGAGAAGATGAGCGCCAAGGACATCATCCTCAAGCTCAACGCCATCGGCGGCGCCAACGGCATCGGCATTCTGGACATCGTGGAGAACCGGCTCGTCGGCATGAAGTGCCGCGGCGTGTATGAGACGCCGGGCGGCACGATCCTCTACAAGGCGCACAGCGTGCTCGAGACGCTCTGCCTCGACAAGATGACCATGCACGAGAAGCAGAAGCTCGCCGTGACCTTCGGCGAACTGGTGTACAACGGCCAGTGGTTCACGCCGCTGCGCGAGGCGCTCAGCGCGTTCGTGACCAAGACGCAGGAGCACGTCACCGGCACGGTGCGGCTCAAGCTCTACAAGGGCAACATGATCAACGCCGGCGTCTGGAGCCCGTACTCCCTGTACTCCGAGGAGATCGCCACCTTCGGCGAGAGCGACTACAACCAGGCGGACGCCACCGGCTTCATCCAGCTCTACGGTCTGCCGATCGCCGTGCAGGCAAAGGTTGACGGCAAGAGCATGTAAGCGGTACAATAGATATATAGAAATGATTTTCTCCCCGCGCCGGGCCTCCCGGCGCGGGGCAGCCTGTCAAAAAAGCTTTTTCAAACGAGAACCCAGCGAAGCGGTTCTCTGTGGAGACAACGCACGAAGGGAGACCATCACCATGGCAAAAATGTGGGCGGGCCGCACGGCCGGCGTGACCGATCCGGTCGCGGACGATTTCAACTCCTCCATCCGCTTCGACAGCCGGATGTACCGCGAGGACATCACGGGCAGCATGGCGCACGCGGCGATGCTCGGCGCGCAGCACATCCTCCCGCAGGCGGACGCCGATGCCATCATCGACGCGCTGCAGGGCATCCTCGACGATCTCGACAGCGGCGCGCTCGCGTTCGACCCCGCGTGCGAGGACATCCATATGTTCGTCGAGCAGGTGCTCACCGCGCGCATCGGCGACCTCGGCAAGAAGCTGCACACCGCCCGCTCGCGCAACGATCAGGTCGCGCTCGACCTGCGCATGTACCTGCGCAACGAAACGAGCGAGATCATCGCGCTCACAAAGGACGTGCTCGCGGCGCTCGTGGAGCAGGCCGGGGCGCACAAGGGCGACATTCTGCCCGGCTACACGCACCTGCAGCGCGCGCAGCCGATCACCTTCGGCCACCACCTGATGGCCTATGCCATGATGCTCCTGCGTGACATTGACCGCCTGCGCGATGCGGTCAGGCGCATGAACGTCTCGCCCATCGGCTGCTGCGCGCTCGCCGGCACGACGTATGACACCGACCGGTTCTTTGAAGCAAAGCAGCTCGGCTTTGACGACGTGGCGCGCAACAGTCTCGACGGCGTGTCCGACCGGGACTTCTGCGTCGAGCTGCTCGATGCCTACGCCATCGAGATGATGCACCTCTCGCGCCTGAGCGAGGAGCTGGTGCTCTGGTCGAGCTGGGAGTTTCAGTTCGTGCAGCTCTCGGACAGCTACACGACCGGCTCGTCGATCATGCCGCAGAAGAAAAACCCCGACATGGCCGAGCTCGTGCGCGGCAAGACCGGCCGCGTCTACGGCGACCTCATCGCCATGCTCACGGCGCTCAAGGGCCTGCCGCTGGCGTATAATAAAGACATGCAGGAGGACAAGGAGGCCGTGTTCGACGCGGTCGACACCGTGAAGATGTGCCTGCGCGTCATGGCACCGATGCTCGCGACCATGACCGTGCGCGCCGACAAGATGCTCCACGCGGCGCAGACGGGCTTCCTGAATGCGACCGACCTCGCGGACTATCTCGTCACGAAGGGCCTGCCGTTCCGCAGCGCGTACAAGGTCTCCGGCCAGCTCGTGGCCTACTGCATCGCGCACAATACCGTGCTCGAAAAGCTGCCGCTCGAGACGTTCCGCACCTTCAGCGACCTCTTTGACGACGGCGTGTACGATGCCATCGACCTCAAAAACTGCGTCACGCGGCGCGTGTCTTACGGCGGCACGTCCGTGCCGAGCGTCGAGGCGCAGATCACATGGGTCACGCAGCAGCTCGAGGCATAAGCACATACGCATATTTTTTACAAGACCGGCGCTCCCATTTGGGAGCGCCGGTCTTGCATTGCACAAAAAAATCCTGTACAATAAGCAAAAAGTTGTGCAAAAAGGCTTGCCATTTCCGGGGTGGGGATGGTATTCTTTTTCATACCCACTTTGTTGAAAAAAGGAGAAATGGTATGAGAAAGAAACTTCTGAGCATCCTGCTTGTGCTGAGCCTGATGCTCGCGCTCGTGCCGGCGGCCTTCGCGGCAGACGCTGTGAGAACCGAGCTGGAAAGCGACGGCACAACGCTCGCCTTCTACGGCAGCGGCGTTGCCACGGCCGACTGCTGGAACGGCGACTGGACCGCCGTCACGCACGTTGACCTCGGGTATGAGATCCGCGGCGTCGCCGAGAATGTGCTGGCCCGCTGCGTCAACCTCGTCTCCTTTGAGGCCATCGGCAGCCGGTATCTCCGGACCTACAACGGCGGCCTCATCTCCATAGACGGCAGGCAGATGCTGGCCGCGCCGAACAGGTGCACGGCTTATGAGATCCTCGACTTGGTGCAGACCGTCAAGACGGGCGCGTTCCGTTACTGTCAGGGGCTGACGGCGGTCACGTTCCCGGCGAGCCTCACCACCATTGAGGCGCAGGCCTTCACCAGCTGCCTGAGCCTGACGGACGTTCAGCTGCCGGACGGCCTGAAGACGATCGGCGACTTTGCTTTCGCCGGCTGCGCCGCGCTGACGAGCGTGCTCATCCCGAAGAGCGTCACGAGCATCGGCGCGGGCGCCTTCACCGGCTGCACCGCGCTCACGGCCATCGACTACAGCGGAACCGAGGCCGAGTGGGCCCAGCTGACCAAGGGCGAGAACGCGCTGCCGGAGGGCGTGACCGTGAACTTCAACGCGCCCATCCACCACTACGGTTCCTGGACGGGCACGGACCCGAACTGCACGACCGAGGGCAAGCGCACCCGCACCTGCACCGACGACGGCTGCGGTCACACGGAGGAAATGACACTCCCCGCCCGCGGCCACTACTGGGGCATCGGCCGTGTGACGACGCTGCCGCCGGAGACCACGACCGGCGTGCGCACCTATACCTGCAGGACCTACGGCTGCAATGCCACGCGCACCGAGGAGATCCCCAAGCTGCCCCGCGGGTGCCCGTGAGCGAGCGCTTTGACGACGTTGCCCCCAACAGCTGGGCGTATGAGGACATCCAGTACTGCGTCGACTATGAGCTCATGGCCGGTGTCGGCGGCGGCCGGTTTGAACCGAAGACGCTGACCACGCGCGCACAGCTCGTGCAGATCCTCTATCGGCTTGCGGGCGCGCCGGAGGTCAGCGGCGAGACGCCGTTTACCGATCTCACGGCCGACTGGTACAAGACCGCGGTGCTCTGGGCGTACCAGACCGGCGTGACGTCCGGCGTGAGCGAGACGACCTTCGCACCGGACACGCCCGTCACGCGCGAGCAGGTCGCGGTGTTCCTGGC
>OLXQ01000102.1_pt1 | contig 15506 bp, 14 predicted proteins | sample 1673371 | NCBI WGS metagenome assembly OLXQ01 (sample SAMEA103958109, study PRJEB25191) | human gut metagenome | biome: human-associated habitat [ENVO:00009003]; feature: intestine environment [ENVO:2100002]; material: feces | place: Germany | collected 2013/2015
CGGCCGTCAGGTCGCGGTCATCGCCATTCTGGGCTTTGGCCTGACCTTCTGCATCACCGCGGGCGAGATCGACTTTTCCGTCGGCGCCATGACGGCGCTCTCCGGCATGGTCGCGGGACTTATTATGAACAAGACCGGGCTCGGCATCTGGGTCGCGGCGGCAGCCGGCATCGCGACGGGCGTTGCCTGCGGGCTGCTGAACGGCATTCTCGTCACCAAGCTGAAGCTGCCGAGCTTCCTCGTCACGCTCGGCACGACTTACGTCTATTCCGGCATCGCAACGACCGTGACAAGCCAGAAGGCGCTCGTGCTCTATTCCGACACCTTCAGCAAGGTCTGGGGCAACGCAACGTTTCTCGGCGTGCCGCTGCTGCTCTGGTGGATGCTGCTCGTCGGCGCGGTGTCGTTCTTCTTTTACCACCGCACGCCCTTCGGCGCCAAGGTAAAGGCGCTCGGCGGCAACCGCACCGCGGCACGCTTTTCCGGCATCCGCACGGAGAACGTCGTCGTGAAGGTCATGACGGTCTCCGGTCTGCTCGCCGGACTCTGCGGTCTGCTGATGATCGCGCGTCTGAGCCAGGCGCGTCCGGACGTCGGCGGGGACTACGCGATGGATGCCATCGCCGCCGTCGTGCTCGGCGGCACCGCCTTCAACGGCGGCAGCGGCTCCATCCCCATGACCGCCGTCGGCGCGCTCATCCTCATCTCCATCACGAACGCGCTGATGATCATGGGCATCTCCACCACGGTGCAGTCCATCATCAAGGGCGCCATCATCGTCGTGGCGGTCGCCATGAGCACGCGGACGAAGAAATAAGCGGAGGAACGCTTATGAACAAAATTGCCATCATCGGCACACTGGATACCAAGGGCGCGGAGTTTCTCTATCTGAAAAACCGCATCCGCCAGCTCGGCTGCGACTGCTGCGTCATCGACTGCGGCGTCGTCGGTCCGGCGGGCTTTCCGGCGGACTATCCCGCGGACGGCGTTGCACGGCGCGGCGGCAGCACCACAGCGGAGCTGCTCGCGAAAAACGCGCCCGCCGACGCGCTGGCTGTCATGGCGCGCGGCGCCGCCGCCATCGTGGGCGAGCTCTTCGCCGCCGGCGAAATTCAGGGCGCGATCTCCATGGGCGGCGGTCAGGGGACCTATCTCGGCATGACTGCCATGGCTGCGCTGCCTATCGGCGTGCCCAAGGTCATGGTGAGCACCCTCGCCCGCGCCGTAAGGGAGCTGTTCGTCTCCGGCGGAGACACGGTCGTGCTCGACCCCATCGTGGACATTGCGGGGCTGAACGCCCTCCTGCGCTACGCCATCGACGGCGCGGCGGAGACCGTTTGCGCGCTGGTGTCCGGCGCGCGGCTCGGCGCGGCGGAAAAGCCCGTCGTCGCCGTCAGCATGTTCGGCATCACGACCCACTGCGCCGACCGCGTCCGCGCGCGGCTGGAGGAGGCGGGCTACGAGGTCTGGGTCTTCCATAGCAACGGCGTCGGCGGCGCGAACATGGAAAAGCTCATCCGCACGGGCCGCATCTGCGGCGTCGTAGACCTCACCACGGCGGAGGTCGGTCAGACCTATATGGGCGGCACCTGTGCCGTGGCGGGCGAGCGCCTCGCCGCCGCGGGCGACATGGGGATTCCGCAGGTCGTGAGCGTCGGCGGGCTGGATATGGTCAATTTCCTCGGTCCGGAAACGGTGCCGGAGCGCTACCGCGGCGGGGAGCGCCGCTTTATGATGCATAACCCCAGCACCACCGTCATGCGCACGGAGGAGGCGGAAAACCGCGTCATCGGAAAGCTGCTCGGCGAACGGCTGAGCGCCGCCCGCGGCTCCACGGAGGTGCTGCTGCCCCTGCGCGGCATTTCGTCTTATGATCACGAGGGCTCAGACTGGTACGGTCCGGACGTCGACGCCGCCCTCTTCGCCGCGCTCCGCGGCGCGCTGCGCCCGGATATCCCGGTGCGCGAGCTGAACTGCCACATCAACGACCCGGAATTTGCCGATATGCTCGCCGCGCGCATGCTCGCGCTGTTGGAGCGCAGCGGCCGCCGCGCCGGATGAATCTTCTGAGAGGAGAGCTTGAGAATCTATGAAATTTGAACGCAGCGCCATCCGCGCTAAGCTGCGCGCGCAGGTCCGCCGCCATGAGCCGATCATTTTAGGCGGCGCGGGCATCGGTCTTGTCGCCAAGGCCGCCGACCGCGCGGGGATCGACCTTATCATGGCCTATAACACCGGACCGTTCCGCATGGACGGCGCGGCGTCGCTCTGCGGCTATCTGCCCTACGGCGACGCCAACGCCATCACGGAGCAACTCGGCAACCGCATGCTGAACGTGGTAAAGAACACCCCGGTCATCGCCGGCGTCGGCGCGAGCGACCCTTACCGCAACATCCCGATGTTCATCGACCGTCTGATGGAGATGGGCTTTTCCGGCATTACGAACGTGCCCGCCCTCGGCTCCTATGAGGGCGTCATCCGCGACCAGATCGACGCGCTCGGCTGCGGCGTTCCCGAAGAGGTGAAAATGATCGCCGGCTGCGCGAAAAAGGACATCTTCACCGTGGCTTACGCCTTCACGGACCAGGACGTGCGCGACTTCGTCGCCGCGGGCGTGGACATCGTCGGCGTCCATGTGGGCGGCACGACGGGCGGCATGATCGGCTCGCGCACGAGCCGCAGCATTGCCGAGGCATGCGAGATGACCCAGCGCTATTTCGACATTGCGATGCGGGAAAACCCGGACGTGTTCGTCGTGACCCACGGCGGCCCCTTCGAGGACCCGGAAAGCGTGCGGCAGGTGTTTGAAAACACGGACGTCCACGGCTTCATCGGCGCATCGAGCATCGAGCGCATCCCGGTCGAGCGCGCCGTGACCGAGGTCGTGACGCAGTTCAAGGCGCTGCGTCTGCGCTGAAAAAACCGTCCCAAGGAGGAAGCACACTGTGAAAAAAACGATCGTGATCGGCTGCGACAACGCCGCTGTGGCGATGAAGGAGCAGCTCGCGGCGTTCATCGCCTCGCTGGGCTACCCCGTCGAGAATATGGGCTGCGACAGCAGCGACGACCCCACGACTTACCCCCGCGTCGCCGAGCGCGTCTGCGAGGAGATCATCGCGAGCGGCTATGAGAAGGAGGGCGTGCTCATCTGCGGCACGGGCCTCGGCATGGCGATGTGCGCCAACAAATTCCCCGGCATCCGTGCCGGCGTCTGCCACGACAGCTTCTCCGGCGAGCGGCTGAAGCTCAGCAACAAGGGCAACGTCATCTGCTTCGGCGCGCGCGTCATCGGACCGGAGCTCGCAAAAAAGATCCTGAAGGAGTGGCTGGAGCTGGAGTTCAAGGACGGCTCGTCCACCCCCAAGGTGGCGGATATCCGCCATCTGGAGGAAAAGACCATGAAGGCGGTCTGAAGGGAGGAAAAGCTTATGGCGCGCTGCGGGCGCTTTTATTTCGGGACCAACACCAAAATGTCCATGACGGACCGCGAGGCGCTGGACTATCTCCGCACTCTGCGCGCGGAGACGGCGGACATTCCCGCAGAGGAGGCGAAGCTGTTTGTCATCCCCTCCCACACGGTGCTCTCCCGCGCACAGGAGGTGCTGGAGGGCAGCGCCGTCGCGCTCGGCGCCCAGAACATGAGCTGGGAGCTGCGCGGCGCGCTCACGGGGGAGATTTCGCCCCTCAGCCTCGTGGAGCTCGGCGTGGAAATCGCGGAACTCGGCCACAGCGAGCGCCGCCACATCTTCCGCGAGACGGACGATGAGATCGGCAGCAAGGTGCGCACGGCGCGCGCTCTCGGTCTGACGGCGCTGCTCTGCGTCGGCGAGACGGAGGAGGAAAGGCGCGACGGCGCGGCGGACGCCGTGCTGGAAACGCAGCTGCTGCGCGGCACGGCGGGGCTTTCCGCGGCGGAGGCGGCGGGGCTGATCGTCGCCTATGAGCCCGTCTGGGCGATCGGTACGGCGGGAACGCCCGCCCCGGCGGACTATGCCGCGGCGCGCCACGCCGCGCTGCGCCGGGTGCTCGTCTCCCGCTTCGGCGAAGCCGGTGCGGACGTGCCTATCCTTTACGGCGGCAGCGTGAACGCCGCAAACGCCGCGGACTATGTGCGTCAGGCGAACGTGAACGGCGTGTTCGTCGGCCGCGCGGCTTGGACCGCGGCGGGCTACGCCGCGCTCGTACGCAGCCTGCTGCCCGTGTTCCGCGCGAAGGAGGTGTGCTGACTATGGCGGACTTTATCCCGCGGGAGGAAATTCTCGCGAAGCTCCGCAGCCGCGCGGAGAGCGGCTGCGCCCTGCTCGCCTTCGGCGCGGGCAGCGGGCTTTCCGCGCGCAGCGCGGAGGCGGGCGGCGCGGACTATATCAGCATTTATACCGCCGCCGCGCGGCGCATGGAGGGGCTTCCCAGCCTGCTTGCGTGGCTGCCCTACGGCGACGTAAACGAGGAGATGCGCGCGCTCGGACGGAAAATTCTGCCCCTCGTGAACCACACCCCCTGCGTCGCCGGGCTCGGCGTCCACGACCCGCGCATCAGCATCCCGGCGCTCATCAGCGAGTTTATCTGTATGGGCTTTTCCGGCGTCAGCAACGAGCCGTTTTGCAGCACTTACGGCGCGGAAATGCGCGCGCTTCTGGACCGCGCCGGGATGGGCACCGCCCGCGAGCTTGCGCTCATCCGCTGCGCGCGGGAGCGGAACGTGTTCTCCGCCGCATGGGCGGCGGACGCGGCGGAGGCGGAAGCCTTTGCCGAGGCGGGCGCGGACGTTGTCGGTCTGCTCGCCGGATTTCCGCGCGAGGCGGGCGAGAGCGCCGCGGACCACTTCGACCGCGTGCTGCGTCTGCTGCGCGGCATGACGGAGGCGGTGCGCCGCGCATCGCCGGAGGCGCTCGTGCTGGTCCACGGCGGCGTGCTCGATACGCCGGAGGCGGTGGAAAAAGCCCTGCGCGCCACGGGCGCGGACGGCTGCGCCACCGGCAGCGGCGGCGAGCGCATCCCCGCCGAGACCGCCATCCGCAGCATTGCGGATCAGTACCGGGGCTTGAAGACCAATGGGTAACAAAAGCGAGGGCTAAGCGCCCTCGCTTTTGTTTTCGGCTTTTTCAGCCCTTCAGATCGAAGATTCCGCCCTTTTCCTCGGAATAGACGCCCCAGAGTCGCAGCGCGGCGCCGAGCTCCTCGTGCTCGCGTCCCGCCTCCTCCAGACTCTCTCCGCGGCAGACCGCGTCTATTCCCTGACGGAAGGCGCGGGCTCCGGCGGCGGCGCCCATCGGGTGGCCGTGGATCGCGCCGCCGGCGGCGATCATCACGTCGTTTCCGAGCTTTTTGACAATATCCCCGATATGACCGGGCGTCGTCCCGCCGCCGGGCATCGGGATCGCGGGGCGGATATGGCGCAGCGGCATCAGCATCTGATAGCCCAAGTTCACGAAGGTGTCCATCAGCATCGGGAACTTTCCGTAAGGCGTCAGCCCGATGATCATGTCGAGCCCCGCGAGGCGCGGCAGCTTCGCACCGATGAGCGCGGCGGAGAGCCCGGACCACTCGCTCGCGTACTGCGCGCCGGTATAGTCCGAGTGGGCGAGGATGGGGACCTGAATATTGGGGTCCTCCGTGATCATGCGCGCCGTGTCGAGCCCGCAGGCGGCGTAATTGATCATGAGCGCGTTTGCGCCGGCGTCCAGCGCACGGTAAGCGTTGTCGCGCATCTGCATGGCGGGGGCGGTGATGTTGAAGGCGTAGAGCGTTTTTTCGCCCTTTACCTCGTCGGCGCGATGCACCGCCTCCATGACCGCTTTCACGCGGTCGGCAAGGCGGCAGAACGGCGGGTCGCAGACCAGCTCGTCGTCCTTGATGATGTCCACGCCGCCGACGGCGGCTTCGTAGGCGAGCTCTGCGGTCTTTGCCGCATCCAGCCCGATGCAGGGCTTGATCATGTTGTTCAGCAGCGGGCGGTCATAAACGCCGAGCAGCTCGCGCACGCCCTGCACGCCGAATTTCGGGCCCTGAAAGCCCTCCAGAAAGCGCGGCGGGAACTCGAGGTCCACAAGCTTCACCTTGCCGGAGGAGGAGATGTTGCCGATAACGGTGGAGAGCAGCATCGTAAGCTGCGCGCCGAAGTTTTCCCACGGATAGGCGATGCGCAGGATGAAATGGCGCTCCGTGACCTCGGCGGGAATGCCGATCTGGTAAGCCGGCGCTTCGTAAACGCCGACGACACGGCCGATGGCGCGCTCGCGCACCTCCGGCGTCTCGCCGGGGACGCGCAGCCACGTGCCGCAGGTCTGCTCCACGGCGAGCGCGGCGGCGAATTTCACCATATTCGTGCCGGGCTTCGCCGCGGCGTAATAGGTTGCGATGACAAAGCGCTCGCGGTCGAGCGCGTCGGGAAACTGCATAATGATGGGGTCGATCAGCATGGCGGGAAAAGCCTCCTTTTTTCGTTTCTGCCGCCATCATAAGCCAGGGGTTGCGGGAAAGTAAATGTGGAAAAAACTTGCATTACCATCGGTTGACAAACTGTTCGCCAAACACTGAACACTCCGGCGCGCTCTGTCCATTCCCCGCCCCGGGGGCGGATGGTATAATGGAGGAAAAGGGGGTGGACGCCCGTGCGCGGGGAAGTGTATTCCTGCTCCGGCTGGACGGCGCTGCGCGCCGCGGAGCTTTATTATCTCGAAGGACGCAGCCAGAAGGAGATCGGCGAGGCGCTGGGGCTCTCCCCGGCAACGGTGTCGCGCGCGCTGCGGCGGGCGCGGGAGGAGGGCTATATCTGCTTCGCCGTGCCGGAGCCTTACGCCGCCCATCTCGCGCTCGCCCGCACGCTCTGCGCCCGCTTCGGTCTGCGCGACGCGGTCGTGACGGACTGCGCCGGGGACGCGGAGGCGCGCAAGCGCGCCGCGGCGCTGGAGGGCGCGCGCTATATCGAGTGCACGCTGCGCCCCGGCGACGTGCTCGGTCTCGCTTGGGGCGGCACGATGTATCATCTGGTGCATCTTCTGAACCCCTGCCGCCGGACGGACAACGCCTTCGTGACGCTCCACGGCAGCCTGCGCTGCTGCGGCAGCGAGCTGGACGCCGCAACGCTGACACGCCGGGTGGCGATGGTGCTCGGCGGGGCGCACTACTGTCTGGATGCGCCGGGGCTCCAGCCCTCGCCGGAGGCGCTCGCCGCGCTCTGGCGCGCGGAGGGCGGGCTGCGCGAAGCGCTCGCGCGCGTGACGGTCTCGGTCAGCGGGCTCGGCGCATTTGCGCCGGAGGAGCGCTCCCCGCTCGCGCGGCTGGACTATCTGCCGCCGGAGGACCTCGCGGAGCTGCGGGAAAAGGGCGTCTGCGCCGACATGCTGCTGCGCTTTTTCGACCGCGACGGCCGCGAGATCGACTCCGCCGTGCGGCGGCGGACGCTCGCGATGGAGCCGGACGATTACCGGCGCATCCCCTGCAAAATTCTCGTCGCCTCCGGCGCGGAAAAGGCGGCGGCGCTGCGCGCCGTGCTGCGCGGCGGCATGGCGGACGTGCTCATCGCGGACCGCGCCCTCGCGGAGTCGGCGCTCCAAGCAGAAATCTGAACACGAAAAAACACCCGCCCTGCCGAACGGCAGGGCGCACTTTCCATGCGTTCCGTTATTCCCCCGCGCAGACGGTCCTCAGGCGCACTGCGGCGGGGCGATGACTTTTTTCGCGCTTATTTCCGTTCCCGTCTCCGCTCGATCCATGCCTCGCGGCTTTCGCGAAGATGGTCGGCGAGGGGTCTCGCGCTGCGGAAGGAGAAGAGGAAGCGGGGCTTTTCGTGATGGGCGGCGCGGCTGCGGCGGATCTGCTCGCGCAGGGCTTCGAGCTTGATGTCGATCTGATGCTCCTCGGCGAAGGCGCGCAGCTTCACGAGCAGTTTGGCGGAGTAGACGACGTCAATGCAGAACACGCCGAAGAAAAAGCCGATGACGAAAGAAAACGCCAGGTTGCGGGACAGCCAGTCCAGCGCGTCCAAAATGTAAGGGTGGACGCAGAAGTAGTATACGGCGCTGACCGCCGCCCACAGCGCGGAGAACGCCGGGCAGATCAGGCCCTGGATGTTGCCCCACTGCTTGCTGTAATCCCACAGCCGGATCTTCATGAACTTCAGGCTGACGATACCGGCGATATACTCGATGACCGTCATGCTCAGCGCCATCCCCGCGAACAGCAGCAGCTTCTCCCCTGCCGTGTCCACGCCGTTCCGCTCGCCGATGCTGGCCAGCAGGTACAGGATGCACAGACCCGACCCGTACAGCGGCACATACGGCCCTACGCAGAAGCCCGGGTTGATCCACTTCCGCTCCGGGTTTGCCCCGGACAGAAACCGCCTGTACAGCAGCTCCGCCACCCAGCCCAGCGTTGAGCCGATAAAGAACAGATACGCCAGCGTCAAAAACAAATTCATCCCAGCCGCTCATCCTTTCTTCCGCAGAAAACAATACCACGCCAACCAGCCCACCAGCAGGCCGCCGGCGATGTTGCCCAGCGTGACGGGCAGCATATTGCCCAGGAAATAACGTCCCCAGGTCACGTCCGCCGCGCCGCCGCCGAACAGCGCCAGGCCGCAGTACGTCATGTCGGCGATAGAGTGGCTGAACCCCGCCGTCACGAAGAACATCACCGGCGCCCACGCGCCCAGCATCCGCCCCGTCACGTCCTTGGCGGACAAACTCACCAGCACCGCCACGGTGACGAGGATATTGCACAGCACGCCCATGAAAAACGCCTTGCCGAAGGGCATATTCATCTTCCCCTCGGCCAGCTGCACGAGATAGTCCCCCAGCGCGCCGTTTCCCGCGGAGGTCCAGCCGAACCGGGCGCAGACCCAGCTCAACGCCATCGCGCCCAGGAAATTCCCTGTGTATACCAGTCCCCAGTTCCGCAGCATCGCGCCCAGCGTCACCCGCCTGTCCAGAAGGCTGATGACGATCAGCGTGTTGCCGGTGAACAGCTCCGCCCCGGTGAGGATCACGATGCCCAGCCCGAAGGCGAACAGCGTGCCGGAGAGCACGGACACCACGCCGGCGTTGGAAATAGTATACGTGGCCTTGGCCACCACACACACCGGGAATCCGATCAGCGCCCCGGCGGCGACGCCCAGCAGAAGCAGCTTCAGCGCCGAATACCGGGACTTGACCACTCCGGCGGCGGCGTAGTTGGCCGCCGTCTCCGCAGGTGTAAACAAATTCATAGGCCGCCCTCCCCTGTCAGTTTCTCCGCCGCCCGGACGGTATGCGCCATCAGCACCGCCGACGTCACCGCGCCCACGCCGCCGGGAACGGGCGTGATGGCCTCCACTATCTCTGCCGCCGCGTCAAAGTCCGCGTCGCCGCACAGTCCCGTGCCGTTCCAGTTTGTGGACACGTCCACCACCACCTGACCGGGCCGCACATGATCTGCCGTCAGGCTGTTCGCCGCTCCGGCGGCGGTGACGATAATGTCCGCCTGCCGCGTCACGGCAGCGGTGTCCCTCGTTTTGCTGTGGCACACCGTTACCGTGGCGTTCCGGGCCAGCAGCAGCATGGCCGCGGGCCGCCCCACCACGGCGGAGCGCCCGATCACCGCCGCGCTCTTTCCGGCGCAGTCGATGTGATAATAGTCCAGCAGCGCCATGCACGCCTGGGCGGTGCAGGGCGGGAAGCCCTCACCGCTGCCGGTAAACACCCCGGCGGCGGAGACAGGCGTCATGCCGTCCACGTCCTTTCGCGGGTCGAGCAGGGCGCACAGCCCGCTCTCCGCCGCTTTCAGCTGTCCCGGCAGAGGCCGCAGCAGCAGGCAGCCGTGCACGGCGTTGTCGCCGTTCACAGCTTTCAGCGTCCGGGCCAGTGTATCGGCGGATACATCCGCCGCCAGCGTCCGCAGCTCCACGTCCACGCCGCACAGACCGCCCCGCTTCATCGCGCCGCGTATGTACGCGCCATCGGCCTCGTTTTCGCCGCAGCGCAGGATCACCAGCTTGGGCATCACGCCCTTATCCCGCAGCAGATCGGCTCTCCGCCGTGTGTCCGCCGTCAGCGCGTCCGCCACCGGCTTTCCATAGAGCAGCTGTGCCATGTAAACGTCTCCTCCTTTACAGGGTCGTCAATTCCTCTTTCACCCGGTCAAATACCGCGTCGGCCAGCGCCGTGCCCCGGCGCAGCAGCTCATCGCACCGGCGGTTCAAGCCCTCCGCCGCAGCGCGGTCGGGCATGGCCTTCGTGTTGATGTACACATTCAACGATGCCGCCCGCAATCCGCCCTGGAGCAGCGCCGCGGCGCAGCCCGCGTCGGACACCGCCAGCCGCGAACCGATGTCCGCCAGCCGATCCGCCGCCTCCAGTGCCTCCAGACACAGCGCCATCATCCGCAGCGGCGCACCACAGGCCGTCTCCGACGCCGCCTGCAAGGCCGGCGGGCGGGCCGGGTCATCCTTGGCCATTCCGTACACCCGTGCCAGCGGCAGGAAGCCCTCCGCGTCCGCCGCCACCATATCCAGCAGTCTTTCATGTAAAGTATTGCACCTTTCCAGCAGCTGTTGTATCTCGCCTTCCACGGTGGCGTACTTCTTTCTTCCCGTGGTCAGCGAGGCCACCATGCCGCACAGCGCCGCACCCAGCGCACCGGCCATGGCCGCCGCCCCGCCGCCGCCCGGCGCAGGCGCATCCGACGCAAGCAGCGCCGTAAATTCCCGGCAAGACCGCGTTGTATCGTCCATAGGCCCTCCTTAAAACAGTCCCCGCACCGCGCCGGTGTCCGTATCCACGTCCACCCGCCGGTAGGCCGGGTCAGAGCCCGTGCCGGGCATCATGGAGATCGTCCCCGCCACCGGGCACAAGAACCGTGCGCCGCTGTATTCCAGCACGTCCCGCACCGGCAGCCGCCACCCGGTGGGTACGCCCTTCCGGGTGGGGTCGTGGGACAGGGACAGGTGCGTCTTTACCATCATGGTGCAGTAATCCGCGTATTTTGGATCACTCTCGAACCGCTCCGCCTTTTCCAGCGCCAGCGGCGACCAATCCACGCCGTCCGCGCCGTATACCTCCCTGGCGATGCGCTCCACCCGCTGCCGCAGGGGCATCTCGTCGGGATAGAGGAATTTAAGCTCCGATGGCTCTTCACAGGCCGCCATCACCGCCCGGGCCAGCTCCTCCGCGCCCGCGCCGCCATAGCGCCAGTGGTCGGACACGGCGCAGCGCAGCCCATGCTCGGCGCAGATATGCCGCACCAGCGCCAGCTCCGCATCGGTATCGGTGTGGAATTTGTTGATGCACACCACCGGCGTGATGCCGGACTTCCGCACCGTCTCCGCGTGGTGCAGCAGATTGGCGCACCCCGCCTCCAGCAGGGTCAGGTCCTCCTTTGTGTACGCCTCCGGCAGCGGACGGCCCGGCACGACCTCCGGCCCGCCGCCGTGCATCTTCAGCGCCCGGATGGTGGCCACCAGCACCGACACGTCCGGCTTCAGCCCGGACAGGCGGCACTTCACGTTCCAGAACTTTTCAAAGCCGATGTCCGCGGCAAAGCCGGACTCGGTCACGTGGTAATCAAACAGCTTCAGCCCCAGCCGGTCGCCGATGACGGAGGACTGTCCGATGGCGATGTTGGCAAACGGCCCTGCGTGTACCAGCACCGGCTGGTGCTCCACGGTGTAGCACAGCGTGGGGTTGATGGTGTTCCGCATCCACGCCGTCATCGCCCCGGCCACCTCCAGATCCTCGGCGGTGACGGGCTTTCCCTGCTTGTCATAGGCCAGCACGATGCTGCCGATGCGCTGCCGCAGGTCCTTCAGATCCCGCGCCACCGCCAGTATGGCCATCAGCTCGGAGCTGACGGCGATGTTGGCGCAGGTGTCCATGGGATAGCCGTCCATCTTCCCCTCGCCCAGGCCGATACGCATTTTCCGCAGCGCCTGGCAGCAGAAATCCAGCACAAAGCTCCACTGCACCCGCTCCGGGTCGATGTCCAGCCGCCGCAGTCCCCGCTGGGCCAGCTTTTCGTCGTCATAATTCCGCTCGTGCTGCATCCGGGCGTTCAGCGCCGTCATGGCCAGGTTGTGGGCGTTCATGATGTCGTTGATGTCGCCGGTCAGCCCCAGGGAGAACTCCGTCATGGGGATGAGCAGCGCGTTGCCGCCGCCGGCTGCCGAGCCCTTCACGTTCATGGTCGGCCCGCCGGAGGGCTGGCGCAGACAGCCGCCCACGTTCTTCCCCAGCCGGCCCAAGCCCTCGATCAGACCCAGCGACGTGGTGGACTTTCCCTCACCCAGCGGCGTGGGCGTGATGGCCGTCACCTCGATATACTTGCCGTCAGGCCGATCCTTCAGCCGCCCCATGATACGCAGAAAATCCAGCTTCGGCGTCTTGCCGTAGGGCAGCAGCTCCTCCGGCTTCAGCCCCAGCCTTTCCCGGAACGTCTCCACGTCCGGCAGCGTCTCCTCCGCCGCCGCGCCGATCTGCCAATCCTGATACACCGTGGGGTCGAGCACCCTTCGGCCCGACTCGTCCGCACAGCAGCCGTTTATAAACTCCATCTCCATCACACGACCTCCTCCGGGATATAGGGCATGCCCATATATCTTGTGTTCATATTGCTATATATTATACATGATAGAGTAGTCCGCCGTCAATGGGTAGTATGGCGATGCCGGAAAATTTTCGGTTGCAATCCCACCTGTTCCGTTATATAATGTACCCGCACAGTGTAGGGATGGTGCGTTAAGTGCCGGACGGATGGGAGGCTGCCGCCGGACGAAGGAGCTTGCTCCGCGATGCCATCTCAGCTTCCACCGTGCGGACAATTTCATGGATCTTTGAGATGTACCTCCCATCCCACGGATAAGGAGGTATTTTTTCATGCCCGAAAAAGAGTGTATCGGAAAGCGCATCGTGGTGTTCGACACCTATGCCTTGACGGTCTGCGCCCTGCTGACGGCTCTCAGCGTGGTGCTGGCCCGCCTGCTGACCGTCATCCCCAGCGAGGTCAGCCGCTTCTCCCTGGAGGCCGTGCCCATCCTGCTGGCCGGGCTGCTGTTCGGCCCTGTCCCCGGCGCGGCGGTGGGCTTCGCCGCCGATTTCATCGGCTGCCTGTTCTCCCCCTACGGCTATAATCCCATCTTCTGCCTGCCCCCCATTCTCTACGGCCTGTGGGCCGGACTGCTGCGGGGCTTCGTATGGCAGAAGCCCACCGTCTGGCGGGTGGCCCTGGCCGTGTTCCCGGCGGCGCTGTGCGGCTCGGTGCTGTGGCAAAGCGCCGCGTTGGCGCTGGTCTACGGCGGAGAGGCCAAGCTGCCCTTCTTTCTGACCCGCCTTGCCGCCCGCAGCGTGCAATTCGCCTTCACCGGCGCGGTGGACACCGTCACCGTATGGCTGCTGGCCCGCCGAAACACCCTCTCCCCCGTGCTGCACCGGGTGAAAACGAAGGAGCGTGACCGTCATGACGCTTGACCAGGCGTTGGATTACATCCACCGGGTGGACTGGCGGGGCAGCGTCCCCGGCCTGTCCCGCATCGACACCCTGCTGGGCAAATTGGGCCACCCGGAGCGCGATGTAAAGTATATCCACATTACAGGCACGAACGGCAAAGGCAGCACCTGCGCCATGATCGCCGCCATCCTCCGGGCCGCCGGATGCAAAACCGGCCTCTACACCTCCCCCTACATCCGCCGCTTCAACGAGCGGATGCAGATCAACGGTGTCCCCATCCCCGATGAAGCGCTCTGCGCTCTGGTGGCGGAGATACAGCCCCTGGCGGACAGCATGGCCGACCACCCCACGGAGTTTGAGCTGGTCACGGCCATCGGCCTGACCTGGTTCGCCCGCCAGCACTGCGATGTGGTGGTGTGCGAGGTAGGCATGGGCGGTGAATTTGACGCCACCAACGTCATCCCCGCCCCGGAGGTCGCCGCCCTCACCAACATCGGCCTGGATCACACCGCCGTGCTGGGCAGCACGGTGGAGGCCATCGCGGCCACCAAATCCGGCATCATCAAGCCCGGCTGCGACGCGGTACTGTACCCTGCCCCGCCGTCAGTGGAGCAGGTGGTGGCCGCCCGCTGCCGCCGTACCGGCGTTCCTCTGACCGTGGCGGACTTTCATGCTCTCCGCCCCGTCTCCCATTCGCTGGACGGCCAGGTGTTCGACTGGCCCGGCCTCCCCGGCCTGCGTCTGCCCCTGCTGGGCCGGCATCAGCTCCATAACGCCGCCGTGACCCTGACCATCATCGAGACCCTGCGCCGCCGGGGCTGGCATATCCCTGACGATGCGATCCGCGCCGGCCTCGCCGCCGTGGAATGGCCCGGGCGCTTTCAGGTCGTCCGCCGCGCTCCCATCGTGGTGCTGGACGGCGGCCACAACCCCCAGTGCATGGAGGCCCTGACCCAAAACGTGGCCGATTACCTCTCCGGCCACCCTCTGACGGTGCTCACCGGCGTGCTGGGCGACAAGGACTACGCCCACATGTACGGCCAACTGGCCACGCAGGCCGCCCGCTTCGTCACCGTCACGCCCCACAGCCCCAGGGCGCTGCCCGCCGCCGACCTGTCGGTGATGCTCTCCACCCTGGGCAGGCCCGTCACCACCTGCGACGCCATCGCTCACGGCGTAGACACCGCCCTGTCCCTCACCCAGCCTGACGGCGCGGTGCTCTGCTGCGGCTCACTGTACCTGCTGGGCGATGTGCTGGACGAATTGGACCGCCGCTGACCACATAAAAACAGCGCCCCATCGAGAGATGGGGCGCTGTTTTCATGTGTGTTGACCGTTTACCACGGATCGTCAATGGCCTCAAGCTCACCCAGCAGCACATAGCGGGCGTTGGCATAATCATAGTCGCAGGTGCTCAAGGTCAGGATGTTGCCGGTGGGCACACCCAGCCCGGAGTTGAACGTAGAGCTGTTGATGCACTCCTGCAGATAGCTGCTGCTCAGGTTATAGGAATACACCTCGGAGTCGTGGGGCGTCTCCATACCCGCGAACAGATGGACCTTGTAGGTCTGAGACGGGGTATACAGATACAAATAGGGATGCGCGTCGAAGAACGCCTGGCTCTTATACTTGATCAGCGGCGCGAACATCAGGCCGGTCTTCATGTTGTGGCCGTAGATCATGTTGTTCTGCGTGGAGAAATCGGAAGCGCAGCGCCAATCCAGGAACACCGTACCGTTCTTGTTGTCCTTGCCGTCAATGTCGCGGTACAGGTAGTATTCGCCGCCCTCCTCCGCCGTCTGGACGATAGGCCAGTCAAGGCCGGTATTCGCGCCGTAGATCCAGCCCACCACATCGGGATACTTCTCCCGCATGGCGGCAAAGTCGATCTTGCCCTTGTGCTCCGGCTGGGACACGACCTCCGTCTTGTCCTTGTCCTTGTCCTTATCGGTATCCTCTCCGTCGTCGGGATCGGGGGTCGGCGTGGGCTGCACGAACTCGTTGTTCATGTTGTCCTGGGATGCCTGGGCGTTCTTTTGATCCTTCAGATAGGTGATGATCTTCACCGAGGAGAACACCAGCACACCCAG
>OLXQ01000103.1_pt1 | contig 15396 bp, 11 predicted proteins | sample 1673371 | NCBI WGS metagenome assembly OLXQ01 (sample SAMEA103958109, study PRJEB25191) | human gut metagenome | biome: human-associated habitat [ENVO:00009003]; feature: intestine environment [ENVO:2100002]; material: feces | place: Germany | collected 2013/2015
AACGTCGATCTTTTCCGCCGCCGGGACCTTGGGCAGACCCGGCATGGTCATGATGTCGCCGGTCAGGGCGACGAGGAAGCCCGCGCCGGCGGAGACCTTGATACTCTTGACCGTCACGGTAAAGCCCTCCGGCGCGCCGAGGAGCGCCGGATCGTCGGAGAAGCTGTACTGCGTCTTGGCGACACAGACGGGCAGCGCGCCGAAGCCCAGCTCCGTGAGCCGCGCGATCTGTTTTTTCGCCGCGGGCGTGATCGAAACGCCGTCGCCGCCGTAGACGCGCCGCACGATCGCCGTGAGCTTTTCCTCGATGCCGCCGTCCAGCTCGTATGCAAAGCGGAAGTCGCCGGTTTCTTCTTCGCAAAGGCGCACGACCTCGCGTGCAAGAGCTTCCCCGCCCACGCCGCCGTCCGCCCACACGGTGGAGAGCACGGCGTTCACGCCGAGGGCGCAGCAGCGGTCGATGATGCAGCCGATTTCCGCGTCCGTGTCCGTCGGGAAGCGGTTGACCGCCACGACGCAGGGCAGACCGTAGACATTTCTGATGTTTCCGACATGGCGCAGGAGGTTCGGGATGCCGCGCTCGAGCGCCGCGAGGTCCTCCGTGCCGAGGCTCTTTTTGTCGAGCCCGCCATGCATCTTGAGGGCGCGCACCGTGGCGACCACGACGACGGCTGAGGGCGTGAGCCCCGCCATCCGGCACTTGATGTCAAGGAACTTCTCCGCGCCGAGGTCCGCGCCGAAGCCCGCCTCCGTGACGGCGTAGTCACCCATACGGAGCGCCATGCGCGTCGCCATCACGCTGTTGCAGCCGTGGGCGATGTTCGCAAAGGGACCGCCATGGACAAACGCGGGAGTGCCCTCAAGCGTCTGGACCAGATTCGGCTTCAGCGCGTCGCGCAGCAGCGCGGTCATCGCGCCGACGGCGCGGAGGTCTGCCGCGGTGACGGGCTCGTCGTCATAGGTGTAAGCCACAACGATCCTGCCGAGGCGCTCCTTCAGATCCGCGACGGAGCTCGCGAGGCAGAACACCGCCATAATCTCGCTCGCGACGGTGATGTCGAAGCCGTCCTCGCGCGGGGTGCCGTTGGCTTTTCCGCCGAGACCGTCCACGATAAAGCGGAGCTGGCGGTCGTTCATATCGACACAGCGCTTCCACGTGATGCGCCGCGGGTCGATACGGAGGGCGTTGCCCTGCTGGATATGGTTATCGAGCATGGCGGCGAGCAGGTTGTTCGCCGCGCCGATGGCGTGGAAATCGCCGGTGAAGTGGAGGTTGATGTCCTCCATCGGAACGACCTGCGCATAGCCGCCGCCGGCGGCGCCGCCCTTGACGCCGAACACGGGACCGAGCGAGGGCTCGCGCAGGGCGACGACCGCGTCGCGTCCGATGCGGCGCAGCCCGTCGGCAAGTCCGATGGTCGTCGTGGTCTTGCCCTCCCCCGCGGGAGTGGGCGTGATGGCGGTCACGAGGACCAGCTTCCCCTCGCTCCGCTGCGTCTCCCGCAGCAGCGCCGGGTCGATCTTGGCTTTATAGCGCCCGTAGGGCTCCACAAATTTTTCGTCAACGTGTGCGCGGTCGGCGATCTGCATAATCGGCTGCATTTCGCACGCCTGCGCGATTTCGATGTCGCTTCTGTATGACATGTCGTCTCCTCCTGAAATAAATTTTTTGCTTACTTGAAATACCGCACAGCGGACGCAAACATCTTGATATTATAATCGCCCGGAACGTTTTTGTAAAGCCCCGATCCCACGCGCTCGGCGTGTCCCATCTTGCCGAAGACCCTGCCGTCCGGCGAGGTGATGCCCTCGACGGCGAAGGCGGAGCCGTTCGGGTTGAAGCGGATGTCCATGGACGCATGCCCGGCGTCATCGGCGTACTGCGTCGCAATCTGGCCGTTTTCCGCAAGGCGGCGGATGAGCGCTTCGTCGGCGAAGAATCTGCCCTCGCCGTGGGAAACGGGAACGGAATACACCTCGCCGACGCGCGTCTCGGCGAGCCACGGGGACTTATTTGACGCAATGCGCGTGCGCACGATGCGGGACTGGTGGCGTCCGATGAGGTTATGTGTCAGCGTCGGGCAGCTCTCGTCCGTATCGAGGATCCGTCCGTAAGGCACGAGCCCTAACTTGATAAGCGCCTGAAAGCCGTTGCAGATGCCGCACATAAGCCCGCCGCGCTCACCCAGCAGCGCCGTTACCGCCTCGCGCACCGCGCCGGAGCGGAAAAACGCCGTGATGAATTTTCCGCTGCCATCCGGCTCATCGCCGCCGGAGAAGCCGCCGGGGATGAAGATCGCCTGCGCATCCTGCACGCGCGCGGCAAAGCCTTCCACGCTGCGCTCGACGTCCGCGGCGCTGAGGTTGCGCACGATGAAAATCTCCGCCTCGCCGCCGGCGCGCTCGACCGCGCGGGCGCTGTCGTATTCGCAGTTCGTGCCCGGAAAGACCGGGATGAGGAAGCGCGGCTTCGCCGTGCGGATATGCGCCGGGGAAGCCTGCCGCGGTCCGGCATAGCCAAAGTCCTCGACCGCGCCGGAGTGCACCGGGGCGCAGCTCGGATAGACCGGCTCCAGCTTCGCCTCGGAAAGCGCCTCCAGCTCCGCGAGGGAGACCGTCTCCCCACCGAGCGTGAGCTCCGGCTCCGCCGTCACCTCGCCGAGCGTCAGCGCGCCGGGGACATGCTCCGTCACCTCCAGCACGAAGGCTCCGCAGCGGCGGGCAAAGAGCATCTGCATATCAAGCCCCGCCGAAAAGCGGAAGCCGAGCCCGTTGCCGAGACACATTTTAAGCACCGCGTCGGCGACGCCGCCCGCGCCGGGGGCGTAGCAGGCGACCGCCTTCCCGCTGCGGAGCAGCGCCGTCACGCGTGCAAAGAGCGCGATGAGGCTCTCCCCCGTCGGGAGCCCGTTTTTGTCCGTCTCCGCCGTGAGCAATATGGCGCTGTTGCCCGCGGACTTAAATTCCGGGCTCACGACCTCCCCCGTTTTAGCGTGCGTCACGGCGAAGGAGACGAGCGTCGGCGGAACGTCCAGCGACTCGAAGCTGCCGCTCATGGAGTCCTTTCCGCCGATGGCGGCGACGCCGAGCGCCATCTGCGCCTCGAACGCGCCGAGCAGCGCCGCAAGCGGCTGTCCCCAGCGCTCCGGCGACGCGCCGAGGCGGGGGAAATATTCCTGAAAGCTGAGGTAAACGTCTTCAAACGACGCCCCGGAGGCGATGAGACGGCAGACGGACTCCACCACCGCGCAGTAAGCGCCGTGGTAAGGACTCTCCGACGAGAGCGCGGGGTCGAAGCCCCAGCTCATCAGCGTGCAGTCGTCCGTTTCACCGCGTTCGAGCGAAATTTTCTGCGCCATCGCCTGAATCGGGGTGCGCTGCCGCGCGCCGCCGAAGGGCATCAGCACCGTGCCCGCGCCGATCGTCGAGTCAAAGCGCTCGGAAAGTCCGCGCCGCGTGCAGCATTGCAGGCTCCCGGCGAGTGTGCGGAGGTTTTCGGCAAAGCCGCCGCCTATGTGCTGCGGCTTCAGCGCCGCTGCCGCGGGCGCGGCGTCGGCGTGTTTTTCCGCGCCGTTCGTGTCCAGAAATTCGCGGGAAATATCCACGATCGTGCTGCCGTTCCAGCGCATACGAAGCCGCGGCTCCGCCGTCACACGCGCGACGGGCACCGCCTGAAGATTCTCCTCCGCCGCCAGCGCAAGGAACCGCGCCGCGTCCTCCGGCGCGACGACGACCGCCATGCGCTCCTGCGACTCGCTGATGGCGAGCTCCGTGCCGTCGAGTCCCTCATATTTTTTCGGCACCGCGTCGAGGTCGATGTCCAGCCCGTCGGCGAGCTCGCCGACGGCGACGGAGACGCCTCCCGCGCCGAAATCGTTGCAGCGCTTGATGAGGCGGCTTGCCGCCGGGTTCCGGAACAGGCGCTGGAGCTTGCGCTCCTCCGGGGCGTTGCCCTTCTGCACCTCCGCGCCGCAGCGCTCCACGGAGCGGCTGTCGTGGGCGCGGCTGGAGCCCGTCGCACCGCCGATGCCGTCGCGCCCCGTGCTGCCGCCGAGGAGGATGACCACATCCTCCGGAGCCGGGCGCTCGCGGCGCACGTTGGCGGCGGGAGCCGCGGCGATGACCGCGCCGATCTCCATACGCTTGGCGGCGTAGCCGGGGTGATATACTTCATCCACGAGCCCGGTGGCAAGCCCGATCTGGTTGCCGTAAGAGGAATAGCCCTCCGCCGCGCCGGTGCAGATCTTGCGCTGGGGAAGCTTGCCAGGCAGCGTTTCGTCCACGCGCTGAAGCGGGTCGGCAGCCCCCGTGAGGCGCATCGCGCCGTAAACATAGCCGCGTCCGGAGAGCGGGTCGCGGATCGCGCCGCCGATACAGGTCGCCGCGCCGCCGAAGGGCTCGATCTCCGTCGGGTGGTTATGGGTCTCGTTCTTGAAAAGCAGCAGCCACGGCTCGGCTTTTCCGTCCACCGTGACGTCCAGCTTCACGGTGCAGGCGTTGATCTCCTCGCTCTCGTCTATCTTCGGGAGCCGCCCCGCCGCCTTCAGTGCCTTTGCCGCAATGGTGCCGAGGTCCATCAGCGTGACGGGCTTCGTCCTGCCGAGCGCGGCGCGGGTATCGAGATAGCGTCGCCATGCGCGCTCCAGAATCGGGTCGGCAAAGCGCACGTCGTCGAGCACGGTGTTGAAGGTCGTGTGGCGGCAGTGGTCGGACCAATAGGTGTCGATCACGCGGATCTCCGTGATGGTCGGGTCGCGCCGCTCTTCGCGGAAATAGCGCTGGCAGAACGCGAGGTCGCCGCAGTCCATGGCGAGACCCCGCTCCGAGGCGAAGCGCTCCAGCCCCGTGCGGTCCAGCTCGCAGAAGCCCGCAAGCGTCTCCACGGAATCCGGGCGGTCATAATCGAGGGCAAGCGTCCCCGGCTTTTCCGGCGATGCCTCGCGGGAGTCAACCGGGTTGATGACATATTTCTTAATTTTGTCGATCTCGGCGTCCGTCAGCGCGCCGTAGAGCGCGTAGACCTTCGCGGAGCGCACGGTCGGGCGCTCGGTGCGGGAGATGAGCTGGATGCACTGGGCGGCGCTGTCCGCGCGCTGGTCGAACTGTCCGGGCAGATATTCCGCGGCGAACACCGCCGCCGCGCCGGTGAAGTCCGGCTGGGCGCAGACGTCGTCCACCTGCGGCTCGGAAAACACGCTGCGGCAGGCGGTCTTGAACAGCGCCTCGCCGAGTCCCTCGGCGTCGTAGCGGTTCAGGACGCGCACGCGCTCCAGACCGGAGACGCCGAGGAGCTCCCGCGCGTCGCGCAGAAGGCGCTCCGCTTCCGCGGCGAGCCCGGGCTTTTTTTCCACAAAAACTCTGTAAACCATTTTGTTTCACCCCTCCGCGGCGAGCGCCTTCGCGCCGATGTCGTGCCGGTAGTAAACATTTTCAAAGCTGATCCGCGCCGCCGCGCGGTAAGCACCGTCCACCGCCTCGCGGAGCGAGCGCGCCACGCAGGTGCAGCCAAGCACGCGGCCTCCGGCGGTATAGAGCGCGCCGTCCCGCTCCTTCGCACCCGCGACGAAGACCTCCGCGGGCAGATCGTCCGGGACAGCGATCGGAAAGCCCGTCTCATAGTGCTGCGGATAGCCCTCGGACGCGAGCACGACGCAGCAGGAGCAGCCCGCGCGCCAGCGCACCGGCGTTTTATCGAGCGTGCCGTCCGTAACGGCGCGCATCACGGTGAGCAGGTCGCTTTCGAGCAGCGGGAGCACCGCCTGCGTCTCCGGATCGCCGAAGCGGCAGTTATATTCGATGACCTTCGGTCCCCGCGGTGTCAGCATCAGCCCGAAATAAAGGCAGCCGCGGAAGGGTCTCCCCTCCGCGCGCATTGCGCGGATCGTGGGCAGGAAAATTTTCTCCATGCACTCCGCCGCGATTGCCGGGGTGTAATAAGGATTCGGCGCAACGGCGCCCATGCCGCCGGTATTGGGTCCCCGGTCGCCGTCGAGCGCGCGCTTATGGTCCATGGAGGACACCATCGGGCAGAGCGTCTCCCCGTCCGTGAACGCGAGGACGGAGACCTCCGGACCGGTGAGAAATTCCTCGACGACGATCGTCTCCCCGCTCGCGCCGAACTTTTTGTCCTCCATCATCCCGCGCACGGCGTCCATCGCCGCCTCGCGCGTCTCGGCGATGACGACGCCCTTGCCGAGCGCGAGTCCGTCCGCCTTGATGACGGTGGGCAACGGTGCGCCCGCGAGGTAAGCCTCCGCCTCCGCCGCGGAGGTGAAAACGCGGTAGTCCGCCGTGGGAATGCCGTATTTGCGCATCAGGTTCTTGGCAAAGACCTTGCTGCTCTCGATCTCCGCCGCCGCCTTCGTCGGTCCGAAGCATGGCACGCCCCGCGCCGTCAGCGCGTCAACGCAGCCCGCGGCGAGCGGGTCGTCCGGCGCAACGACGGCGTAATCCACGCCGTTTTCCGCGGCGAAATCGCAGATGGCGTTAATGTCCGTTGCCCGGATCGGCACACAGACCGCGTCCGCCGCGATGCCGCCGTTGCCCGGCAGGGCGTAGATTGTCCCCACGGTGGGGTTTTCCTTCAGCTTTTTGATGATCGCATGCTCGCGGCCTCCGCCGCCGACAACGAGAAGCTTCATATTCTCCCTCCCGGTTTTTTCAGTGGTGAAACAGCCGCAGCCCCGTGAACGCCATCACAATGCCGTATTTGTTCGCCGTCGCGATTACATGGTCGTCGCGGATGCTGCCGCCCGGCTCGACGATGTAGTCCACGCCGCTTTTGCGGGCGCGCTCCACATTGTCGCCGAAGGGGAAGAATGCGTCGCTGCCGACGGTCACGCCGTGCTGCGTTGCGATCCATGCGCGCTTTTCCGCCGCGCTGAGCGGCGCGGGGCGCTCGGCGAACACCGCCTGCCATGCGCCGTCGGCGAGCACGTCGTCGCTTTCGTCGGAGAGATAGACGTCGATCGCGTTGTCGCGGTCCGGGCGGCGGATGCCGTCCACAAAGCGCAGCGCGAGCACCTGCGGGTGCTGGCGCAGATACCAGTTATCCGCCTTCTGCCCGGCAAGGCGCGTGCAGTGGATGCGGCTCTGCTGTCCCGCGCCGACGCCGATCGCCTGCCCGTTCTTGACGTAGCAGACGGAGTTGGACTGGGTATATTTCAGCGTGATCATCGCCGTCAGCATATCGAGCTTCGCCTCGTCCGGCAGCGTTTTGTTCTCCGTCACGATATTGCCGAGCAGTGCCGCCGTGATCTCCACGTCGGAGCGTCCCTGTGCAAAGGTGACGCCGAACACGTCGCGCGTCTCCAGTGCCGCCGGAACATAGTCCGGGTCGATGCGGACGATGTTATAGCTTCCCTTTTTCTTGCTTTTCAAGATCTCCAGCGCGGCGGGAGTATAGCCCGGCGCGATGATGCCGTCGGAGACCTCGTTTTTCAGATAACGCGCCGTCGCCTCGTCGCAGACGTCGCTGAGCGCCGCCCAGTCGCCGTAAGAGCAGAGCCGGTCCGCGCCGCGGGCGCGGATATAGGCGCAGGCGACGGGCGTCAGCGCCGCGGCGTCCTCGGCGAAATAGATTTTCCGCTCCGTCTCGCTGAGCGGGAGCCCGATGGCGGCTCCGGCGGGCGAGACATGCTTGAAGCTCGCCGCGGCGGGCAGCCCCGTCGCCGCGCGCAGCTCGCGCACGAGCTGCCAAGAGTTGAAGGCGTCGAGAAAATTGATGTAGCCCGGTTTGCCATTCAGCACCTCGATGGGCAGCTCGCCGCCGTCGCGCCGGTAAATGCGTGCGGGCTTTTGGTTCGGATTGCAGCCGTATTTCAGTTCCAGTTCCGTCATAAGTCTCAGTCCCCCAGATGTTTGTTGAAAAGGCGGACGCTGCCGCCGACATTGGCGTAAAGTGCGACCTTGTTATCCGCGTTCAGCGCCGCCCAGACCGCCTCCGGCTCCGGCATGGTGACCTCGACCGGCTCGCCGGAAAAGCTCGGCAGCGGGTCGCCGTCGCCCTGATAGGTGCTGAGGAAAAAGCCGGTTCCCGGCTCGCAGCCGGCGTAGGCGAAAAATTCCCGCAGACAGCGTCCCTGCACGCGCTTTAAGATGGATAGCTCGAACGCGCCGGAGTCATAGCACACCGCGGAGATGCGCGGCGTATAGTTCGGCGCGTCCGGCTCAAATTCCCTCGTTTCCAGCGCGGCGCGGAAATCGCCTGTGTCGCGGATGGTGTCCGTCTGGTCGCCGTTCGTGACGATGAGCGCGCCGGGAACGCGGCGCACGGGATGATAGATGATCAGGCTGGGGTCAGCGAGCTTCGCCGGGTCGAACGCCTCCGTGCGGATGCCGTCCGGCGTTTCGGCAAAGATGCGGTTGCGGCTGTTTTCGCTGCGGCCCATGATGAAGTAATAAACGCGTCCCGCGCCGGCGACGATGCCGCGGCCGGGATAGGGGTTCGATCTCAGAAGCTCCAGAAGGTCGGTCATAGCGCTCTCCCCGCTTTCTTTTTCAGAATATTGGCGGAGACCATCTCCGCCGCCTGCGGCAGAATGATCCACTCCGCCTGCTCCATCACGCGCCTTTGCAGCGTCTCCGGCGTGTCGTCCGGACAGACCGCCACCGCCTTCTGGAGCAGGATGCGTCCCCCGTCGGGGATCTCGTTGACATAGTGGACCGTCGCGCCCGTGATCTTCACGCCGCGCTCCAGTGCCGCCTCGTGGACGCGGAGCCCGTAAAAGCCCTTGCCGCAGAACGACGGGATGAGCGAGGGGTGAACATTCAGGATGCGCCGGTCATAGCGCCGCGTGAAGTCGGCGCTCAAAATGCTGAGGAAGCCGGCGAGAATGATAAGATCGATCTCCTTTTCCTCCAGCAGCGCGGTCAGCGCCGCCTCAAACCCCTCCTGCGAGCCGCATCCGGCGCGGGTCAGCACCGCGCGCTCCACCCCGGCGCGCTCTGCGCGGGTCAGCGCGTAAGCCGCAGAGTTGTTGGAGACGACGAGAGCGACGGTCCCGCTGCGGAGCGTACCGGCGCGCTCGGCGTCCAGAAGCGCCTGAAGATTTGTCCCACCGCCGGAGACGAGCACCGCGATGCGGGCGCGCGATGCGCTCAGCATAGCTGCACCCGCTCTCCGCCCTCGGCGACCTCGCCGAGAATATAAGCCGCGCAGCCGTTTTCGTGCAGGGCTTCGAGCGCGGCGTCCGCCGTCTCGCGCGAGACGGTCATGCTCATGCCAACGCCCATGTTGTAAGTGTTGAACATATCACGTTCGGAGATGTTCCCCTCGCGCTGGAGCAGAGCGAAGATCGGCGGCGTCTGAATTGCCGCACGGCTGAGACGCGCGGAAAGCCCCTCCGGGAGGGCGCGGGGAATGTTTTCGTAAAAGCCGCCGCCCGTGATGTGGCTGATCCCGCGGACCTCCGCGGCGGCGACGGCGGCGAGGACGGGCTTCACATAGATCTCCGTCGGCGTCAAAAGCGCGTCGCCGAGCGTCTCGCCGAGGGCGTCGACATACCTGCCGAGGTCGGCGCGCTCCACGTCGAACACGCGGCGCACGAGGGAAAAGCCGTTGGAGTGCAGCCCGCTGCTCGGCAGCGCCAATATCACGTCGCCGGGGCGGACGGCGGAGCCGTCGATGAGCTTTTTCCGGTCGGCGATGCCGACGGAAAAGCCCGCGAGGTCATAGTCGTCCGCCGCCATCGTGCCGGGGTGCTCCGCGGTCTCGCCGCCGATGAGCGCGCAGCCAGCGCGGACGCAGCCCTCCGCCACGCCGGAGACCAGCGCGGCGACCTTTTCCGGCACATTCTTGCCGATGGCAATATAATCGAGGAAGAAAAGGGGCTTTGCGCCGCAGCAGACGATGTCGTTGACGCACATGGCGACGCAGTCGATCCCGACGGTGTCGTGGCGGTCCATCAGCTGCGCGATGCGCTGCTTGGTGCCGACGCCGTCCGTTCCGGAGACGAGCACGGGCTCGTCCATGCCGGAAAGGTCCGGCGCGAACACGCCGCCGAAGCCGCCGAGCTCGCTCAAAACGCCGGGGATGCGCGTGCGCGCAACGTCGGCCTTCATCAGCTGCACGCCGGCATAGCCCGCTTCGATATCCACGCCCGCCGCGGCGTAGGCCTCAGAATGGGAATTTTCCATAGGGGTCCTCACTCCTCTCCGGTCCAGCAATAGGTGCAGACCTTGTCTTTGTCGAGTCCGATCGCCTCCAGCAGCCCGTCCAGCGTCTGATAGCCGAGGGACTGGAAGCCCATTTCCTTGCAGATGGCGTGGAGCAGGCACTGTCCCCGCTCCGTGGAAGCGTCGGCGTATTCCTTCACATGCGCGTCCCCCGCCTCGCCCTCCAGACGGCGGATGGTCCGCCGGGTCAACAGCTCCTGCTCGGAGTTGCCGCGGGAGAAATTGAGATATTTGCAGACATGCATGATCGGCGGGCACGCCGAGCGCATGTGGACCTCCTCCGCGCCGGATTCATAGAGGAAATCGACCGTCTCGCGCAGCTGGGTGCCGCGGACGATGGAGTCGTCCACAAAAAGCAGCTTTTTGCCCTCGATGAGCTCCGGGACCGGGATCTGCTTCATCTTGGCTACCTGATCGCGCACCGCCTGACTGCTCGGCATAAACGAGCGCGGCCACGTCGGGGTGTATTTCACGAAGGGACGGGCGAAGGATCTGCCGCTCTCCGTCGCGTAGCCGATGGCGTGGGGAATACCGGAATCGGGCACGCCGGCGACATAGTCCACGTCCGGCATCGCGCCGCGCTCGCGCTCGCTGCGCGCCATGACCGCGCCGTTGCGGTAGCGCATCAGCTCCACGTTCACGCCCTCGTAGTTGGAGTTCGGGTAGCCGTAATAGGTCCAGAGAAAGGCGCAGATTTTGAGATTCTCCGGCTTCGCCGGAACGAGCGTCTCATAGCCCGTGCGCGTGATGCGCACAACCTCGCCGGGACCGAGCTCGGCCAAGTTATGGTAGCCAAGCTTCTGGTAAGCGAAGGACTCGAAGGAGACGCAGCAGCCCTCCTCGCTCTGCCCAAGCAGCACGGGCAGACGTCCGCAGCGGTCGCGCGCGGCGATGATCTCGCCCTCGCCCGTCATGAGCAGGATGCTCATCGCGCCGTCGATGAGGCTCTGGGCATGGACGATGCCCTCGGCAAGCGTCTCCTTTTCGTTGATGAGCGCCGCGACAAGCTCCGTGGCGTTCACCGCGCCGGAGCTCATCGCCATAAACTGGTGACCGTGGTCGGAGAAATAGGTCTGCACCAGCTCCTCGGCGTTGCCGATCATCCCGACGGTGGTGATGGCATAAAGCCCAAGATGGGAGCGCACGAGCAGCGGCTGGGGGTCGCTGTCGCTGATGCAGCCGATCCCGCAGCGCCCCTGAAACTCCGGGAGATCGTCCTCAAAGCGCGTCCGGAAGGGCGTGTTCGCGATGGAATGAATCTGGCGCTGGCAGCCGCGCTCGCCGTCCCAGAACGCAAGCCCGGCGTTGCGCGTGCCGAGGTGGCTGTGGTAATCCGTACCGAAAAAGACATCCAGTACGACATCGCGGTTCGAGACCGCGCCGAAAAAGCCGCCCATTACGCAAAGAACAGCTCGGAGAGCGTCATCGGGTCGATATACTTGCCGTCCTTATAGACGCGCATATTGCCGGAGGCGATCTCGTCGATGAGCATCACGCCGCCGTCGGCGTCGTAGCCGTATTCAAACTTGATGTCGTAAAGCTCCAGCCCCTTTTCGGCGAGGTCGTCGGCGACGATTTTCGTGATGCGCTGGGTCATCTCGCGGATCGCGTCATACTGCTCGCCGGTCATCACGCCGAGGACGATGAGCCCGTCTCGCGTCACGAGGGGGTCGCCCTTCGCGTCGTTTTTGAAGGTGGTCTCCACATAATAGGGCAGCGCCGCGCCCTCCTCGACATACTCGCTGTAGCGGCGCAGGAAGCTGCCGACTGCGCGGCGGCGGCAGATGACCTCCAGCCCTTTGCCGAAGACCTTCGCCGGGAGGACCTCCATGGTTGTCTCGCCGAGGTCGGCGCCGACATAGTGGGTGCGGATGCCCGCGGCGTTGATCTTCTCGAAGAAATAGACAGACATGCGCAGATTGACGTCGCCGACGCCGTCGATGGTCAGTCCGACGGCATTCTCGCCGGGATCGAACACACCGTCCTTGCCCGTGCAGTCGTCCTTGAACTTCAGCAGGTAGTTCCCGTTTTCCAGCGCGTAAACGTTCTTCGTCTTTCCGGTGTAAACCAGCTCCATGATCGTTCCTCCGTTTTTTGAGATTTTGGTTTTTATAAAAAGCCTGACGGCGTTTTCAGTAAACGTAGCTGTGGCAGGTCTCCTCCCTGCCGAGGGCTCTGAAATGCATGGTGTAGTCCTCCACATAGCGGTAGCCGCAGCGCTCGATGACGCGGCGGGAGGGCTCGTTCGTGAGGAAGCAGTCCGCAAAGCAGAAGTCGAAGCGCTGCTTCAGATAAGCCGTCAGCGTCCGCAGCGTCTCCGTGGCATAGCCGCAGTTCTGATACGCTTTGCCGATGACAAAGCCCGTGTCGACGCAGCTTTTTTCGGCATACTCCCCGCCGCCGCGGTAGCGGTTGACGTGGATGTAGCCGATGAGCGTGTCGCCCAGATAAATACCGAGCGCGGTATTGTACTGCGTAAGTTGGGAGAAGAATGTGTCGAACGCCTCGTCCGTCTCCGCCGGGAGAAAGCCCGCGGGCTCCGTCACGGCACGGTCGGACAGTATGGCGCGGAGCGCCGGTTTGTCGCTCTCCGCAAGAAGGCGGTAAGCAAGACGCTCGGAGCGGAGCGTTTTTCCTTCCATCCCGATCATTTTCCCACCTCCAGCGCCGCGTCCGCGGCGAGAATGTTCTCCGCCGTCGCCGCGCGGTCAGCGGCGAGCGCTTCGGCGAGCGCCGGCTCCATCACGGCGAGGATCTGCACCGCGAGATACGCGGCGTTTTTTGCCCCGTCGATCGCCACGGTCGCGACCGGGATGCCGGAGGGCATCTGCACGGTGGCGAGCAGGGCGTCCATCCCGCCGAGGGCGGAGGCGACGGGAATGCCGATGACCGGCAGCGTCGTCGCCGCGGCGAGCGCGCCGGCGAGGTGGGCTGCCATCCCGGCGGCGGCGATGATCGCGCCGAAGCCGCGCTCGCGGGCAGAGTCGGCAAAGGCGCGCGCCTCCCCCGGCGTCCGGTGGGCGGAATAAATGTGCATCTCGTAGGGCACGCCGAATTTTTCGAGCTGCTCCTTCACCTCGGGCGTGTGGTAGATCATTGTGTTCTCGATGGCAAGGCCGCAGTCGGCGGACAGGATCGTCTCGTAATCGGGCGCACTGTACTTGCCCGCGTAGGCGATCTCGCCCTGCTCCATGGCGGTGCGGGCCGCGTCGAGGTACCAGTTTTCGGCCTGCGTGCCGGACAGCGCCACAGCCCCCAGCCCGCCAATGCTGATGATGGGATCCATCGCGGACGACGACACAAGGTAGATATTTTGGATAGGCTGCTGCAAAACGGTGATGTCTGCGTCCAGATTGGCGGGCGCAGCGGCCCCCTCCGGCACGACGAGATAGCGGCTGCCGTCAATCGTGATGAGGTCATAGCCGCCCGCGCACACATCCACCGTGAACTGCTTCGCATATTCCAGCGGATAGCGGTTTTCTATCGTCAATGCGTCCGTTTGCGCGGGAGCCTGGGATGCAGCCGCGCACCCTGCCAGCAGAAGGGCGGGCAGGGCAAAAGCTGCCGCGCGCCTCATTCGGCGGCCAGCGACGAGCTGTCAAAGGTCAGGGTATAGTCGATCTCGTGCGGGGTGCTCATGGCGACGGTGTCCGCCGTGACGGCCAGCGCGGTATCCAGCGCGGCAACGGGGATCTCAAACGTCGAGTTGCCGTCGGTGTTGACGGGCAGGTACTTTTCGCCGTCAACGAGCATATAGTCATAGTTCGGGCTGCTCCAGACGATGGTCGCGGTCATAATGCCGTCGGCCACGGTCAGCGCGGCGGGGCTTTCGACGGTGGCGCGTCCGCTGCCGCCCTCCAGCGTCACAGCGCAGGTGTAGCTGCCATCGGTGGGGATCTCGACGGCTGCCGCAGCCGCATCCTCTGCCGCAGGCTCGGCATCGGAGATGCTGACCGTATGGTCATACCAGGTGCCCTTGGTGCCGAGGATGGCCAGCTGGAAATCGGCATCGACAGCCGCAACGGGGATGTCAAAGCCGTATACTTCGTCGCTGGTGCCGTCGGAGTAGGTCACCGTGTCAACGGTAGGCTGCAGCCAGTCGCTCTCGTGGGCGGGGGCGTCGGCGGCCATGCCCGGATACAGGTTGACGATCTTCTGGGACTGCAGACTGACGTGGAAGGTCATCGTGCCGTTTTCCACCGTCAGCGTGCCCATGCCGTCCACGGCTTCGTTGGCGTGGAACATACTGCTGTCGGTGTTGAACTTAGCGGTGTATACGCCGTCCGGCAGCGCGGCAGCGGGGGCCTGGGCTTCCGTGACGGCAGGGGCCGGGGCCGCGGTGGCGGCAGGGGCGGTTCCTTCCGTGGAGACCGCCTCGGACGTGCTCTCAGCGGTGGACGCTGCGGATGCACCGCAGCCCGCCAGCATTGCCAGTGACAGAGCCGCTGCTGCAAATCTTGCAAAACAGTTCTTTTGCATTGGGTTTTCTCCTCTATTGTATGATTTCTTAACGAAAGACGTTGGAAAAGTGAAGCAATGCTTCCAGCACACCGCCGCCGACCGCAAGCGCCTTATCGGATGCGGTATCGCAGTTTTCACGCTTGCCGCGCGGATCAACGTCACCGGATTTCATGCCCTCATGTACGGGTACGCCAGCCTGCAGCAGACCGCGCAGACAACCGGTGATGGTGGTTTTCATGGGTTTTCCCGCAACGTACGCGATGGTGTCTCCCGCCTCGACCAGATCGCCGATCTCACGGCACGGCTCGAACAAGCCGTCTGCCGGGGCACGCAGAACGCGCTCTGCCGCGTGGCCGCCGATCACACCGGGAACGCCCGTATTCGGCAGCGGCGAACCCGTATACAGCACCCGTCCGAGTGTATGCCCGCGCATGGTCTCAACCGCCGCGTGACAGTCCACGCCGGCCGTAAAGCCCGGACCGACCGCAATGACGATCGGCGCATCCGTGATGTGCGTACCGAGGTTTTTCTTCGCCAGAATCGCGTCCACCAGGGCATCAGGGTGCAGTTCCTGCACGCAGCCTGCCACCGGATCGGCCAGCACAGCAATGATGCCCTGTTCGGTCAGTGCTGCCGCTTCGGCTGCGCTATCGGCTCGGCGTGCATGCACGCCCTCAACGACTGTTTCGCCCAATCGAATCGCTTCCGAAAAGCATACCGTGCGGCGGATCGACGTTGGCTGCGGCAGGTCTGTCAGCA
>OLXQ01000126.1_pt1 | contig 14175 bp, 15 predicted proteins | sample 1673371 | NCBI WGS metagenome assembly OLXQ01 (sample SAMEA103958109, study PRJEB25191) | human gut metagenome | biome: human-associated habitat [ENVO:00009003]; feature: intestine environment [ENVO:2100002]; material: feces | place: Germany | collected 2013/2015
ACACCCCACTTGTTAGATAGTATATCATACTGTCTAACAAATGGGGTGCAGTTCACTGGCCATATCGGGCTTTTTGCTTTGTTTTTAATGCTTTGCCTGCTCTTCGCGGATCGCATCGCGCATCCGCTCCAGACCGGTCTGAATGATCGCGCGCGGCATCGCAAGATTCAGGCGCACATAGCCTTTTGCGTTGCCGACGAAGAGAGAATCCCCGCCCTCGAGCAGAACGCCCGCCTTGTTGGCGAAGAAGTCCGGCAGGTCCGCCACGTCCGGCAGGCAGCGCGACAGATCGACCCACGCCAGATACGTCGCCTCCGGAATGTACATGACCGCCTCCGGCAGCTCCTGGGACAGAAACGCCTTGACGAATGCGAAGTTTTCGTCCAAATACTGCTTTAGTGCTTCATGCCACGCTCCACCGCGCGAATAGGCCGCCTGCGCCGCCGTCAGCGACATGGGGTTGACCATGCCGAACAGCTTGTCGCGCTCCTGAAAACGGGCGCGCAGCGCCGGATCGCGGATGATGATATTGGAAAACGCAAGCCCCGCCATGTTAAAGGTCTTGGTAGGCGCCATGCAGGTGATGAGCTTGGGATAGCGATCCATGACCTTTGCCATCGGGATGTGGCGGCGGCCGCAGCGGATCAGGTCACAGTGGATCTCGTCGGACACCACCCAGAGGTTATACTTTTCGATGATCGCGGCGACCCTGTGCAGTTCTTCCTCTGTCCACATACGGCCGGTGGGATTGTGCGGATTGCACCAGAACACCAGCTTGCACGCGGGATCGGCGCACTTGCGCTCGAAGTCCTCATAATCCACCTCGAATGTGCCGTCAGCCTTCTTGTGCAGCGGGGAAGTCAGTACATCCACGCCGGCGTACTCCGCCGCGTGGAGGAAATAACCGTAGGCCGGCGTGTTGAGCAGCACCTTTTCGTCCGGGCCGCAAAGCGTTTCCGTCAGCTGGTAGAGCGCCGGGATGATGCCCGGCGAGACGCACAGCTGCTCCTTGGGAAAGCTCCAGTCATAGTGATCGCGGCACCACTTGGAGAACGTGCGGTAATATTCGTCGTCATACAGGCCGGTATAGCCGAAGATGCGGCGGTCGATCCGCGCGCGCAGCGCATCTAGGATCTCCGGCGCAACGGCAAATTCCATGTCAGCGACCCACATGCGGACAAATTCTTCATCCTTGAAGGCAAATACCTTTTCCGGACCGGCGTGAAAAATATAGCCGCGGAAGCCATCCGTGTTGAGCGCGTTGGTGTGGCGGCGGTCAATGATCTCATCAAAATTGTAGGTCATAGCGATCTTCCTTTCTGTGCACTTGCAGCTGCATCCGGCTGCGCAGCCATTATAGCAGAGATTTGAGAAAACAGGCAACCATGCTGCGGAAGAAAAAAGCACTATGTGCGCGATTTCCCACGCACATAGTGCTGCAAAATGGTTTGATTTTGCTCTCAGCTGAAGTTGGCGCTGCCGCCGTTGGTCGGGATCACGCCGACATAGGTCGTGCCGCGCGAGAGGTTCAGCGCCGTGCCGTCCTCGAGCGTGTAAGTAAAGCAGCTGTTGATATCGCTGCGGGCCCACTTGATCGGCACATACTTGCCGCCGGTCACAAAGTAGCCGGTGCCGCTGCCGATGAGGTCAACGGCTAGACGGCCGTAGCTGTCCACCGTTTTCATATCGGCCGAGAGGATGAGCAGATTGGTAAACGGGACCGCTTCGCCGGTCGCGCCGTCCTTATAGTCGGCCTTGTACTGCACGGCCGTGTACTTGCCGCTGTCAGCGTGGTAGGTGAAGGACGTGCTCTTGGACGTGTTAAACGTCACCTGCACGTTCTCGGCCGCGCCGCCGGTGCACTGGTCGACAGCATTGTCGGCAAAGTTCAGGCCGGTCTTGTAGCTGCTCTCATGCTCGGTGCGGAACTTGTACCGATCCACGAGCGCTTCCACGTTCGCGCCGTGGAAGAACAGCGTGTGCTCCGAGCCGTGCTGGCCGCGGCTGGCGTCGCGGTAGAACATGGAGCTGGTGTTGCCGTCGCGCACGCCGTCCAGATGGTCGGCGTTATAGGTCTTGACGTCGCTGTAGGCCTGCTCGCTGCCGCCGGCGTGGATGACAATGGCGTCATACGACAGGGCGACGCTCAGATAATACGGGCGCAGGCTGCGGATGCTGCCGACGGACTCCACATCGTACAGGTGGCTGAAAATGGCCATCATGCGCGTGATGCCGCCCTCGGCCGGGATCTCGTAGATCATGTCTGCGTTACTGATGCCGACCTGCGGCTGCGCGAAGACGATGTTGTTGATCATGACGGCAAACGGCCGGGTGTTTGCGGGTTTGCTGCTCAGCGGTTCACCGGTCAGCGGGGCATAGTAGTGCTCGTTTTTCGCGTCGGCACCGTTGACGGACGGCTCCTCGGATTTTTTACCGCAGCCGGAGCAGGCACAGGCGAGCAGCGCCACGGCGAGAAGACAAGCAAAAATGCGATTGAAACGTTTCAAAACGCAATTCCCTCCTGTTACAATAATTTGGTCAACATTCATGATACACGCCTTGCAGAGGATTGTCAAATGCCCCGCACCGTGCTACAATGGAAATAAGAATTTTTAATAACTGTCTGGAGATGACCATTCATGTATGAAGAGATCCGCAAATCCGCCCGCGCAGCGCTGCTTGAACTGCTGGACGTTGCCGCGCTCACGCCCGGCCAGCAGGTCGTGATCGGCTGCTCCTCGAGCGAGATCATGGGGCAGAAGATCGGCAAGGGTTCGACGCCCGAGGCGGCAAAAGCCGTGGTCGATGAGATCCTGCCGATCCTGAAAGCGCGCGGCCTCTGCCTGGAGGCGCAGTGCTGCGAGCACCTCAACCGCGCCCTGATCATGGAGCGCGCCGACGCGGAGCGGTTCGGATACGAGATCGTCTGCGTCCGCCCGCGGCCAAAAGCCGGCGGCTCGTTCGCAACGGCGGTCTATGAGGCGATGGACGATCCCGTCGCGGTCGAATTTGTGAAGGCCGATGCCGGCCTCGATATCGGCAATACCATGATCGGCATGCACCTCAAGCACGTGGCCGTGCCGCTGCGCCTGTCGGTCAAGACGATCGGAGAAGCGCCGGTCAATGCCGCCCGCACGCGGCCGAAGCTCATCGGCGGCAGCCGCGCAGAGTACCCGGACTGATACCGGGCAATCCAACCAAAAAGTGAAAAAGCGCATCCCCCAGCAATGCCGGGGAATGCGCTTTTCTGCAGCTGTGTGCCGGAAATTACGCGCCCTTGTGCATCAGGACGGTCAGCACCAGCGTCAGGACAACAAAGACGAGGCCGAACCACTTCGTCGCCTTGGCGAGCTTGGCATCGAGCGTCTTGGCCTTGCCCTTGGAAAGGAACGTTTCCGCGCCGCCAGCAATGGCGCCGGACAGGCCGGCACTCTTGCCGGACTGCATCAGCACGATCACGGTCACGGCGAGACCGGAAATCAGCTGGATAATCGTCAGAATCAGTTCCAAAGTAGTCATGGTATTCATCCTTTCATGGTAGGGGAAATCATCTAATATATCTAATATAACGGAGTTATTATATCACAACATCTGGTGCATTGCAAGAGACTTTTTGCAAAAAATGCTGCTTTCTTGCATCTATTAAGTGTCCAGAAAGTAATCGCTGTCAATGCGTTTGATTTGATATGTTTTTTGCGCGGATACACCCAAATTATATTCAATCATGAGTTCGGTCAACTTTTCACCATCAACAAGAATGATATGTTGCGCGTTCGCAAAATCTCTTGCACCTTGAGAAAACTTGGCAGTCGTAATAAAAAGCCCTTTATCCACTTTTGGCGGTCCCATCATCGCACCGGCAAATTTCTGAATTTCCGGCTTTCCGATGGTCGTGTCCGTGGCCCAGCGTTTTGCCTGAATATAAATCAAGTTAAACCCAAGCTTATCTTCGTGAATAATGCCGTCAATCCCGCCGTCACCACTTGTTTTTGTAACAAATCCGTCGCCATATCCCATAGCTTTCATTAAATCTACAACAAGAGCTTCAAAGAATGTTGGCGTTTGATCCATAATAGCAGCAAGCAGTTCATCTGCCAGCTGCTCATTGATGATGGAATAGACTCGCTCAAATGTTTCCTGCGGTGTTTCGGAAGCATCCCGCTGCACTGTTGCATCGGAATCGGTATTTTCGCTCTTTTTTCCTTTTACAAACGCTTCAAAGGCGGGATAATGCTGCTGAAGATAGTGATTTGTAATATCAACATCACTTTCTAGCAAACGCTTCCCCTCATCGGTTATTTGACAATGGCCCTTTTTCGGCGCGATCACAAGTCCTGCTTTTTTCAAGTATGTATTTGCCCAACCGACCCTTGTCGACCAGACGGATTGCATACTGTTAGAAAGCAAAAGTGAGAGATCATCTTCTGAAAGGCAAAGATAGGATGCCAGCTTGGCCTTAATTTCTCTTGTAGAATAAACAGCACCATCTTGTATTACTGTTAGAAAAGGAAGATATAGCTCATTATACTTCGGTAAAGACATTTTTTCACCGCCTTATTCAGATATTCTATTCAGCAGTGCCACAGTCTCCACAGATGCCCCGCATTCATCAAATTGCGTGAGCACCTTTTGTTCAATGGGAAACTTGTACGCAATCGCCTTTACAAAGCGTTTCTGTGTCTTTTGTTCCTCACGCGGGAACAACTCAACCTCAGAAATCAGGTATTTCACAAGGTCGCGCCGTTCTGCTGCATTCATTCTATCATAGATTGCGTCAAAAGACGAGAGGATTCCTATCATAGATTGCACAGACATCTGATTGCTTTCCAGAGTTGCCTTTTTCATCATGCTTTCTTGCAGCAGATCCTCCGCCTTATAAATCTGGTCATAGAGGTCATTCAGGCGGCGGGTCATGTCTGCGCGGCGGCGCTCTGCATACTTATCATCCGGAGCAATGCGGTCAATATCCCGCTCCAAGCTGTCGCGGCTGCGCTGTAAAGCGGATAGCTGGTTTTTGTAGGCGGTAATGTCATTCTCGACCTCGGTCATGTCCACGGCGGTCATTACCTTTTCCTGCAAATCTTTGATAAACTGCGGATTGCGAACAATCTTCCGGGTGTACTCCATCACCTCGTCCTCAACCTGACTGGCTACCACGCCATTCCTGCGGCATACCGAAGTCCCTCTATGTTTAGTCGCATAGGAGCAGACATAAGATTCTGTACGGCGCTCTGTACCGTCTTGATTTGTCCACTTGGTCATGCCGATGTACATGGGTGCGCCGCATTGCGGACATTTTACGATACCAGACAACAGATGTGCGTTATACTGACCGATGTTGTGATTGCCCTTTTTCCCACGGATGGCTTTGATCTCCTGCACTCGGTCAAAATCCTCTTTAGAAACAAACGCCTCATGGGAAATAACCTCACTCAAAATATACTCGTCCTGTTTCACAAGCCGATACTCATTATCTTTGCCGGGAACTTTCTCTGTGCGTCGTTTGCCCCATGCCACGCGCCCTGTATAAACCGGATTGCTAAGCATTCTCTTGATGTGGTCAGAACTCCACTCGCCATAGCTGGGGCGGATTGCATTCTTTGCCGGTGGGCGAGTATAACCGTTTCGATTGAGATAACCCGAAATTGCTGTGTATCCCATATTGCGGTTTAGGAACATATCAAAGACCAACTGCACGACAGCCTTTTCTTCCGGAACAGTCTCCAATTTTCCTTTGCTCTTGTCATCGCCCTTTACCAGACGATACCCATAGGGTGCAAAGCCACCGTTCCAGCCGCCGGATTTTGCTTTTTCCTCGCGCCCCAAAAGGCTCTGTGCAATGATGTTTTCGCGCTCCAACTCAGCTACCGCGCCAAGAATGGTAATCATCATTTTTCCCATAGAGGTCGAGGAATCAAGCCCATCTTCTACGCACATCAGGTGAACGCCGTATTTCATAATGAACTCAAGGGAGTTCAGCACATCCCGCGCGTTTCTGCCAAACCTCGATAATTTGAAAACCAGCACATAGTCCGTATGCACTTTTCCACTCTGAATGTCATCCAGCATCCGCTGGAACTCAGTCCGTCCCTCGATACTCTTGCCACTTTTGCCTTCTTCAACGTAGGTATCAAGGACGGTCATACCCCGACGCTCGGCGCATTCAGCCAGATAGTGTTTCTGCCCGTCCAGACTATACCCCTTTACCTGACGCTCACTGCTGACACGGATATAGATTACACACGATTTGCCCTCTTTCGTATTATACATAGATTTCCTCCTATTGCAGGACCGGGCGGTCATCGACCGCCCGGAATACTCTGCTCAGATTTTCTGATTTTCCTTTTCTGCAAATTTCGGCTTCCGGAGCAGATTTATTAGTATGAATAATATTGTAAAATATAATGTTTTTAAACAATCCGGAGAAGATAATGTAATAGCAGGCAGGGATGGGTGGCTGTTTTATAACAGTGCACTTCATGATTATATAGGAGAGGATGTTCTTTCTGATGAGGAAATTATAAAAATTGCGGATTATGTGGAAGCAATATCAGAAAAGTGCGAAAAAGCAGGCAAAAAATTTGTTTTTGTAATAGCACCTAATAAGATGGAAATATATGGAGAATATATGCCATATTATTATGTAGAGAATTGTTCGGATGGTAATTACGAGAAACTTATAAAGGAATTATCGTCAAGGAAAGTTGAATATACTGACCTTAAGAAATTATTTAAAGAGGATAACACATATCCCGGAGTGGAGCTGTACCATAAATTGGACTCGCATTGGAACAATCTCGGCGCATCGCTGGCATATATGGAAATTATGGATAAGGCGGGTATAAATGCAACGGATTATAGAGATATACCATATAGCGAAGCCTTGGATTTTAACGGAGATTTATACGATATGCTGTTTCCGGAAGGCAGAAAGAAGGACATACAGTATTATTTTGAAAATACAGAGAATTTTGATTACACATCAAGATTTATGGGTGTGGATGATTTAATTATTACAACAGAAAATGCTGACAAAACAGGGAGTGCTCTTTTATACAGGGATTCATTCGGCAACGCACTTTATAAATTCTTTTCGGATGACTTCAAAAATGTAACTGTTTCAAGGGCTGTACCGTATGATATGTCATCTGTTGGGGACTATGATGTAATTGTAGTGGAAATTGTTGAGAGAAATATCAAAAATCTTCTTGAATACAGTGAGCAGTAAAGATGTATATATAAATGGTATTGCTTGAAATCTTGAATAATTTGTGTATAATCATATTATTGAATAAAGCATAGGAGAAAAATTATGAAAAGATTTGCAGTGACGTTACTGGCTGTTGTGTTTATCCTGGCAGGCTGCGGTAAGTCAGATAGTACGACACCGACAAAGGATAATGACAACAGTGCACAGGTGTCATATACAATTAATAATATAAAGATTATTCCCGGAACAGATTTTTCCGGAGCATATAAAGAACTTGGAGAGCCCGTAAAATATACGGAGGCTGCAAGCTGTTATTTTGATGGTATGGATAAGGTATTTACTTATGACGGATTTGAAGTCCGGACTTATCCGGCAGAATCCGGAGATTTTATCCAGGATCTCAGCATATCGTCGGACAGATTCAGCACGGATAAAGGAATTACTGTAGGAGCAACTGTTAACGAGGTGGTAGCGGCTTACGGTGACAACTATGTTAAGACAGGCAATATGTACAAATACTATGAGGAAGGCGATAAATATATATATTTCTTCTTCCTTAATGATACATTGAAATATTTTGGCTGTGCCATAGATACTGATAACAAATAAATTTAAATAGAGGTATAAGACTATGAAGAGAAAGATGCTTGCAGTATTTCTTATAATGGTAATGGTAATGGTAATCTCTTTATGTATTGCAGGATGCGGAAAGAAGAGAGATAACCCGACTGTTACTGATGACAGCAAAAAAACTAATGAAGAAACATCAACAACTATTGATGAGCCGGTGTCTGATACTCCGGAAACAACAACCCCGGAACCTGCAACCCCGGAACCTGCAACTCCGGAGCCGACAACCCCGGTACCTACAGAACCTGAAAGCAAGCCGGTTACGGTATATTCGCTTCTTATGAGCGAACCTGTCAATCCTAAGAAATCAGGTTATTCTGAGCTTGATGGTCTGATAGATAAGTTATTTTCTGAAATTCTTACAGAAGACATGAATAACTATGCAAAGGTATGGACCTGTTATCTTTATCTTGTAGACAAAATTACATATAACAGAGGAATGGATGCTAATACAGGGGCTTATTCATCTTCTGATGTTAATACAACGCCAAAGGAAGTGCTGTGGGCAACTGACCTCCTTAATTCGGGGCAGGGTTGTTGTTATAATTACTCGGCTGCGTTTATGTTTATTATGAGAGCACTGGGTTATGATGCACACCTTGTAACAGGTAACGTTCCGTCTTATGGCGGAGGAGTTACGCCGCATTGCTGGCTTTATGTAAATCTTAACGGAACCAGATATTCATTTGATCCTGATCTTGATATGAATTTTTATAAAAGAGGAGAAAATGAAGAAAAGAGTATATGGTTTGGCAGAAGATTAGATGATCTCGGATATTTTTATAAAGCTGAGACCTATCATGAAATATAATTATTTGAAAGGATTAGAATAATGGCAGAGGATAAGAAATTTGTAGAGGCAATTACATCAATGGATGTGGATTTTGCCCAGTGGTATACAGATGTAGTTAAAAAGGCAGAGTTAATGGGATATTCCAGTGTAAAGGGATGTATGATTTTTAAACCTGCCGGATATGCAATATGGGAAAATATAAAGGCAGAACTTGATAAAAGATTTAAAGAAACAGGCGTTGAAAACGTATATATGCCAATGTTTATTCCTGAAAGCCTTTTACAGAGGGAAAAAGACCATGTAGAAGGATTTGCTCCTGAAGTAGCATGGGTAACATACGGAGGACTTAATCCTCTTCAGGAAAGAATGTGTGTAAGACCTACATCTGAGACACTTTTCTGTGATTTCTATAAGGATGAGATTCAGTCATACAGAGATTTACCAAAAGTATATAACCAGTGGTGTTCTGTTGTAAGATGGGAAAAAGAGACAAGACCATTTTTACGTTCAAGAGAATTCCTGTGGCAGGAAGGACATACAGCCCATGCAACAGCAGAAGAAGCAGAAGCAAGAACACAGCAGATGCTTAACTTATATGCTGATTTCTGTGAGGATTTTCTTGCAATTCCTGTTGTCAGAGGACGTAAGACAGATAAAGAAAAATTTGCCGGAGCGGAAGCAACATATACTATTGAAGCACTCATGCATGACGGAAAAGCATTGCAGTCAGGAACGAGCCATAACTTTGGTGACGGTTTTGCCAAGGCTTTCGGAATCCAGTACACAGATAAGGACAATAAGTTGAAATATGTTCACCAGACATCCTGGGGAATGACCACCAGACTTATCGGTGCGCTTATTATGGTTCACGGTGATGATTCAGGACTTGTACTTCCTCCAAGAGTAGCACCTGTACAGGTTGATATTATCCCCGTTATGCAGAAAAAGGCAGGAGTTCTTGAAAAAGCATCGGAAGTTAAAGAAAAACTTATTAAAGCAGGATTAAGAGTTAAAGTTGATGACAGCGACAAGAATCCGGGCTGGAAGTTCTCTGAACAGGAGATGAGAGGAATTCCTGTAAGAATAGAAATGGGACCTAGGGATATTGAAGCCAATCAGGCAGTTATTGTACGAAGAGATACAAGAGAAAAGACAGTTGTGTCAATAGACGAGCTTGATGTTAAGGTTAAAGAAATTCTTGATACAATGCAGGTTGAAATGCTTGAAAGAGCAAGAAAACACAGAGACACACATACCTATGTGGCAACCGATTACGAGGAATTCAAGCAGACAGTTGCCAACAAGCCCGGATTTGTTAAGGCTATGTGGTGCGGTAATGAAGAATGTGAAAACAAGATTAAAGAAGATACAACAGCAACAAGCCGTTGTATGCCATTTAATCAGGAAAAATTAAGTGATGTATGCGTATGCTGCGGCAAGCCTGCAACCAAGATGGTATACTGGGGCAAAGCATACTAAGGAACAGAATATGTATATTAAGTTACCGGAGGATGTTGATTACATCATTACACGATTAACTGAATATGGATATGAAGCATATGCTGTCGGGGGATGTGTCCGCGACAGCATTATTTGTCGTGTTCCGGGAGACTGGGATATAACAACCTCTGCAAAACCGTGGGAAGTCAAAAAGCTTTTCCGCAGAACAGTTGATACAGGCATAGAACACGGAACTGTTACTGTCATGATGGGTAATGAAGGATATGAAGTCACTACCTACAGAATTGACGGAGAATACGAGGACAGCAGACATCCCAAAAACGTTGAATTCACGTCTAATCTCAGAGAGGATTTAAAAAGGCGTGATTTTACCATTAATGCCATGGCATATAATTACAGTCAGGGTATAGTGGATATGTTTGACGGAAAAGGAGACATAGAGCGTAAAATAATAAGATGTGTGGGCAATCCGGAAGAGAGATTCACGGAGGATGCACTTCGTATGCTGAGAGCAGTAAGGTTTTCCGCACAGCTTGGATATGAAATAGCGGAGGAGACGGCGGAAGCTGTTAAGAAATTAGCCGGAACCATAAGTAAAATCAGCAAAGAAAGAATCCATACGGAACTTAATAAAATACTTCTCTCAGACCATCCCGATTATCTTATGAAAGCTATGGAGCTTGGAATAACGGAGATTGTTTTTTCTGCCTTTAATGACCTTCCTGACAAAGAAACAGCCATGAAGCTGTTAATAAGGCTGCCAAAAGAACTTGTATACCGCTACGGTGCAGTTTTATTTGAACTCGGTAAAAAGAGAACAGTTGCGGTACTGCGTGAATTGAAATTAGACAATAATACCATAGATAATACCGGCAGGCTTGTAGATATGCATGGGATGGAGATAACGGAAGATAAACCTCTTATCAGACATCAGGCATCATCCTGTGGAGCAGCTATGTACGAAATGGTATTGAGATTTGAATACGAATTTTATATGGCAGCTGATGACAGGAATAAAGCCATGGCGCTTAAGAAACAGGAAGCACTCTTTAAGGAGATTCTTGAGAATGGGGACTGCCTTACATTAAAAGAACTTGCCGTAACCGGCAATGATTTGATTGAAGTCGGAATACATCCCGGAAAAGAAATTGGGAATATTTTGAAAAGCATGCTTGATGATGTACTTAACACCCCTGAACACAATACAAAAAAATATCTTTTTGACAACCATCTTCATATTTGAGCCTTTTTAATCATAAGATTAGAAAGCTACAAATATTTAGGTGGTTTTTTTATGGCAGACAGAGGTCTTGATGTATTAGAAAAATATGATTTTGAGGTAAAAAGGACTTATAAGGGGCGGGGTGTTATTATGGTTGATACCGATAAAGGTCCCAGGGTTTTAAAAAATTACATAGGCAGCGGGAGACATCTGGAGTGGTGCGCTCCGGTGTTGGAAAAACTGAATGAAAGCGGGGTTATTAACGTAGATGCCTACGAAAAAAACAAGGATGGCAGCTATGTTACGGAGAGTGAAACAGGGGGCAGATATGTTCTCAAGAGGTGGTATCCCTGTAGGGATTGTGATATAAAATTCTATGAGGATATTATGTCGGCTGTGAGAAATCTGGCATTTCTGCATAAAGAACTTATGGAATGTGAAGCAGAAAAACAATATACGGAACGGCCAATCAGGGAAGAATATGCAAGAAAAGGACGGGAGCTTGCAAGAATAAAAAAATATCTGGGAACAATATATGAGAAAAACAAATTTGAAATGATGGCATCAAAATCATTTGGCGAATTTATTCCGGAAGTTGAAAGTTCGATAAATTTTGCGGATGATTTTTTTAGCGGGAATCATATTGAAGAAAAGCTGTGCCATGGTAATTTTAACTATCATAATATCGGATATGGCGATACACTTGGAGTCATAGGCAATTTTGAAAAAATGTGTTATGGCTTCCAATTAAAGGATTTATATACTTTTATGAGAAAAATCCTTGAAAAAAATAACTGGGATATAAAAATCGGGTACGGGATGTTTGCGGAATATGACAGAGTAATAAGGCTTAACAGTGAAAAAATGGAGCTGCTGTATATCTTTTTTTCATTCCCCGAAAAATACTGGAAACTGATGAATGGTTACTATAACGCAAGAAAATCCTTTTTCCCGGTAAAAAATCTTGAGAAGCTGGAAAAACTTATTGAAATGAACAGTGCAAGAAAAAATTTTATAGCTACTATACATTGAAATATTATGGTATAATCATCCTATCAAATTAATTGGAGAACTTATGAGAAAATTAAAGATATATACTCTGCTTTTAACGGCAGCAATTTTAATTACAACGGTTACTGCCTGCACATCACAGACAACACCGAAGAAACGGACCAATCATATCGAAAAGACGACCGAATCCGGTACATACAATGCGACAGTGGTTGTAAGGGATAACGATACGGAAAACAGAAGACTCGCATTTGTAAATATTGCAGACGGAGCACGGGCGACATATCGTTACACCAACGGAACTTCTTTTTTAAGCCGCAATAAAGGTGTGCTTTCATCAGAGCAGATTCGCAAAGGCGATGTGGTTGATATAATATATAACGGCAGCCATGAGATAAGCAGTATTCAGGTGTCTCCATCAAAGGATGTATGGGAAAATTCCAAAGTAACGACTTTTGCAATCAATGATAATGATGGTGCAATTAAAATTGGCCAGACAATGTATTATTATACCGACGGCATTGTTGTTTTATCCGGGGATGAAGAGATTGACATTACAGAGCTTAATAATGCAATGGACCAACTGGTTGTGAGAGGCTATAAGAATCAGGTGGTTTCCATAGTGGTTGAAAAAGGGCATGGATATGTATCACTTACGGGAGACAGTCTTTTTATAGGCGGGCTTATTAATGTGGGCAACGTTCTTGCCAGAAGAATAGAACCTGATATGCTTCTTCCTGTCACGGAGGGAGAATATCTCCTGGAAGTAGTGAACGGCGACTATAAGTCAGAAAAGAAAATAACCGTGGAAAGAGGTAAAGAGACGGTTGTGGATTTTTCGGATGTTCCTGCTAATGTTACCCAGACAGGCAATATAAGGTTTATGATAGATGTACAGGGTGCATCTTTGTATATAGACGGAATGGCATACGATTATTCTTCAATTATTACGCTTAAGAACGGTAAGCATAACGTTGTGGTTCATGCAGAAGGATACTCGGACTATAAACAGGTTATAGACGTTGAAAGCAGATATATGACGGTCAATATATCCATGACAAAGGGAGATAATGAGTCAACATCTTCTGAAAAACCTACTACAACTAAGGTGGAGGGAGAGACGTATGTAAGTTCCAAGAACAAAGTAACCGTAAAAGGACCTGCCAATGCAGTTGTATATTTTGACGGCACATATAAAGGCGTTGCACCTGTAAGTTTTCCGCTTGTGACAGGTGAACACATTATTTCCATCCTTTCAGGAACTAAAATAAACAGTTATACGGTAAATCTGGCTGATGGAGCCGATGACGTTACTTACGATTTTACAGACAAATAGAATAAAATAATATAAACGGTATATAATGTAAACAGGGGGGAGTTATATGAAAAGATTAGTATTTATTTTTGCCCTGCTTGTAATGGTTTTTACAGGCTGTTCGGGCAAATCCGCAAAGAATGAAGACAGGACGGATATGGATTTTACCGTTGTTCCGAGAGAAGATATGCCGGATGAAATCAAAGGCATAATTGAAGAAAAACAGTCCGGAGAATTTACCATGTCTTATGGCATGGACGGATATCTGTATATAATGCGGGGATATGGCACCATGCCCACAGGAGGATACAGTATAAGGGTAGACAGTCTTGCGGAAACGTCGGATGAGATTTTTTTTCATACTACATTGGTGGGACCGCAGGCATCGGAGCCTGTTAATAAAATGAAGACCTGCCCTTACATAGTTGTCAAAATAGAATATACTGACAAAAAAATTGTGTTTGAATAAGCATAAATGCTTCTGCTTTCTCATATTATTAATTAGAATGAGAAAGTGGGAGTATTTTTTTATG
>OLXQ01000135.1_pt1 | contig 13722 bp, 7 predicted proteins | sample 1673371 | NCBI WGS metagenome assembly OLXQ01 (sample SAMEA103958109, study PRJEB25191) | human gut metagenome | biome: human-associated habitat [ENVO:00009003]; feature: intestine environment [ENVO:2100002]; material: feces | place: Germany | collected 2013/2015
CGCCTGTCAACTCGTCCATATATTGGCACTTCATAAACATATCCGAAGATTTCTGCGCTTCCGATGTGGACAAGCCTGCAACATTGCGCATTTTTGTGTAGAGGAACAGATTCTTAAAGGCATGTGCTTCGTCTACAAACAGTCGGTCTACGCCCAGCTGCTCAAAGGTAATCACATCGTCTTTTCGGTCGGTTGCCCGAAGTTTCTCCAATCTCGCCTCCAATCCTTTCCGGGTCTTTTCCATCTGTTTGATGGAGAAACGTTCGCCATTCTGGGATTTCATCTCAGCAATGGCGTTTTCGATTTCATCAATCTGGGCAGTCAAAATCCGCTCCTGCCGTTCTGCGGACACCGGAATTTTCTCAAACTGGGAATGCCCGATGATGACTGCATCGTAATCACCAGTAGCAATTCGTGCGCAGAACTTCTTTCTGCGGGCAGTTTCAAAGTCCTTTTTGCTTGCCACCAGCAATTTTGCACTCGGATACAGACGCAGAAACTCGTTTGCCCACTGAAGGGTCAAATGATTCGGAACGACAAACATGGATTTCTGGCACAGTCCCAGCCTTTTTGCCTCCATAGCAGAAGCGGCCATCTCGAAAGTCTTACCGGCACCCACTTCGTGGGCCAGCAGCGTATTGCCGCCGTACAGCACATGAGCAATGGCATTCTGCTGGTGTTCCCGCAGCCGGATTTCCGGATTCATGCCGCCAAAGCGGATATGAGAACCATCATACTCACGGGGACGAGTGCTGTTGAACAGCTCGTTATACTTTTCCACAAGTTCCGCGCGGCGATAAGGGTCTTTCCACACCCAGTTCTGAAACGCATCCTTAATGGCCTGCTGTTTCTGCTGGGCGAGGGTGGTCTCCTTTTTATTCAGAACCCGCTTTTGCTTGCCGTCTGCATCCTCCACCGTATCGTAGATACGGATATCCCGCAGATTCAGCGTATCCTCCAGAATCCGGTAGGCATTGGCTCGGCTGGTGCCGTAGGTCATATAGGCATGGACATCATTCCGGCTCGGTGTACTCTTGCCGGTGATCTGCCATTCTGCCGTCATGGGAGAGAATTTCACTTCAATGTTTCGGCGCAGGTAAAACGGCGGTTCAAAGGTTTCTTCCATAAACTGCTGGATATAATCCCGATTGACCCATGTGGCACCAAGGCGCACATCAATCTCCGACGCATCCAGGTCTTTCGGCTGTGCTTTCTTCAAATATTCCGTGTTCACAGCAAAGGCAGAGTCCGAAGCCGCAGCCAGTTCTGCCACACGGAGCTTTTCACGGACATTGCCTGACAGATATTCATCAGCCGTCACCCATCCGTTTTCCTCGCCGCCCTGCGTCATCGGGTCTTTGAAAATGACACCATGCAGTTCCTGCTGGATTTTTTCATATTCCCCCGGTGTACCTAAAAGCTCCGACATATAGGGCAAATCCACTCTGCCGCGCTCTCCGATGGAGATTGCCAGAGCCTCTGCCGGAGTATCTACGCTGGTAACAGCCCGTTCCGGTCGAATCGTCCGTTTGGTGAACATATCCGCCTTGGATTCCAGCCTGCCGTTTTCGTCTACGTTTTCCAGAGAGCAAAGCAGATAATAAGACGAATCTTCCGAAAAAGCCTGTGCATTTGCACGGGAATTGATAAGTCCATACTGATCGGCGAATCGGTCATAGGACACATTCAGTTCCCGCTGTTTCTGGGCAATCGCGTCCTCTGGGTAATCGTTCAGCTGGTAGTCGATCAGTTCCTGCACAATGGCACGAAGCTCCACCATGCCCTTGATCCTGCCGGTGGCTGTCGCAGAAAGGTCAGCTTTCCGCATGATGCTATTCTCACGGAAGTAGACATCCCCATCTACCACCGCATAGGAAAAGTTCTTTACATTGGGGTCTGCCGGAATGGTTTCGCCCTGCAAGGACAGTTCTTCCTCCGGTGCCAGCTCCTGCGCTTCATAGTGACCGCCGATATGCTGCACAGCCTCATGCAGCTGGTCTCCCAGATCCTCATCCGGAATCGGAATGACCGTACATTCTTCCTTGCCGTACTGGGTACTTTCTGTTGTAATCTCACCCAGCACCATTTCCGGGTGGTCAACAAAGTAGCCGTTGAGGGTAATACCCTCCGATGTCAGCCCCAGATGCACCCAATCCGGTTCGATATCAATGGGATGGTCTCTCTTTTGCAGAAAAATGATATCCGACACTACATCTGTACCGGCATTGGCACGGAATGCGTTGTTAGGAAGTCGGATGGCTCCCAGTAGTTCTGCCCGCTGCGCCAGATACTTTCGTGCATCCGGATTCTTGGAATCCATCGTATAGCGGCTGGTAACAAAGGCCACGATGCCACCGGGACGAACCTGATCCAGTGCCTTGGCAAAGAAATAGTTGTGGATAGAAAATCCGAGTTTATCATAGGGCTTATCGCTGACACGATAGTTGCCAAAAGGCACATTGCCCACGGCCAGATCATAGAAGTCGCGGCGGTCGGTGGTTTCAAAGCCTGCCACCTTGATTTCTGCCTGCGGATACAGCTTCTGCGCAATACGCCCGGTGATAGAATCCAGTTCCACACCATACAACCTGCTTCCCAGCATGGAATCCGGCAGCATACCGAAGAAGTTGCCGACACCCATCGACGGTTCCAGAATATTGCCTTTCTCAAATCCCATACCGTCCAATGCTTCATAGATTGCACGGATCACGGTAGGGCTGGTGTAATGCGCATTCAGAGTCGAAGCCCTTGCTGCGGCATATTCTTCTTCCGTAAGAGCTGCTTTCAGCTCCTTATATTCGCCAGCCCAGGCAGTTTTCTCTGCATCAAAGGCATCTGCCAGTCCGCCCCAGCCGACATAATTGGTCAGCGTTTCCTGTTCCTCCGGTGTCGCATCCCTGTGCTGGTTTTCCAAGGTTTTCAGCGTATAGATGGCATCCATGTTGGCACGGAATTTCTGTTTAGGACTGCCTTCGCCGAGGTGAAAGCTGTTGATACGATAGTTTTCTGCATGAGTGTTCTCCGGCTCTGTCTCTGGAATTACCGATTTTTGTTCCTCACTTTGCTTTTCTCTGCCGGGATTCAGATCAACCACCAGATTATGCAGGTGAACATTTTCCTCATGCTCCAAAAGTCTTGCCAGATTCTCCTTGCTTTCCGAGCGGAAGATCGGATACACGGAATCCGGGTCCCGAAGCTCCACATCAAAAAGCCCGACTTTTTCAATCGTAAATGCCTTTCCGTCCAGATACAGCGTATCGCCGACACGATAATCTGGCTGCACCGGAGCTGCCGGTTTTGGCTGCACAGTTGCAGGCTCTTTTTCAGCCTCCATATTCCTGCCGCGAATCTCCTGCAACGCCTCTGACGCACTCACATAATCGGCAAATGTCTGTACTTTTCCGTCTGAATATCCGTAATACTCTTCTTTGACATAATCCCAGATGGCAAACGCATCCTTAGAATCCGGGAAGTTCTCGCCGGTCATCGTGACTACAAACCGTTCATCCGGCGCATAGCCAGACTCTTTGGCAAGTTCTCTGGCGTGGTCCTGCATTTCCAGTACCAGAGGATCTGTCTCTGCGTGAGCCGATTCCTGTATTTCTTCGGATTCCACATCTGGGAATGGAATGTCCTGCTGCAAATTCTGCTTGCTCTGTTCAACATAGAGCCAGTCTTTTGCTTCCCGTTCCTGAACTTTTTCAATCAGCTGCTGGCGGTAGGTCTCTGCCTCCCATTCGCTGGTAAACTCCTCGCTGACACCATCCGGCTCTACATGAATGCCGTCCTGAATATCATCCCAGACCGCATAGCCAGCGTCTGTCTCCATCACGGTAAACCGCTGGGGTGCTGCCAGTTCACTCCGGGCATAGACATCCGCAGCCGTATTCAGCAAGTTGTCCACATGCTCATTTCCGGTATCGTAGTGTTCCGGTGGTGTTGGCGGAAATACATGGGCGGCAGTCGGCATAGGAAGCGGTGCACCATATTCCTGCTCCAGCTTCCGATACTCTTCCATTTCCAGTGCGGTAAGATATTGACCATTTACCACAAGCCGGTCTAACCGCTTATCCACCGCCGACCATGTAAGTCGCACTTCCCGGTCATGGTCATAATTGCGAAGCAGAATACCTCTTCCGTTATAATCGGCAAAACCACGACTGCCATCCATAAAGGTATAGCTGTGACCGCCAAGACCGTATTCCGCTTTCAGAAATGCAGCTCGTTCTTTCGCGTCCCCTTGCTGCTGATACAGCGCATAAATACGGATTTTTCCGCCCTCAAAATTAGAACCTGCTCGCAACATCCGGTCGATTTCATTCTCAGAAATGACAAAAGCGGAGGGCTTTTCGCTCTCCGCTTCTCTGGCTGCATTTTCTGCCGCCGCATCAATTTTCTGAATCTGCTCTGCCTCGGACTGAAACAGGCTCATAAAGTTTAGCTGTTGATAAGTTCCGTCAGAATGACTTCCTCTGCCTGCGCTTTCAGCATGTTCATGTGCTGCACCCAGGCCATTTGGTTCGATTTCTTGTCCGGTGCCGGATTCGCTTTCAGAAGCTCCGCCATCATCTGCTCCATCCGTGCGGTCGCGGTCTCCTGAATCTCCCACAGGTGCGGATACAGCTTCTCGGTCAGGATCAGGTGATTGTACAGCAGCGTGTTGTTCTCCTGCAGGAACGCTCTGCGCATCCTCCCGTACTTGCCCAGAGGCTTCTGTTCCTGCACCGACAACTGGATATCCGGAATCAGGTAATCGCCGTTCTTCGTGTAATTCAGCTCCATCATAGTTTTGGCTCCTTTCTGCCTGCTTGTCTTTTTCATAGGTTCGGATCGTGCGTTCAATTTCCCGGAAGATCTGGCTGGACATTTCGCTGACCGCAGTTCCCAGCACATTGGCGGCAGCCTGCGTATTAAAATCAAAAATGTCCAGAAAATCCTCGTGCTCAAAATAGTCATCTGCATTGCCCACCGTCCGGGTAAAGACGGAATATGCGATGCTGACAGCGGCAGCTCTCTTAAAGGAAGCTCCGATGTTGAGTTCATCATATCCTTCCAGATAGGAATCTGCAACGATGTCACTGATCTGCCTGCGATTTTCCTCCCAGTAATCCCTTGCAAGGCGTTCTGCCGCTTCCATGATATGATTTTCCAGAGACCCAGCACCGGCAGGAACATCAAATGCTACATCCAGTGCGCGAATGATTGGCTGCTCATGCTCCGCATTCATTTTCCAGAGCTGTACCGGTCGGGAATTCTTCCGTTCTCCGGTATCTGCCACATCAAATACATACCGCAGTTTCGGCTGCTCGCCGCGCATGTCCAAAAGAGCAATGCCCTTGGAGCCACGCTTCACATAGCGGTTCATCCGATCATTCCAGAGATCGTACTCTGCACAGGCCGTCGCTTCTGGCCTCTGCTTATAGATCATCAGCTGCTCCGCAAAGGGATACTTATAAAGCCGCGCGGATGTGGTCAGAAACGCTGTCCACTGTTCTTTGCTGCCAGTGATCTGTGCCGCAGCTTCCTGCGCCATCTGCATATAATAAGCCGTTTTCGTCATCATCTGTCTTTTTCCTCCTCTCCTTTATTCGTCCGGATACAAATCCAGTGCCTCATATTCTGCATCCGTCATCTCTGCCAGTTTTGCAAGCAGCGAGGCCGTCCACCTGCGCAGGTTTCTGTCTCTGCCCGTCAGACTTTTTTGCATCTTTTGAAGCTCTTCGATTAGCCCTGTCCGTGTGCCAGGGCTGTAAAGCATCATGAGCATCCATTCGTCATCCGTAAAACGCATTTATAATTCCTTTTCTTCGCAGCACCTGCGAGGCGGCGCAGGCGGCACAGCCTCCTGCTTTTCCTTCAGCTGGTCCAGAACCGATGCTTTTTCCACCGGTTCTTCCTTCTTTCCGTTATTGATTACGCCGTCAATCATGCCGTAATCGTCCTCCATCGCCATTTCTGCGGCTTTCAGGTAGTTCTCCGGTTTCAAAAATCCGGGCAGTTCCTGGAAGCCGATGGAATCCACATAGTGACAGCTTACAACACCATTCTGCCGTAAAGCCACGATGTCAGACACAGAAAGACTATGACCAGTAAAATCATCAGGGCGGGAAACATTGAATTTCGCATACAGTTCCTCCAACATCGTATTCTGATCCTTGTAGGGAAGAAGCGGAGCCGTATAAACCACCTCATAATGGTCAATATCCGGTTCCAGCCCCATCCGTTCCAGTTCGCGCATAGACGAAAAGCGTTCATATACCGTATCCTCGCTGCGGCGAAGCTGCAAAATCGCATACTGGTCGGTAGTACTGTCGAGAAATGCCATCATTCTTTCGTCCGGTGCCTGCGTTCCATGCACTTCATCCCATTTTTCAATTCTTGCCATCGTTCATTTCTCCCTTCTCCATAAACGGCAGGCCGTTTTCCTTTGCTTCCTGCCGCTGCTGTTCCCGCCGCTTTTCACTATAAGGCGGTCGGATACCGACGCAGCGTTTCGGAATCGTATAAGTGACCGACCCATGCTCCCGGTGCTCCAAAATAAACTGCTCCGGATACTGTTTTCGCAGTTCCCGAAGCTTCTTAATCAGGCGGCTGTCATGGGTATAAATGCTGGCGGTATCCAGTTCATTATCAAAATTGATGACGGTTTCCTGCTCTGCCTTCGTAAGCTTGTATTTCATCGCTCTGCCTCCTTCGCCTTGGCAGCTTTCACCGGCGTATCCGTTCTGGAAGACAAATCCGAGAGTTTACCCAGCACAGATTCCCGTCTGCTGATTTCCGCTTCCTCTGCACGATCACAAAGTTCATCATAGTCAATCCGCGTCATGGTGCGGCCACCGAACCCATAATCCGAAAGAATCTGGTCTCTGGCTGCATTCATGCTGATTTCCGGGTTGTCGATCTGTCCACCGTCAATTTCCGTAAAGTCCTTATGATATAAGGTATAGTCGTAACCGTCCTCACAGGTCTGAATGGCAAGAAAGCCCTTGCTTCCCAAATCCCATGCACTGCGTTCTTCCGTAATCAGCGGCTCCGGGCGGCATGTACCACCGCCGCGTTCCAGCATTTCTGCCAGCTGACAGATATGCAAAACATCATACCCCAGGCGCAAATGATATTCGTCCATATATTCGCAGCGAGCTGAGAACTTCCGGTTCGGATACTCGATCTCCACTGCACTGCCATCCGGAATTTTGAACCGATCCTCGTAGTTGCTGGTGATAAACCGGATATTTTTTGCATTCTCCAGCTCAGGATCAGCCTTTTTCATCTGCCAGAGAACCTTTCTGCCGCCGCGTACCTGCTCCAGCATCTCCGGAGCTACCGGCGCAACGGCAAGACCGTCAAGCTGGGAAATCTTCTGAAGTGCTACCACCCTTGCGCTTTCTTCCAGCGTAGAAGACGGCTGTTTATCCAACACATCCCAGCCAATGTGTCCCTCGGTGGTCTGCACCTTGCTGTCCATATCAAAGCAATGGAATTCCACGCCGTCCTGCTTTTCCTGCAAGGAAAGCAGCGCAGCATTATCCACCAAATAAGCTGCATTCATCATTTTCATGCTCATTTTTTACCTCCAAACTCCAGCTTAAATGCTGCTGCACCGTCCTCGCCAGTCTCTACATGAACGGTTGTGTCATAGTAACGTCCAGACTTCTTGGAATAGCAGTGGGTAAGCCGTGCTTTTCCCTGATTTACCAGTTGCTTTGCCAGTTCCTCTGTCATCTGCTTTCCCAGTGTCTGAAAGAACCTGTTTTCCTTCCAGAGCGCAAATTTACAGCTCTTATCCCTGCAAAACCATCCATTTGCCGTTTCACAAACATCACTGCCGCAGGCGGGGCAGGAACCAATGACTTTGCATTCCGGCTGCATCAGGACATTGGCACCTTTCACAGCCTCGTAGGTTTTTACAAGTCCGCTGACCATGCTGCTGATTTCTCCCATAAAGGCATCGCTGTCATACTCGCCGTGTTCTATTTTCAGCAGTTTTTCCTCCCAGTCTGCCGTCATGGATGGAGACTGAATCTGTTCCGGCACCACCGTCACCAGCGCATTTCCCTTGTCCGTAGAACAAAGGTATTTCGTTTTCTTATCGCCCCTGCGCTCGATAAAGCCTTTCTGTACCAGTTTTTCGATGATGGCAGCGCGTGTAGCTGGTGTGCCGATGCCTTTTCGCTCTACACCAGCCGGAAATTCATCCGAGCTGGCACTTTCCATCGCTGAAAGCAGAAGATCTTCGGTAAACCTCTTGGGTGGGCTGGTCTTGCCTTCTTTCAGATCGACACCGGCAAGTTCCAATGTCATGCCTTCCGAAAGCTCCGGAAGATCACCTGCCTCCGCATTCTTCTCAGCATCTTCAACCGGCTTTCCTGCATATTGCCTCCAGCCCATATCCGTGACTGTTTTGCCTTTCGTGCGGAACTTCTGACCGGCGCATTCTGTTTCCACTATGGTTTCTGCATAGCGATAAGGTGTTCCGACTGCACAAATCAGCCGCACCGCCAGCATGGTAAGAATCGCCTGTTCTCCACTGGGAAGAGAGGAAATGTCATAACCCGCCGCTGTTTTTGTAGGGATTATGGCATGGTGATCGGTGACTTTCTTGGAATTGATGACCTGTGCTGCATTCACCGGTGCCGGTGCATCTGGCTGAATCTGAAAGCTCTGCTGAATCACGGAAACAAGTTCCGGCACAAGCGGTGCCATATCATCCGTCAGATACCGGCTGTCGGTACGGGGATAGGTCACGAGTTTCTTCTCGTACAGAGCCTGCGTGTAATCCAAGGTCTGCTGGGCAGTGAATCCCAACTGCCGGTTTGCTGCTCTCTGAAGCGAGGTCAGATCAAACAATGCCGGGGGCTTCTCTGATTTTTCTTTCTGCTCCACCTTAGTAATGATGGCACTACCTGCCTGACAGCACTCTGCCACCAGTTTTTCTGCTTCTGCTTTTTCTTTCATCCGCTCACCACCTGCTTGAAAATCCCGGAGTTTCAATTCTGCCGAGTAGAACGGCTCTGGCTTGAAAGCCCGGATTGCTGCATCCCGCATGACCACCATCGCAAGCGTTGGTGTCATCACGCGCCCCACATTCAGGGTCTGCCCATACAGACATGAAAAAAGCCGGGTGGCGTTGATTCCGACAATCCAGTCGGCACGCTCCCGGCATAAAGCCGCCTCATATAAGGCATCATATTCTGTTCCCGGTCTGAGCTTCTGAAATCCTTCCCGGATCGCACTGTCCTCCATCGAGGAGATCCAAAGGCGTTCCACCGGCTTTTTGCAGCCGCACTGATGGTAAACCAGTCGGAAAATCAGTTCTCCCTCGCGCCCTGCGTCGGTTGCACAGATCAGACTCTCCACATCTTTCCGCTGCATGAGCTTTTTCAGGATTCCAAACTGCTTTTTCGTGCTGGCGGACACCTGATACTGCCAATGTTCTGGCAAAATTGGAAGATCATCATACTTCCACCTGGCATACTTTTCATCGTAGGCTTCCGGCTGGGAGAGTTCCACCAGATGCCCCACACACCAACTGACAAGGTAGCCATTGCCCTCCATATAACCGTCCCCGCGCTGATTTGCCCCGATTACTTTCGAGAGACTCATGGCAACCGAGGGCTTTTCCGCTAATACAAGCTTCATTCGATACTGCTCCTTTCGCAAAAAAATTAGCAGCCAGGCACCGAAGCGCATGACTGCTATGTAAGGAACGGTATTCTGTTTTAGGTCTACAAACTGAAATTTACAAACTACTTTTTAACAAGTTTTAGCTCTATATTTCTTCTATCAGCAATTTTTTGAAGTATATCAACTATATATGAACATTGTTCTTTGACGGACAAGACAGACAATTCATCATTTTGTTGTATTTGTTTCATAGCTTCTTGTAATTCTGAAAGCTCTAATAAATTGACTGCTACACAGAAGAAATTTTTTCTGCGACCGTCATTATAGTTAGCAAGTAAATGAGAAAGAATTTGCATTTTTTCCCGTTGTTGAAGATTATACTGTTCAACACCAATGTCCTGTATCATTTTCAAGTCTGCTTTTTGGCGTTTATGAGTTATAAAAGAATCATATTTATCAATATACCGATATTTTTCACATGGATAACTTTCACATTCATAACAATATTCAATTTTACCATGTTCAAGGCTACACTTAGCAATTCCGCACGATTGATTACCATTCCCGCAACCGCCACAGTGCTTTCCTAAAAACATAGGGCATAACCCACAATTCAGCGACACGGAGAAGTTTTTGAGATTAGAAGTTTCGGGCTTAACGACGATTTCGATGGCATCGGGCTGTGAGAACAATATCAGTTCTTTAGCCAAAGCCAAGCGCGGTCCGCGCATCGACGAGGGCTTGAAAGATATATCCAAGCCATTGGAATCATTTATCGGGCTTATTTCCACGCTATTGGAAATCGAGGTACGGGTTACTTTCCATGTGTCAATTTTAATTTCCCCGTCCGGATCAAGCGGCGTATCTTTGGCCGGAGTACATTCGACAGTAATCGTGACGGAAACACTGCCGGCAGCATTTGTTCCGGTGGCTACGGTAGTGCCGTTGCGCAAACCGGTGATAGTGCCGTTGTAATCAACTGTGGCGATTTCGGGAGCATCAGTTGTCCAAGCGTAAGCGGCGGGATCGACACTTACATAGCGTCCGGCCACAAGTGCGTGCAGCTTGATGCCCCAATGACTATGGTTATCCGTCAGGATACTCGTCACCTCGGGCGTAGCAAGCGCATTCGGGTCAACTGATACGGCTATGGTAGCATCATCAACTCCCGGCAGCGATGCGCGCAAAGCGTGCATTCCGCTACCGGTGACAAAGAGTGCCGTACCATCATCCTTGATTGTTCCCATGGCCTCGTCCACCGACAGCGTAACACCTTTAACATCGGTATCTATGAGTTGGCCGTATTGATTGTATCCGTATATTATAGGACGGTAGAGTGCATATAGCGGAAGTTTGGCATAAGGGTCGGCGAAACGTATCTTGGCGATTTTTTCGTCTTTGGGTGCTTCGAGGCGCATAAATATGCCGTTGCCGACAGCGCGTTCGCTGCCATCACGCAAGACATTGAGAATACCGGCATGGGCGCTCCACATGGTCGTGGAACCGCCTCCGTCAAGGTCGAGAGCATCGTAGCATCCGAGATATCGCATCAGATCGGCGCCCTCGTAGTAGCTGACGCCACTGCTATTGGGTACTCCGGCATCGACTGCGCACAGCACAATATAGCGGCGGTCTTGGCTGTATCCGCACAGCGAACGTCCATATTGGGCACTCGGGGTATTAATCCAACGAATGGCCGAGGTGGTGACATTATTACAATTGAGAATGCGCACATCGCCGCCGCAGACATCGCGCACATCGGGGCGCAAGCCTCCGAAAGCGGGCAGCGACATTCCTATTTCGATTTTGACGGCATCACCGTCTTTGAGGTTGTCTATGAAGTCGTTGGCATATCCATTGCCGCATGACAGCACGATACCGTCGGTCGGAATGGCCGTCGAGCCGCCTTGGCGCCATGCGCCGTCCACCACAAAGTCCATAGGTGTATTGATGGCCCAACGCTGACCGGTGACTGCGGGACGAAGTATCAATTCGCGGCCTGAGCCGTCCGTTCCCGTGGTTTCTCCCATATAGCTGTTGTATATCATCATCTGATCACCCACACGAGGATAGTTGCAAGCTGCGGCTCCCACTACGATGCTGCCATCGGCGCTGAGGACATTGTACGACATATCAGTAGCGTCAATCCACGCGCCACCATTGTAATCCATAATCAAGGCATTCTCGCGAGATGTGATATCTATCATATCCGGGGCAGCCAATTTGCCGCCTATGGCACAAGTCATATTGGGATAGCCGAGTATGGAATTACCCAGCGGATGCTGTGCAGCAAAGGCGGACACAATGAAGAAGTCGCGGCCAATGGTGCTTGGTCGTTTCCTATTTCGACACGAGGCAGCATACGTTCAGCGCCGGTGGCTTTGGTGTCAAGTTTAAGTATATAAGCCTGAAAGACGCGACTACCGCTGGCGAAACTGAAATGCGAATGTGTCAGGCCGGGACCTACATAATAGTGTTCTATTGTGTCTACTGTAAATGTTGTGCCTTGAATATCGGCATGGTCATAGGCATGTACTCCTAAGGTTATGGCCAAAGCCGCAATGGTGCTTGAAATACGGTGTGTCATGGATTTGTGATTGTGGCATCAGCCGAAGCGGATACCATGGTTTTATGTGATGATTTGGCGTTATATTTAGCTCCGGAGGGGAGGCCGGACCGGCCTAACCCTCCGGGCTTATTGATTTAAAGTGTTTTTCAGCGACGGCGCTTGGCGTTTTGCTTGGCCTGTTCGCGCATCAGGGCTTCCTGCTTTTTTTGCGCAGCCTCAAGGCGAGCCATAAATCCACTCTTTTTGCGCGGTTTCTTGGCGTTTTCGAGCATCTGAGCACGCACCTTTTCTTCGCTGACGCAACGACGGAAGATATATGTCTGTATGATCGTAATCAACAGCGACAGGAAGTAGTAGTAGCTCAAGCCTGAAGCATAGTCATTGAAGAAGAACAGGAACATTACGGGCATCAGGTACATCATCCACTTCATGCCGGGCATACTGGTGCCGCCGGGCTGATTCTGCATATTGATACGCGTGTAAATGATATTGACCACGGTCATCAGCAAACAGAACAAGCTTACATGGCTGCCATAGAAGGGAATGTTGAAAGGAAGCGTCAGGATTACATCGGGTGCCGCAAGGTCATGTGCCCAAAGGAAGGATTGGCCGCGCAGTTCTATAGCCGATGGGAAGAATGAGAACATGGCTATAAGCACAGGCATCTGCAGCAACAGCGGCAAGCAGCCCGACAACGGGCTGGCGCCGGCGCGCGAATATAGCTTCATAGTCTCTTGCTGTCGCTTCATGGCATTTTCCTGGCCGGGATACTTCTCGTTGATTTCCTTGATTTCGGGGGCAAGGACGCGCATCTTGGCCTGCGACATGTAGCTCTTGTAGGTGAAGGGGAAGAGGATGAGCTTGATGAATATGGTCAGCAGCAAAATGATGATACCATAGTTAGAAATAAATCCGCTGAGGAAGCTGAACACGGGTATAACCACAAATTTATTAATCCAGCGGAAGAGACCCCATCCCAGAGGCACGAGGCGCGTCAGCTCGAGGTCTTCATCGGGCGAGATGACGTCATCCAGCGAGGACAGCAGCGGGTAGTCGTTGGGACCGAAGTAGAAGTCGAAGCCGGCGACTTGCTCGTTTTTGGACGAGTACTCGAAGGTAGCGTCCATGCTCATTTCCTTGAGGCGCGGTTCGTCTTCCTTTCCCTTTATGGGGCTTGAGGCCACTTCGGCTGTTGCAAGGTTCTTGCGAGCGATGAGCACGCTGGAGAAGAACTGATTTTTGAAGCCTATCCATTTGATGCTGCCTTGCAGCTTCTCTTTTTCATCGGAGTGAGCCGAGAGATCCTCGGGACTTTCGTTAAGCAACTTGTAATATATGGCGCTGTTGCGTTCCTCAAAGGTACGACCTTTTTCGTTACGCATCATTGTCTGATGCCACAGCATTCGCATCGTGGTGACCGTGGTGGGTATGACGCTCTCCATATTATGCTGTTCGATGTCCATCTTGACAATGTACTTGTCCGGGATGACGGTGTACACAAATGCCAATTCGGCGCCATCAGGCAAAGG
>OLXQ01000137.1_pt1 | contig 13711 bp, 15 predicted proteins | sample 1673371 | NCBI WGS metagenome assembly OLXQ01 (sample SAMEA103958109, study PRJEB25191) | human gut metagenome | biome: human-associated habitat [ENVO:00009003]; feature: intestine environment [ENVO:2100002]; material: feces | place: Germany | collected 2013/2015
ATAAAGCCGTTTCTGGTTTCCGGTCTCCGCTCGGTTCCGGCAATGCTGACCATGGTGGCGTTGTTGGCTTGGCGTGCTTCTACGGTGACTTTGCGCCCTCGAATTCCCATGCGGACCTGTCGTCGCCCCTCTGCGAATGCGTGGGTGACTTCGACCCGACCCCAAAGGTATATGCCTCATAGCGGGGTAAGGGGCGACGCGAAAGCCAAGAAACCGCGCAGACCGCGATAGCGGTTGAGCAAGAAACCAAGGCATCCGTGGGCGGATGCAAAACAAGTTCTTTGAAATACTGTTCTTTCTTTTCTTCGTGAAATCGTCGGCGGCGATGAAAAAAAAATCACCGCCGTCAGGCGGTTTTTTAATATGAGGTTTTAATGGATTAAGTAAAATTTGTACCTTTGTGCCGCCTTATGGTGGGTTTGTCCTCTAAGGCGGTAGGTTTCTGGTTTCCGGTCTCCGCTCGGTTCCGGCAATGCTAACAATGGTGACATTGATGGCTTGGCGTACTTCAACGGTAACTATGCGCCCTCGAATTCCAATGCGAACCTGTCGTCGCCCCACTACTTGGGAGGCTGGTTGTGTTTGCACCCGTCTTCTATTTGAGGATGAACCCCGGCCCTTGCCGAAAGACATCATATCAAAACTGGTTCCGGTAGGTTCGTAAGAATTCGACGGCGCTTGTGAGAGAAAGCAGACACGAGACACTTATAACACTTAGACACTTGTGCGAAGACACGGACACTTGTCGGAAGTCATAGGCACGAAAGAGAACTTTCGTATGGCCCATCGATTGGCTTCACGACGGAAAAGAAGACGGAAGGAGGTGAAAGCATTTGACGAAGACCTTGAGTCAAATGTTAATCGCCTTCTTCATCTTTTTCTCACTTCATCATACCATCCCTCATCGGAGGATTACACCTATAAGACAATACTTGAGAAGAAAGGTCGGAAGGAGAGGTTCCTGTCGATGCTTCAATATTGGCATCACGTCTATCATTGGGGCGTATTGACGCGTACAGAGGATATTGTAAACAGAAGCCTTGACGAACACTGCTTTGCCTGTATCCCTGGCAGAGGACAGCATATGATGGTGAAGCTTATAAGCCACGACCTGAAGACCCACCCTGAACTGAAAGCCTTCGCCAATCTCGATGTGTCAAAGATGTATCCACATATTCTGCATGACATTCCCAAAGCCTATCTGAGGAGGAAGATAAAGGATCCTGTCCTTCTTAATTCCCTTGACGCAGTCATTGACAGCAGCATAGGGACGCCTATGGGCAATGATGATCCTGCACATCCTGCTGGCATAGCAATCGGTCTGAAGATATCGACGATTTATGCCAATATATCGCTTGGTATGTTTGACCATGATGTCAGAAGATTGTTCGGGTTGCAATCGAATCCGGACTTGATTCATAAATTGGCGGCAATGTACATCACGGACAAAAAGGCGTCGGCAAAAACTGAATCCGACTTTGCTGAAATCTCGAAGGGTGAAGCCTATTTGGAAGCACTTTTCTGCCAGTATGTGAAGGAAGGGCTCCGATTCTTTTATAGGTTCATGGACAATGTCCTTGTCCTTCATGAGGATAAGACTTTCCTGCATCTTGTAGTTGATTGGATAGCATTATACTGGGGACGTGAGCTGAAATTCACGATGAACCCAAAGTGGCAGGTCGGGGCTACAAAGGGAGGATTTACGATTGTAGGGTACCGTATCTTTGCTGACGGGCATGTCCGGGCGAACCGTGATGTAGTGCTTGACATCAAGCGGAAAATCAGGAAGGGCCTTAAGATGGGTCTTACCTATGACCAGATAAGGGTAGCCATATCGTCGCAACTCGGAACGGTTATGCATGCAAATTCGATTAATTTCTTAAAAAAGTATCATATGGAAAAGAAAGAACGTTTGGGCGCAAAGATTAACAGGCGCAAAAGCCAATGCCCGTTTGAGATTGCTCACGGTCAGCAGAGGAGATTCGAGAACTTCCTGTTTGACCCGGAGAAGCAGCAGTCGGAGGATGATTTCCTTATGGAACTCCGTGATTATGCCGTGATAGACTCCATCAAGGAGAAGAATGATGACGGCACTCCGAAGAAGTGTCTTGCCATACGTTTTGAATGGCAGGGTAAGGAGTTCTCTTATACGGATGACAGAGGCAAATCTGTGCTTGTTAAGCCAGGTGAGGAATACTTCTCGTACACCGGTTCGAAGGTGCTTATAGAGCAATGCGAAACGGAGTTCTCGAAGGAAGACTTGCCTGCCCCTACTGTTATTAAGATAGAAATCAATAAACGCAACAAGAAGTTTTATAAGTTTACTTGATATGAAAACAACAGAAGTGTTCAGCGTGGCATATCCACGCCAGATGCGTCCCTCAAAATATGACGGGGCGCATTTTTTATGTTATCTCAATGAGAAGCCGGCTACATACAAGCCGGATGAGACATCGGAGCCGATGGAAGGTTATTCTTACACCGGGTCGATGCCTGACGCAGGCACGCTCATCGAGTGCGATGAGTGGAACCGTGACAAGCTCGTGAACGGTATCATCCGGTCGAAGTATCTCCAGACCGAGGAGGATGCCATCAAGACACACCAGATTCAGCTCCTGCAGGCGAAGGCCGGCATGGAGATCGGCGCTTTGACCGATGACAAGGCGGCTGAATATGTGAACGAATGGAACGAGTTTCAGACATTCAGGCAGAACGCCATCAACCTTGTCAATTCATGGGATAAATGGGAGTAGAGTATGGCACCGAGAGGAATAAGAAACAACAATCCCTGCAACATCAGATTGAGCAGGACGACCTATAAGGGAGAGGTTACCCCATCAAGTGATAAGGCTTTCAAACAGTTCGAATCGATGGCTTATGGCTACAGGGCTGTGTTTGTCACGCTTCGACACTACCACACGAACTTGGGGTTGAAGACGATAAGGCAGATGATTAGCCGTTGGGCACCGCCTTCTGAAAACAATACAGGCTCTTATGTAAAGCACGTGTCCGATGCGGCTCAATATGACTGTGATGCCGCGGTGGACATCAAGGACAAGAACCTTATGGTCAAGATTGTGTCTGCGATGTCCTTTGTGGAGAACGGGCTTAAAGCAAACCAGACGGATGTGATGTCCGGTTGGGAGATGTACAGAAGAGACCGCCCTTGAACTTGAAATGGATGCAGCCTTGGGAGTGGCTGTAAATAAAAAACTCCCGACCTGTAAGAAATAGTACCACCCACCTCTTACACAAGAGCGTCACCACGCAAAGCCGGGAGTAAGTCCCTCGTTTGCATGGTGACGCTTTGTGCGTATGGGTGGTACAGGGACAAAGGTAACAATAATTTTTAATTCAACAGATATGAGAACACCTATTTCCTATTATGGAGGGAAACAGACGATGCTGAAGCACATAATCCCTCTCATACCGTCACATCGGCTTTATACGGAAGCCTTTTGTGGCGGGGCAGCCGTATTGTTCGCCAAGTCTCCTGTAGAAGCGGAGATCATAAATGACATCAATATGGAGCTTACAAACTTCTATTGGACGGCGCAAGTCTATTATCGAGACTTGAAGACAGAGATTGACAAAACCCTGCACAGCCGGGACCTTCACGCCCATGCGGCCCACATAAATGCCTATCCGGAATTCTTCTCCCCAGCCCAACGTGCTTGGGCGGTCTGGGCGTTGTGCAGGATGTCTTTTGCGTCAATGATGGACGGCTCTTTCGGGTACGACTTCGGAGGTGGTATGCCAAAGAAAGTCCAGAACGCCAAGGACGAATTCACCGAGCAGATATGCCGGCGGCTTGAACATGTCACTATCGAGAATAGGAACGCTCTCGATGTAATCCAGACATACGATTGCGATGACGCGTTCCATTTCGTTGACCCTCCATACATCAACAGCGACTGTGGTCACTATGAGGGCGTGTTCTCAGACAGAAATATGGAAGAACTCCTTCAGTTGCTGGAAACAGTCAAGGGCAAATTCATGCTGACAATGTTCCCATATGGCCCTATTGAAAGGTATGCCGAGAAAAACGGCTGGACAATTCACCGTATCGAGAGAACAATAAGCGCGTCGAAAACATCACGCAGGAAGCAGGAAGAATGGATGGTATGCAACTATGAGGAGCAGCGCCAACAGAACCTATTTGAACAAGTCGGGGGGGGCGAATAACGGCCATTTTTAGCCATTTGAAAGGCGTTCTGATGGTTATCTATATAGAAGACTAAATCTATCAAATATGAACAAATATCATCAAATTTTACAGCATATTCTGTTGGACGGGAAGATGCAGCAGAATAAGAAGGGGGCAATAAAATACCTATTGAATCAGCAGCTGTCTCTGACCCCTGGTGACCTTCTTGACATATTCGAAGAACATAACCTCGCAAGAAAGAAATTGAGGAGTGAACTGGACTTGTTTACGCACGGGGAGCGGAATGTGGAGAAGTACCGTGAAGTCGGCATCTCTTGGTGGGACTATGTCGGACCTATCCTTGTGAACTCATATCCTACATACTTCGAGAAGCTGCCACCGCTTGTGGCCAAGATAAATAAGGAAAAGAGGAGCAGTAAAAACTATGTGCTGTTTCTCGGAGCAACGGATGCTGAAAGCAATCAGGCACCGTGCCTGTCTTTGGTTCAGTTCCAGATCGAGGATGGAGAACTTGTGCTTACGGCTTATCAACGCAGTTCAGATGCAAGTTTAGGCTTGCCGTCTGACATTTACCATCTGTATCTGATATCGAGACAGATTGACTTGCCATTGAAGTCCATAACCCTATTTTTGGGGAATGCCCACATCTATGAAAACAATCTGCTAAATACTGAACGACTATTGGCAGGTGAGGAAGTCAAATTTGAGTTGAATGTCTGATGGTGATACGCTCTATTGGAAAGGCTCTCAAAACGTATTCAATTAACGTTTGAGAGCCATTTCTGTGAGTATGATGTGCGCGATTTTTCTGTCACATTTCGTTTTTGCAGTTTTCTGACGAACTTTAGTCGCATTTGGTTTTGTATTTCATCACGATTGGTTTTGCCGATTATAGTTTCATGCCGGGTCTTGCCCACCTTCGGTTGATGACTGTCACTTGATGCCCCATACCTTCCAGTACTGTCTGCAGAGCATAGCACTGAAGGATGCCGCCGTAGTTGTTGTGTAGGGGCTGGGTAAGAATAGCTATTTTCATCTTACAAATGTCCGGATAATCTTTCTGAAGGCTCTGTAAGGAATAGAGGAGTCCGTGCAGATTTTCATGGCGGCCTTAAAGCCAATGCGCTTCCATAGGGCAAAAAAAACTCGTCGCAGGGATGGAACGCTGACTGATGTTCTGATGCTTGGGTTATGCTCCATGGCATCTTCAAGTAGCATTTCGGATAAGGTTCCCCTGAGCGTCTTGAGCAGATTATCTGCATGGGGGGCATAAGTGATGACTATGCTAATGCCTTTGTCGTCATCCAGTTCGGGTCTGATTTGGTCAATGCCCCAAAAGTCGCCTAAGGTGATGTCGCTGGTGGATCTCCCTTCGCGAAAGCGGCAACCGTAACAAGAAGGACGGAGGAATATATTGCCGAGGAAACCTTGCATATAGCCATTGTCGTGATAGACACCACTCGACTCTTTGTCCTCAGATTTGACAGTTACGCTAAAATGCTTCCAACCAGTCCTTTTGTCGCGGAAGTTGACCTTGTTTATTGGCTGAACAGCTGATCTAAGATATTCTCTGAATATTCCAGGGCTTGGAACTCCGTGGCAGACGCAGTCTACCGTCAGGAGATTGCCATATTCCTTTCTTAAAAAGCTCTTAAGGCCGGCGATCTGGCATGGAGTCCCCGAGTATAGAACCTTCCGTCCGGCCTTCAGGAAACGTTCAGCCTCGGCATAGGTTGTTCCGGTACGGCTCTGGACGTATTTCGAGCCTCTGAATCTTGCGATTCCGTCAACTGTCTCCGCAAAGCAGTGAGTGACCTCCCAATCTTCATTGAACGCAGCGCCGAACACCACTCCGCCCTGTCTGATAATGTTTTCGGCGATAAGCGAGAAGATGCCTCCGCTACTGCTTTGCATCCTTATGCCCTCATCAGGGTTGGTTGCTGCATAGACACCTACAGGCTCTTGTGGCTCATGCCCATGGAGCATAGGACAGACATTGTCGCATTGCCCGCATTCGATGCACAAAGACTTGTTGACTGACGGATAGAGGAAACCTTCGTTGTCTTCCTCAAGCCTTATACATTGCTTCGGACACGTCTGGACGCAGGCCGAGCAGCCACAGCAGTCTATTTTGTCCTTGATGCTTATCATTTTTTGAAGCGGCTTATGATTCCTGCGACTCTGCTTCCGATTACCTCACGTTCGTGCCGCGTCAGCCCGATGTAATAGGCGAATGCGGCCACTGTGGCGGCACTTAGGCAGCAGACCAATGCTGCAAATGGTACTGAATTTGGCAGAAAAGCCTTGAACATCAGCGATATGGCTATTGCCGGCAAAGCGGTCACGGCGCATCGTGCAATTACGTTTCTGGCGTAGTCGGAAACTTTGATCTTGATCATCGGTCTGACGATGAATAGTCGTGCGATGAAAGCGACAATGCATACGCAGAGGTGTACGATAAAAACGGAATACGGGTTCCCTCCCAATTTCAGAACCACGTAGGAGATCGGTACTATCGCGAGCAAAATACCCCCGACAACAGATTGATAGATTTTGACATTGCCTGTCGCTGCGGCGGAAATCATCAAAGGGTTGGCGACAGCGTCGATGATCGCGACGCACAGCATGAGCCTTAGGAATATTGAGGAATATTCAGGAACGGTCTTTAGCCAGACGTTCAGAATCACGTCAGCTTCGAGCATGACCGGCAGAGACAGGCAAAGCAGAAGCAGGAACGTAAATTTGGAACTTCTGAATATGAGGGTGTGCATATTCCTTAAGTCATTCTGTGAGTATGTTTTTGTGATTTGCGGGTTGATCGCTGTCTGGAAGCCTCCGGCAAACTGCATTATCGCTCCTTGAACCTGGACTGCCACACCTCTTGCTGCGTTGACAACCGGGCCGAAGAACATGTTAAGGAGAATGTTGAGTCCTTGTGTGAAAAGGATATATGCCACGTTGCCACACATGTTCCACCCTGCGAATGATCCCATCTCCTTAAGTAGGCTTGTGTCCCAGAGCCTCTTGAAGCGGGTCTCCTCAAAATGCCGTTTACAGTAGATCGCATAGATAGATGTCATCACGATCTGGACAAGCAGCATGAGGATTGAATAGACGATCAGTTTGTCGAGATTTACGGCGTAGATGGTGTATGCCACTCCGAGTTTGAGCATAACGTCCAGAATCGAAATGTAGGCGAACGCATCCATCCTTTCGTGTGCCACAATTGCCGCGTTGAACGGATAGTTCAGGATTGACACGACAGTGGATAGTATCGCGAATTGGTAGCAGTACATGGCCGCAGCCTCGCGTCCTGACGGGATGACGATCTTGTTTTTCAGAAACCATAGGCCGATCGTCTCCGCGAGCAGAACTACGGTCGCGGCTATGATGATGTGGATGTACACGCTGGTCATGAATGTCAGTCTTAGGCGGCCTGTCTCGCCGCGTCCCAGCTCGTATGTCAGGTAACGCTGCGTCGAGGTCGTCATCGCCGCGTTCAGGAAGCCGAACATGGCCACGACTCCTCCAACCACGTTGCTGATTCCGTAGTCGACAACTCCGAGGCTCGCCAGAATCACTCGGCTGGTGAACAGTCCTACAGCCATCAGGAACAGCATCCTGACGTAGAGCAGGGCGGTGTTCTTTGCGATGCGTTTGTTGTTTATTGTGTTTTCCGAGTCGCTTGACATATGGTGTCGCTTAGGTGCGGTGGGCGGGAACTATTTCCCGGACCAGGGCCAGAGGGACTTGCGGCGGGTGGGGGAGGGCGATCGCGCACCAACCGTGGGCGTTCCATCCGTCTTTAAGATTGTCTTTCTTCGTGTTGCTCTCAATCAGTTCCAGTTTCTCGTCGTAAATCTTGTTTTTGAGCTCGATGATCTCGCTCAGATCCTGATGCAGCTGCGCGTTCGTGACTTCGCATGGATTCTCCACAGCCGGCCGACCTTGACCCGCCCGCTCTTCTTGAGCGTGGAGCGGAGCGCCGCCAAACACAACCGCTATCAATATGATTATGAATCTTGTGGTTTTCATCTTTCTTAATCCTTTTTAAATCATATTCATTTGACATTAACCTTCCAATAGCCTCCGTTGTCAGGGCCGATGCGAGAGATAAGTCCGGCGGATTTTAGTTTCAGAATTTCACGTTGGATGGTTCTTGGGTTAACGGATAAAGCGTTCGAGATTATTGCCGAAGATATTGAACGGTCTTCTTTGATGAGGTTGAGGATTCTTTGCTGCCGTTCAGAAAGTTCCGGAGTTTTATCTACGACATTATCTACGACATTATCTACGACATTATCTACGACATTATCTACGACAATGGGCGGCTTTGTCATTTCATCAGGTCTTTTTATTGTGACGACAAATTCCTCTGTCGCCAGATTGTTTTCAATAGTTATGTCCTTGAAATCCTTGAACGCCCTGACGATTCCGCTGCCAATGCCTACGTATGGGAGAAGGTAAACCGCGTTGTCAAACAGCAATTGATTGCGTGGCTTGGAAATCCCGTTTAACAGAGTGTCTTCGGTCACGTCCATAGGCAGATTACCTGGGCTATGAATCTCGACCCTGTTGTCAAAAATCAGTAGCCTTATTTGTGCGGTCTGGTAAAAGTCTCGATGTATCAAGGCGTTGACGATAAACTCGACGAATACTTGCGGTGGAATCTCCAGTGCCGGGAGACTGTTGAACTCATCCTCTACCTGACGGCTTTTCAGGTTCCGGTTGACGAATGCCATAGCGGCCTTGAACTGTGTAAGAAGATTTCCTTCCATATCGGTGCCGACGAGGCGATCCCTGAACCTGTCTCCGCTCAAGTCGTTGCCTACAAAAGAGATGCATCTGATTGTAAAGACTGGGTAGAACTTCAGAATATTCTTTCCAAGAAGCAGGAGGCCGGCCAATGTCAGCCTGCCTTCTTTGTCCATCAGGGAGGTGTTTTGCAGTAGCTGTTTCGGAGTGATTCCGGGTGCGATCTTGCCGACAAGGTTCTCGACTGAAAAATCGTCCAACCTTGACAGTTGAAAGTCGTCAGCGAGAATATTCCTATATTTTTCTATCAGAAAGTGCTTCAGGGTAGGTAGGGATATGTCCTCAAAAGATGATTCCGGAACGCTGTCCCTGTCTGCGAATAGCCTGCCACAGCTCTGCATCAAGATCCTTAACCGCTCATTGGAGAACACTTTCCTCTTGTCGGAGCCATTCTTTATCCAGACTATTCCTTTATTGTCTTTGTACGGTTTGTCAAGTCCTTGCGCCACGCGTGCGGCAACAACAGCCTTTCCATCCAATACTACGGTCTCGATCATAATTGTTATCGAGGGGCTGACATTGTCTGACGCGGCATTTGACAATAGGTTCGATGTCTTTTGGATCTCCTCGTAGGACAAGCCTGTGACTTCTCCCGTCTTATCATTTACCCCGACAACCAGAAGCCCTCCTTGCGAGTTGCTGAAAGCGACGAACTCGCACCCGATCTTATAGGAATCGTCCACGCGTTCTTTGAATTGGACGGTGGTGGATTCTCCCATCATAATGATCGCTTTAAGTTTCTTGGCATCCATAAAATGTCTGGACTATAAGGAATATTCGGAGGAGGAGGGTTTAATCAATGGCGTGATGCGGCGGAGAGCGCGTCTATCTTATTGATTATGCGCGCCTCGGCATATTTAATGTCGCTGGAGTCGTCGATCTCGTACCAGAGGAGGCCGGCGGCCATTATGACGGCGGAGGTGATAGGTGTTGTCGCTTTCATTGTGTGAATATGTCCGCTGAGGATTTATTTCTTCAGGCGGCTCCAGAAGGATTTTTTCTGGGATGAAGCCTGCCGGTCGTCGGACTGGCTGAGGTAATATTCGCGGAAGGTTATTCCTTCGGTGATCACGTGGTAGATCTCGCCCCAGTCGGGAAGTCCTCCCAGGTTGCGGTCGTCGATGAAGAGGTCGGCTTTCAGTTTGCGCGGGGAGGTCGGGGTGTCCTCACCTTCGTAGAAGTCCTCGGGGTGGTTGCTGTTCACGGCATAGAACTCCAAGCCGCGGTCGCGGCACCAATCCACGGCGTCCTTCAGCAGCTGGCCTTCCCTTACCGACCAAAGTATCAGGGTGTGATGGTCGGCCTGAAGGCGTTTCAGCGTTTCCACGGCGAAAGGTATCTCTTTGCCTATCTTGGGGTACTTGTGCTCGACGATGGTCCCGTCAAAGTCAACCGCTATGATCATCTTTTGAAAGTGTTATGTTGTGTCTTGGGAAATTCTTGGGGCTTGGCACCTGCTGCAATAGGTTAGGTGTCAATTAGTTAGATCGGTGAACGACTCGAAGGCGATTAATAGTGAATTCGCTTTATTCATTGAACAGTCGAACATGCTCAGTAACATTGCATCAAATATATGAAATTCTATCCTAAAAGGCAAGTCGATCGGTCGGAAAAATTGAAATGTTCCTGAATTCCGGGCCGGTTTCCAGGGCATGTCCGGGCAACCGGAAGGCTTCCTATTCAATCGGAGCGACAAGGTCGGGATGGACGGAGACCAATGCGACGGAGACCACGCCCTTTATCTCGACGACGACTTTCCTGGAGCGGGATCCCTTGACCTTGACAAACACACCTTCGCATCCTTCGAATATTCCTCCCGTTATCCGGACCTTCTGCGCTTTTGTGAAATTGATCTCGGCGGGATCGAAAAAACGCAGGGACTCGTCATAGGATCCCGCCACCGCGATGAATGTCCTCATCTGCTTCTCGGGGACAGTGATCTTCTTGCCGAGTCTTTGATCCATCATGTATTGCAGCATGGGAATGCGGGTGGGCTGCTTAAGCTCTTGGATTCCGGATGCGGTGGCGCGTATGAATATGATGTTGTGGATCACAGGTACGAGGCGCTTTTTTCCGGTTCTGGCGGATTTCTCGTACTTCATCGGAATGAAGTTTTCCACGCCTTTCTCGTCCAGAAGCCTTTTGGCCTCCAGCTCACGGTGGTAGGTGACCCGCATCGCGAACCACATCAGTTCCTCAGCCTCGCCTGGTCTGCCCATTTGCTTTCATGTTAACCACTATGAGAGCATCATGGCGGCGCGGATGCCTTCCGCAAGAGCTGGGCTTGTCACGTGTCCAACGATGGCAAGGGCAAAATCGATGGCGCATCCCGGCCCGCGTCCTGTGATCAGGTTGCCGGAAGTCACCGCCGGTGTCTTGACGTACTCGCCGCCTTTAGCGATAGGCTCCTCCTCGAATCCGTCGTAGCAAGTGAACCGTTGTCCCTCAAGGGTCGGGAGCTGCGAGACCACCAGCCCGGGAGCCGCGCAGATCGCCGCGACGGTGCCTCCTTCGGCATAGTGGCTTTTCATCAGTTCCATGAGATCGTGGTTGTCGGCAAGGTGCCTGGCTCCTGGCAATCCGCCCGGGAAAACCATAACATCTTTCCGGTCGGTTCCCTCTGTCTTGACTTCGGACCGGAATCCGTCCCAGTCAAGGTCGGCGGTGACGGGAACCCCGTGAGTGCCTTTTACTTCCTTGTCTGTGTTGATGGAAACTGTCCGGGCGTTGATCCCTCCTCTTCTGAGGATGTCCACGGTGGCGAGGGCCTCGATCTCCTCGAACCCTTCCGCGAGGAATATGAATACTCCTTTCATGGCATTATATTGTTAATGATACTGTTTCCTCCATTGAAGACAAAACAACCGGTCACTTCGGCTGGCTCAGCGACCTTGTCAGGCCCCGCGTCCTAAGTGACCAGTTGTGATGTTGAGATATCAGGACTCGAACCTGAACTGGCAGAACCAAAATCTGTAGTGCTACCATTACACCATACCTCAGTTCCGTCTGCAAATTTATCTATTTTCCGGCAAATCTGCAAACATTATCTTTTCTCCCGGAAGAAATCAATCATCAGGGCAGAGCATTCGTCAGCCAATACTCCTGACCTTACCTGGGGCTTGGGATGAAGCAAGGAAGGTGTGGACATTGAATAGCCTCTCTTGGGGTCCGGCGCTCCGTAGACGATGCGTCCGATCTGAGCCCAGTTCAAAGCCCCTGCGCACATAGGACAAGGCTCCACTGTCACGTCAGCGTGCTGTCGCCAAGATATTTCCCTCCGACCGCTTCGGTGGCGGAGGTGATGGCGATCATCTCTGCGTGGGCGGTAGGGTCGTGCAGCATTTCCGTCATGTTGTGTCCGCGGCCTATGATCCGTCCCTTGCAGACGATAACCGCCCCGATGGGAATCTCGTCCTCCTCCAAGGCCAGATGAGCCTCTTTCAGAGCCTCTGCCATGTATTTCTCGTCAATGTCCATCGGTTGCTATATGTAATCCTTGTCTTTACCAACTTATTGCCTGAGGCTTACTATGACAAAGGGTGGCTAAATGATTATTTAGTCACCCTTTGTGTGAAGTCAAGACTGATTACCACCTGTCCTCAGATGATACAGTAAGTTTTTTGCGTCCGTGGCGGCGACGGGAAGCGAGTACGCGGCGACCGTTGGCGGTAGCCATTCTCTCACGGAATCCGTGCTTGTTCACGCGCTTGCGTCTGGATGGTTGAAATGTCCTTTTCATATCTACTTATTTTTATATTTTTCCAAAACGGACTGCAAATTTAATCCTTTTGCCGTAAACTGCAAAATATTTTCGCCTTAAGTTTACTCACTTAAGTTTTTAATGTGCCGTTTTGCGGTTCCGGGCGGCGCTCAGGCAGGCTCGTGCGCTTCGACAAGCCCGGCGACCCTGGCGACCGTCGCTGCCAAGCGGTCCGGCTTACATCAGGTAGGCGGACATGTCCTTTCCGGCGAGAAGTCCTTCGCGGATCTCTGTTGAGGAGATGTCAACGATCGGGGCGTTGATGACCTCGATGTTGTAGGAACGCAGCAGGGCATCCTCAAGGCTCACCATGCCGCCAGGGACAATCTCCTCGGAGTCAAGGACGTAGGGGGTCGGCAGATTCTTGCAGTCCTCGATCAGCTGACACAGGAACAAATCGACATCGCTGTCAAGGATCTATTCAGGAACATTCAGTTCACGCAGGAACCGTCCGGGCTTTACGACCCGCTCAGGTACATGATAGCCATCGGAGGAAAGCGGATCCGTCCAACCCTCTGTCTCATAGCATATTCATTGTACAAGGACGAGCTCGGTCCGCAGATTATGGAGCCGGCGGCGGGCATCGAGGTTTTCCACAGTTTCACGCTGATCCACGACGACATCATGGACCGCTCTCCGCTGCGAAGGGGAGTGGACACAGTCTGGAAGAAGTGGGACTCGGATACGGCGATCCTCTCGGGTGACGTGATGTGCATCGACAGCTATGCCCGTATGGCCCGAGCGCCGCGCGGCGTTGTCGGCGAGGTCCTTAGGCTGTTCTCGAAGACGGCTTCCGAAGTGTGTGAGGGACAGCAGTACGACATGGATTTCGAGCGGATGCGGACCGTCCCGATGGCGGATTACATGAAGATGATCGGCCTGAAGACGAGTGTCCTGATCGCCTGCGCCGCCAAGATGGGCGCGATCATCGCCGAGGCCCCCCGGAAAGACTGCGACTGCCTCTACGA
>OLXQ01000138.1_pt1 | contig 13629 bp, 5 predicted proteins | sample 1673371 | NCBI WGS metagenome assembly OLXQ01 (sample SAMEA103958109, study PRJEB25191) | human gut metagenome | biome: human-associated habitat [ENVO:00009003]; feature: intestine environment [ENVO:2100002]; material: feces | place: Germany | collected 2013/2015
TCAGCGATGGACAGAATGGCTCTGGCCGGAATGACGCTGACCTGCGTTATGTTCCTCGGAACTATGATCGTGCTGAGGATGGATATGCTGATGTGTATGTTCATCGTGCTGGCTCTCTGGACCTTCTATCGGATGTACTCAGGGGACGGAGCGCGAAGATCGGATTCCGTGATGCTGCCGGTGTGGATATTCCTCGCCCTTTTCACAAAGGGACCTGTGGGGCTCCTTATGCCGCCGCTGTCAATAGCCGTGTTCCTCGCCGTGAAACGGGACTGGAAAGGATTCGGCAAGTACTTGGGTTTCAAGACTTGGGGCATCATCGCCGGGCTTGCGGCCCTTTGGATCGGCTGTGTCTGGATCGAGGGCGGATCGGAGTACATCAACAACCTTTTGGTAAAACAGACCGTCGGGCGGGCCGTCAACGCCTTCACCCACGCCAAGCCGTTCTGGTTCTATCTCGTGGCTATTATCTGGTGTCTGGCACCGTACAGCCTGCTGTTGGTCGGGACGTTTGTCGCCTCGCTGCTGCCGGTTCGGAATACATGTGTTGAAGAGACTTCCGGCCAAGCACAGTCAAAAGTCGGTATTTCTGACACATCAGATGCGTCGAATTGCCCAAAACAGGGCCGTTCCGACTTAGAGATTCTTTTCCTCTGCACGATCATCTCCACAGTCGCGATGCTGTCCTCCTTCAGTTCCAAGCTGCCGATCTACCTCGTGCCGGTCTTCCCGTTCTGCGTCTATCTGTTTCCTATCGTGCTTGACCGCATCGGGGAGAGAGGATGGATGCGATGGGGTGTAGGAATATTCTCGATCATATTCACAGTCATTGGTTTGGCCGCATTGCCGGTTCTTTTCGGGGCTGTCAAAATCCCGGCTCTCAATGACCTTTTGACTGAATATCCTTTCGCCCTCGAAGCCCCGATAATCAACGGCATAATTCTTCTGACTTTGGCGAATATTCTGGGAATATGGTTCCTGCTCAAACGGAAAGTCTGGAATATTCCCGCACTCCTTTTGGGTGCAGGTCTTTTCCTCGCGGTGTTCTCCGCTTCGGCGGTCGTCAAGGACATCAATCCGTACATCGGCTACGGCTCCATCTGCTCGAAGGTTCCCGAAGGCACCGATGTCGCCACGGTCTTCCTGCACAGACCAGAGAACATCGATGCCTACATCGGCCGTCAGATCACCGACTACGGCAAGGAGCCGGAACGCCTTGTGGAAGCGGTCTCCGCCTCCGACAAGCCTCTGACAATCATCACACGCACGTCAAGACTGGAAACAATCCCTGAATTACAGAAACTCTTCAGCAATGGCACCGTCCTTTACTCCGGGCCTTACTGCCTGACGACTATAAGCAAGAAGTAGCCCAGTTGCTTCGGCACTTCGACAAGTTCAGCGACCTATGGTTCAGCAAGTCAGCTACGGACCTATGGTTCGGTAAGCCAGCTACCGGCCTATGATCCGGCAAGATCAACAACCGGCCAATTGTTCTGCGAATCGGCGACGGGACGATGGCTCTACAAACAGGCGACGGGACGATGGTGCCGCAAACAGGCTGTCGGCCGATTCCGGTCACTGAGCATATCGAAGTGACCAATTGAATCATGGAAGTTGGGCAATCATACAAAACAACTCAGAATCCTTGGTTTATGTGAAATGTTATTTGCCAGCCGTGGCGAAGTGGTTTCTTTAGTGGTATTAACGAATAAATTTCTGTTTTTTATATTTCTTATAGGTTTCTTTTCGTTATTTACGTTTATTGTGCATATTATTGCGGTTCAAATATTTATTTAAATTTTGAACCATATGTATTTCAATGAAAAGAAACAGGAACTCGCTCCGTTCGTGAACCTGAGGAGCGACGTGGGCTTCAAGGCCGTCTTCGCGGACAGGAACAACAAGGACATCCTAATCGGGGTGCTGAACATGATCCTACCCTCAGAGGCCAGAATCGATGACATCACCGAATATTCCGACCGCGAGCAGCGGCGGGATGTACCCTATGGGAAAAAGACAGTGCTGGATCTGGTCTGCCGTGACAAATCAGGCAGAACTTTTGTTGTGGAGATGCAGGCCGCCGAGGAGGACAACTTCTTCGAAAGGTGCGTCTATTACGCGTCGGGGCTCTACCATCTTGAACTGTCGGACGGGGAACGATACAAGGGACTACGTCCGGTCTATGTGGTGTCGTTCCTGAACTATCACCTGAAGCACGACGACGAGTCCCTCTGGGATACCGACCACTTCATCTCGTACTGGCAGTTCACAGAAAGACGCACCGGAATGGTTGCGAATCAGACAATTAGTATTATCTTTGTGGAGATGACGCTGTTCACCAAGACGCTGGAGGAGTGCGTGACGGAGTTCGACAGGCTGTTCTACATATTCAGGAACAGTGAGGGCTTCCAAAGGGTCCCCGAATGGATCGAGGAGGCCGGAGGAATTTCCAGACGGCTCGCCGAGGCGTGCGAGGTCGCGGCGTTCGACAAGGATAAGAAACTTAAATACGAAATTGACAAGATGAACGAGTGGGACATTCTGGCGCAGCGGGAATTCGCCGAGCGCAAGGGCTTCGAGAAAGGATACGCCGACGGAGAGGCAAAGGGGATTGCTGACGGGACGGCTAAAGGTATGGCTGAAGGTATGGCTGAAGGTATGGCTAAAGGAAAGGCCGAAGGAATGATTGAAGGCAGACTAGACGTGGCCAAGGCTCTGCTTACCAGTGGAATGCCGATTGAGCAGATCAAGCTGTACACCAAACTTTCCAAAGAGCAGATTGAGGCAATTCAGTAATGGATACTTGAGCATAAGTGGTCCGTAAGAGACATTATCATGGCTAACCTCCGAAAGCTGGGGGTGGCTATGTTGGTATATTCTGTGCCGCAATACGTCGCCGAGGACAAGCACCGTGGCTACAACACCACCCACCTCATCAAAGTGCCACAGAGCCACCACCGTTAATCATAATAGAAGTTACTAAAATGCGCTCCCGGGTTCAGTATTCCGGGAGCGCTTGAATAATATGATCAGCAAGACTGATTACTCGACAACCTCAAAAATAGGGCTCGTTCCTTCAGCATCAGACTCTGCGGCCAAACGACATGTACCTCCATTAGGGGCCTCAAGCGCTTTCTTTCCAAGAGTCCAGTTAACGACACAGACCATTCTGAACTGCATCTCCGTACAAGCTTTCGCCAATGTGAACGTTTTGTCCACAGTGACATTTTTTTTAGACTCCTCAAAATTATACTCCGCAGAACTGCCGGATTCCGTCTCTTTCTTTAACGGATCTGTCGGCTGCCATGCCTCGCCGTCCCAATACTCAAGCCTCCAATATTTCTGACCGGTTCCGGAGCAGCGGGTGAGATACTTTATGTGAAGCTTCGTTCCTGCCGGAGTATAATTTTGAGGAGTCTAAAAAAAATGTCACTGCTGACAAAAATGGAAATCCAAAGATATGGGAAATCGGAGCGCCAAGCAACGCAAATTCTGCAGCCACACACCAGTCACATAAGGATGTCCGGTACCTCCTACATAATACTTAGGATTAGGGTCGGAGGCCACCGGGAAGGAAGTCTTGTCAACCTGAACGAAAGTGATGCGTCCACTACCGACCGACTTTCCGTTTGCCTCAACATACATCCCATTGTCTCCTGCCGTATTCTTGAATGTTCCATTCAATGTGCCGAAAGTCTCAACATAGGCATCCTTTGAAGGATCTTCATCAAAGAACCATTTTGCCTTTAGCGCAGGAGCCGGCTCCGTGATTGTGATAATCGGGCCATCTGTGGTTCCGGCCGGTACAGACCAACGGTGAGTACCTCCATTAGGAGCCTCAAGGGCAGCCGCCGAACCACACTGCCAATTTGCCACACAGATAAACCTTATCTTGACAGTCTGGTTGTTTATCGCGCTCTTAAGTTTGACTGTCTCGGAAACCGTCTGGTTATTTTTGGTCAAAATGTGAGTGTAAACGGCATTCTTTCCTGTTTCAGTCTCGGTCTTGGTCTCCTTGACGTACTCCCATTCGCCACCGACGTTGTACATCATCGCCCAATACTTATGTCCTGAGCCAGAGCACCGTGTCACCCCATTAAAGTTGATTTTAGCTCCGGCGGAAGCCGTAACACCGGGAACAGCGAACTCCCAATAGTCGCCTACCCATGCACCTGTAATATATGGTTCACCTGTCCCACCGATAACCTTTGACTTCTTCTTGTTCACGTCAAGCGCGACATTCTCCTCAAGATCAACCCACGAAATGTAGCCTTTTCCCTTGGTTGCAGGAAGAGAGTTGTTCTTCTCAAAGGCATCTTTGTAAGTCCCCATCAAATCCTTTGAGAATGTCCATGAAATCTTGGATTCTCCGGAAGGTGCGGCCGGCCCTTGGTTGACAACAATTGGAACAATAAGGCTTTCCGCCACATTGACAAGATAAATCGTTGCCGTCCTAGGTGTTGTCTCAACATTTGCAGCCGTGTAAAGAATCAAATCAGTTTCCTCAACAAGACCTTTAGTCTCAATCGGTTCGACAGACACCCATTTCACCTCATCCGGAATCTGAATCGTGTAATCAACATTATGCTGCACCTTGACTTTGAAAGAAAGATCGGTCGCGTCTATGTTGAAGTAGTTTCCTCCAGCGATAGAAATAAACGGTTTCAAGGTTTGACCTGCAGCGGACTGAACTACCTGAATCTTCTTGGTGGAGACTCCTGACTTCACGGTGATCTCGGCCTTTCTCAATACGCTGAGTTCGCTTTGGTCACAAGTCACGGTCACTTCATTTGTCTGTCCGGCTCCTCCTTCTCCGTTCTCGACATGCAGCCAGTTGGCGCTGGAGCTGACCTTGAACGCGGCGCTGGAAGTCACATTGAACTTGACAGGAGCGGCAGGTGTGCCCTCAAAAGTAATCAAGTCGTTCTCAATGCCCTCAACCTTAATGTCAGCGGTCACGGCATCTGCGGCAAGCATCACTTCAATGTCATCGAGATAGTAGCGGAACACACCCTTGACCACATCGTCAGAAGAACCAAACTCATTTGAGCGGATGGTGATGGCCGTGGCAGTGGTCGCACCTTTGATAGTGAACATCGCATCCTGCCACATCATCTGACCCTGCTTCTGGGAGTGTGCGAGAGGATCGCTGATCTTGGCGCCATCGGTTCCCTTGGCAGTCACGACTGTACCTGGCCCGTCAATGGCGACAACCATGTGAGTATCGTCAATCTTTCCTGAACCCTGCATCTGAGAGCACCATCTGAACGATACGACAATGTCCTGCTCGCCATCAATCTTGAAGAGCGGCAGTGTCAGCCCAGACTGACTGTTTGTCTTTCCGAATTTGAAATAGGCATCCTGAAGATAGATTGTCTTGAAGCCAGGGTTCAAGTCTGTGTAGCCTCTGGACCTCAATTCACCGAGAACGTCACAACCATTATCCTTCAGAGTTGTGTAAATGTTGGCGCATCCGTCCGCGGACGAGGTGACAGCACCGACACAGTCAGAGATCTTGCTTGCCTCAGGAAGTTTCGAGTTGGCCAACTCAATGTAAGGAGCAAGCCAAGAGAAATCATCGGAATACGGCAGCGGCTTGCCGACTGTGTCATCCACCCCATTGTCTTTCAATGAAAAGATGACAAAAGCATATTGCTTGTCAAATGTGCCGACATAGTAGCAGAGAGCCTCGACCTTATGAACGTTAAGTTCCGTGGCTCCAACACTCTCGACCGGATCGATGATCTTACAGTTGACACCACCTGAAAGGCGAAGAAGATTCCCGATGATGGTTCCTGAAACCTTGGCGTATGTCACCTTGTCAAAAGGATATGAAGTGGATGTACCATCCACGACCACCGGCTCCGCAGGCCGAAGCTCAGCGTTCTGGCCGACCTCCAAGCCGTCCACCACAAAGGCAGGGACACCACCCTTGACCGCACATTTTCCGCTGAGCTGGACAATGTCACCGGCTGTGACACTCCTTTCTCCCTCAACGTACATGTTAGTCTGCCCGTCACCGATGACAAAGCCAGTCTTGGCCACAGCCATGACCTGCGCATCACGAATCTTGGCGACAGTTCCATCCTCAAAGGCAGCGGCCTCGGTCACAGTGGACTCCGCAACCCCAAGGTAAGTGTCACCTTTCTGGTAGATGACGGTGCGGATTGAGTAGCCGCGGTTGTTGGCGATGGTTAGGGTGCCCTCACGAGGGGCGGCCATCGCTCCGTTGGCGACGTTGTCGGTGACGCTCACGGTCACATCTACAGTGTTGGTTCCGGATGTCGGATCGACTGTGATCCAGTCGGCGTCCACATCGATGAACCACGCTTCATCAGAGGCGATGGTCAGGGACTGCGGCTCCGCTCCAATTGCCTCGAAAGTCAGGCTTGACTCCGAAAGAAGGGCGCTCGGCTTGACATATTCCTCCTCGGAGCATCCGAAAATCGGGAGGACGGCAAGAGCCGCGGCGCAGAGTCTTATTATATTCTTAACTATTTTCATAATATCTTCGTTTGTTTCAATGGATTAATTCATTCCATTATCGGTGTCCCCGTCGGAGGAACTCAGGCCGTCATCCCATCCAGGATTCTGCGCAAGGTTCTTGTTAAGATCCCTGTCGCCTCTTGGAATAGGGTACAGATAGTCGCGGTTCTCATCGAACGTGCGGGTCTTGGTGCGGTACATGTCAACATAGCCCTTGTGACCCTCGCTCAGCACGATACCGTTCGAGTACGGCACATAGTTCCCGTCTATCTCGATCTCCTGGATCTGGAGGAACACGAACTTTTCTCCGTATTTCGTTTTGTACTCTTTCTCTATCTTGCTGCCAACATTCTGAGTGTCATAAAGATAGATGTCCGGATTGCCGTCACCCGTAAGGTCGTAAGGGCCGACACCAGGGAAATACGTTCCGTAGAGAGGTTGAGGGAAGCAAAGGCCTTCCTTCCACCTTACGATGTCATCCCAACGGCTCGCCTCCAGAACGAGTTCAATCGTCCTCTCGCGACGAACCTCCAGAATCTGGGCGAGATTGGCGGGATTGAGCCTTGCGATGTTCTGATAGCCGTATTTCTCGGAAATAAGGTAAGGATCCACAGTCAGACCGGCAAGATGAAGATGTGGCATTCCAACCCTGTCACGAAGTTTGTTGATGGACTTGTCCACATCCTCCTGGGTAAGGATATTCAGCTCGGCCTTGGCCTCCGCATAGATGAGATAGGCCTCCGCGAGACGGTACACAGGCATGTCGTTGAATGACATGTCGGCGCGTTCCGCAGTCTCGTACTCCGGACTCATGACAAACTTCTCAAGCTGGTAGCCGGTCGAGGTCATTGTCAGATCCGGGCCATAGACGGTCTTTTTGGAATTTGTGCGGACGTGGCTCGGAAGCCTCATGATCATGCCAAGACGAGGATCACGATCCTTCATCTCATCCACGAACTGCATGGTCTCCCAGCCCTCCTTGTCGGTGAAGCGCGAGCCATCCTTCATGAGGAAGCTATCCACGAACTTCTTGGAGAAGCCCGGGTTGCCGCCTGTGTTCATGAGCACATAGCCTGTGGCGTTGTGGGTACACCCGATGGACTGCTCCATCTTTATGGCGAGGATGTACTCATTCTTGTCGGCGTCAACCTCCATGAAAAGGTCATGGTAGTTCGCGGCTAATGAATATTTTCCCGACTCCATCACCTTTTGGGCAGCCTCGTAGGCCAACTTAAGATAGTCATCGGCGGAGCGTCCACCCTGGAATGAAAGGCCATGGTACTTTCTGAATGTCCCTTCGTAAAGGCAGAACTGAGCCTTGAGCATGCAGGCGGCCCATTTGTTCACACGATAGACACTGACATCTGAAGGGAGAGACTCGATCGCCTCATCTATGTCCTCGATCATGTGGGACATGATGAGTTCTCTTGAATCCCTCGGATTGAAGAGAGTGGAGTCAGTCGAGCCGAGTTCCTTGTCGTACCAAGGAACGTCACCGAACCTCTTCACCTTCTCGAAATAGAACTTAGCGCGGAAGAACTTAGCGAGACCTGTGTATTTCTTGACAGCGTCCGGATCGGAACACTGGTCCATGTGGCCGAGCATGGTGTTGATCTTGCGGAGCTGTCCCCAAGACCAACCTCCTTTGGAAGCCGTTGTTGGAACCTCGCGGGCCGTGCCGCCAAGAAGTTCATCCGAAATCGTTCCTTTCTGGAACACAAGGTCTGACTGTTCGTCGTAAGGAGTTTTATCCAGAAGGTTGTCATAGAAAGAGTTGGAGAACAACTTCAAATCCTCCTCGTTACGGAAATATGTCTCCGGAACAAGCCTGTCCTTAGGGTACTTATCCAAAAAGCTGTCACATGAGGTGACTCCAAGGACGATTGTCAAAATAGGTAGTAAATATCTTTTCATTTTCACTGTCCTCCATCATTAGAATGTTATGTCGATACCGAACATGATGGTCTTCTGCCAAGGATAGGCGACTGCGTCCTTGGCGTCGGAGTTCTTATACAGACCGTCAGTACTCTTTTCGGTGACACGACGGTAGGCTGACTCCGGATCCAGATACTTGGTGTACTTCTTGATCGGAGACCAGTAGGCCAGGTTCTCGCCTGAGAAGTAGAAACGCACCTTGTCAAGGCAGATCGTCTTGGTCCACTTCTGAGGAAGCGTGTAGCCGACAGTCAGGTTCTTCAGCCTGAGATACCTCACATTCTGGATATACCTGCTGTTAGGCGGCGCGAGCTCTCCACCGGTCGATGAATAGACACGCGGCCTTGGGAAATAGGTGTCAGGATTCTCTTCGGACCAGACGGTCTTGATGAAGTCCCGTGGCATGAAGGCCGTGTAGTAGGCGTAGGAATATGATCCCCAGAATGCTATGTTCATGCCGGAAGGATACCAGTAGTGGTTGCCCACACCCTGAAGGAATGTCGAAAAGTCGAATCCCATCCAGTCAAATCCAAGGTTGATACCGTACTGGAGGCTCGGAAGCGAGTTGCCGAGAATCTTGCGGTCGCCAGGGCTGTCGGCGGTGTTGTCGCCAAGGGTGATCTTGTTGATTCCGCCTTCTCCTTCCTGTTTGTTGTCGAGATCGACATACCTGAGGTCACCGGCAAGGAATCCGCCCTGCATACGATTGGTGCCGACATAAGTGAGGGCGTCGCAGACGTTTGCCTGATAGTCCTTGGCTTCCTCATCGGTAGCGAACAGGCCGTCCACAACAAAGCCCCAGATGTCACCGATCCTCTGGCCAACATAGTAGTCAGTGAGTCGTTTGTCAGGATTGTTGGCATATCTGGTGATGTGGGAGTTGTAGTCGCTCACTGAAGCGCGTATGCTGTAGTTGAACGGCTTCCCGAGAAGCTCGAAGCTGTCCCTCCATCCGAGGGAGATCTCGTAACCCTTCGTCCTCAAATCCGCGGAGTTCTCTTTAGGGGCGTCAGCGCCATAGACACTTGGAAGGGCGTTGCCCTGAATGAGCATGTTCTTTGTGTCACGGATGTAGGCCTCTGCGGTAAAGTCAAGCCTTCCGTTCAGCATCGACGCGTCAAGACCAAGGTTGTACTGATAAGTGGTCTCCCAAGTCAGGGATGACGAGTTAGGGGCGGAGATTCCGGCATACTGGGCGTTCGTGGAACCCTCACCGAATGTGAACGCCTTGAAATCATCGATGGAGATGGTTCTCATGAACATGTAGTCTTTGACATTCTGATTACCCAGCGAGCCGAAAGAAGCGCGGAGCTTGAGGTTGTTCACAAGATTCTTGGCCGGGGCGAAGAACGGCTCCTCAGAAATACGCCAACCAGCGGACACTGAAGGGAACAGTCCCCAGCGATGCCCCTTGGCGAAACGGGATGATCCATCGTAGCGTCCGGATGCCTCGACAAGGTACTTGCCTTTGTAGTCATAGTTGACACGACCAAAGAAACCGGCGAGGGCATACTCACTCTGCCCGCCTTCCAAATTGGTTATCTTGGCGCCGGTAGAAGGATCCGGGACAATCAGATTGAAGTCATTCAGGAGTTCATCGGAAATATTCTGTCCCTTGGCGGTCACGTTCTTGTAATGGTAAGTTTCGGCATTGAAACCGAACATCACCTTGACATTGTGGGCGTTGTTGAAGGAATCTTCATAAGTTCCGAAGATGTTGCCGGTGTAATAGTCATATCTTCTCGTCCTTTCCTCCAACTCATTAAGGCCCGCTCTTGTGGTGTAGGCTCCGAAGACTCCCGGACGGATGCCGTAAGGAATGTTCACCGTCCTGCCCATCCCGTTGCGGTTCACCCTTCTGTAGGTGAAGTTGGCTGTGAGGTTGAACTGCTTGACCGGACGGATCACAAGCTCCGTGGTGTTGGCGAAGTTGAACTTCTTGTCGTAGTTCTTGTGCTTGCCCATCGCGAAGACAATCTGACGACCGTTGGCGACGTTGTAGTTACCACCGATGATAAGCGGGTTGTTGTAAAGTCCTGTTCCGTCAGGGTTGAAAAGCGGGAAGGACGCAGGGGTGTGACGAAGATTCCTGAACACATCCTGAATGTCACCCACTCCGATCCATGAATAGTCGGAGCTATAGAATGACATATTGTTGGACAGACTCATGATCTTGTTCAGCTTTGCGTCGATCTTCGCGCGCATGTTGTACTTCTGGAACACATCTGGCTCGGTGGCCTTCATGATACCGGTCTGGCGGTCGTAACCACCTGAGAGGAAGTACTTGATGTTCTTGCTTCCGCCACTGACCGAGATGCTGTGCTGCTGGACTGGATGCTCATCCCTGAACATCTCGTGGTACCAGTCTGTGTTGCAGTAGTAGACCCACTGTTCCTTGCCACCGCGGATGTCCTTGATGACCCACGGGCGGTCAGGGTTCTCGGTCTTGTCATTGACACGCGCAAGCATTTCCATCATGTCGTGCTGGGTGTAGCCAGTGTAAGGAGTGCCGGCGGCCTGTGTCTTCCAGAAAAGGTCAAGAGTGTAGACCGACCAGTAGCCTCTGTCCTCGTAGTCGGTGGAGGTTGTAGGCTCCTCCCAACCGAAACGTCCGCTGTAACGGATCTTGGCCTTGCCGTCGTCGGAGTCACCTTTCTTGGTGGTCACGAGGATCACACCGTAGGCGGCGCGGGCTCCGTAGACAGCCGCCGCGGCGGCGTCCTTGATTACGGAGATGCTCTCGACATCATTCGGATTGACATCCTCAAGGTCGCCCAAGGCACCGTCGATAAGGACGATAGGGTTGGCCTCGTTGATGGATGTGAATCCACGGATGTTCAGTTTTCCGGTACTGCCCGGATTACCGGACTGGGTCGTGATGTTGAGTCCCGGAACAGACCCCTGAAGCATTGTCACAAGGTTGTGTGACGAACGGTCCTTGAGTTCCTTGTCTCCAACGACTGATATGGCTCCGGTAAGGTTCACTTTCTTCTGTGTACCATAACCGACAACAACCGTCTCGTTCAGCATCATGTTATCTTCCTCCAGGACGATAGTGACAGATGCCTGTGAAGCGGGGACAGACACTTTCTTTGTGGCATAGCCAAGGGAGGACACCTCAAGGGTGACATTCCCGGCTGGCACCATCAATGAGAAAGTACCGTTTTCGGAGGTCATGGTTCCGTTGCTCGTTCCGTCAACGATGACCGCGACCCCGACAAGAGGTTGCTGAGCGGCGTCGAGAACTTTTCCCGACACCTCTCTCTGGTTCTGTGCGAAGGCGGCCGTGAGGCAGCACAGCATCAGCGCCAAAGAGGCAGCAAGTGATTTGATAACTCTCATAAAGATGAAAATTGGTTTTTTGTATGTGTTAAACTTGATGTTTGATCATTTCTTGAAATCCTCGACCTTGAAAGCCTTCGGACGCTCCATCTTCTCGGTGTAAACATTGCCGAACTCATCCGTGACAGTGATTGTCAGGTCAGTGTCCGCGTCCGGTGCCGTCACCTTGAAGAAATGATGCCAAAGCCCGGTGGTGAAGCTCGGTGCCTCCTTCAGGCCAGACTTGTTGAACCGCTTGGCGGACAGAGCCGCGATGTGAAGAGGATCATAGGCCGAGGTCCGTGTCCAGTTCAAATCCTTGCCCTTCTCATCGGTCACTGTCAGAGTCCATTTGGAATTCCAGTTCCAGATGTTGATGAGAACCTCATTGTCTGAGTTCTTCGGGTACGCCTTGACGTATTTCCCGAAACCCTTGTCGGTCAACTCCACATTATCTTTAGGCATCTTAGGCACATCCTTCTCATAAGTGAAATAGACTTGGTTGAGATCGTAGGTTCTGAACTGATAGTCCTCGTCCCAGGCGGTCGCCTTGAATTTCCACTTGATGTCGGTCCCGTCGATGTCCCAGATGCCGTAGCCCGCGGGTGATCCGTCAGTTCCGACATAGACACCCGGAGTCAGGTTGCCCGACCACCACCACGAAGCGCAGATCGCGCCCGAGTTGTGCTCGCTGAAATCCGTGGCGCCGTGCTTGCCGGACTCCTCCGGGTTCACGTTATAGATCACATGCGTGTGACCAGAGACAAGATGCACCTTGTAGCCCTTCAGGATGTCAAACAGCCTGTCGGCGTTAGATGTCACGACTTTGTAGTCATCACCGGCTTCAGGACTGAAAATCTGGGCGTGGGTCGTGAGGATCAACGGCGTGGACTTGTCCACATACCTCAGGTCACTTGCAAGCCACTCAAGCTGACCGGTCGTCAGATTCCTTGAATATTTCCGGCTCTTCGTGCCGTCGTAGTTCGAGCAGTCAATGTCGTCCAGAACCACATAGTGGACCTTGCCGATGTTGAACGAATAGTAGGTAGGGGCCACGTTCCTGACATATTCAGAAGCAGCCTTAAAGTCAGCATCAGGGCTGAAAACCTTGTAGTCGTTGTCGTGGTTTCCCATGGTGTGGAAAATCTGAAGACCCTTTATGTCCTGGTTGATCTCCTCCAGGTACTCCTTGAAACTGAAATGTTTGTCGTACCAGTAAATGTCCCATGTCATGTCTCCCAACGTCATTGCGTACATCTTCTCACCAGAGTGAGCGTTCATGTATTTGGTCAGATCGCGGGTGAACACCCTGAACTGAGACAGGTCACCGGTGCGGTTGGCAAGATGCATGTCCCCGAAGAAGAACATCTTGTACTTGTCCTGACCCTCGACCTTCACCAAAGAGAAATCCTTCTGCTCAACCACGGTAGCCTTCTCCGTCAGCAAGGAGTAAAACATCGGAAGAACTCCCTGTGACGGCACCTCGTAGCCGCTTGGCACAGAGATGGATACATAGCCCCATTTCTTGGCGGATTTGAGTTGGTATATTCCCTCGTCATTTGTCTTGGTAACCAAAACTCCATCGGTGACAACAACTCCAGGAACGGCGGAACCGTCACATAGGATCCGTCCCCAGACGGTAGTCCCCTTGTCGGGAGTGAAGCCGGAAGCCGACTTGATCGTCAGGTTCGTCTCGCCGAAGGACTTTTTCTTCTGTCCCCTGCGGATCAGGACCTCGTACTTTCCGTTCGTGAGATTGAGTGGCAGCCTGACATTGAACTCTTTGGCGGAGACGCTCTCAATCTTGCAGACAAGAGTGCCGAACAGAAACTCGTCGGTCTGAAGCGGCGCCTTCTCCTGAAGAACACGAAATTTTACCAATCCGGC
>OLXQ01000140.1_pt1 | contig 13416 bp, 10 predicted proteins | sample 1673371 | NCBI WGS metagenome assembly OLXQ01 (sample SAMEA103958109, study PRJEB25191) | human gut metagenome | biome: human-associated habitat [ENVO:00009003]; feature: intestine environment [ENVO:2100002]; material: feces | place: Germany | collected 2013/2015
TAGTCGGCCTCGTTCGTTGGGCTGGACGGCACGGCATGATCTTCCGTAACCTTGCCCAAGCCAGACAAATACGCTTCACGGCCGGCCTCAATCGCATTCTTGAAAGCGCGCGCCATCAGCGGAATGTTGCCGGCGGAAGCGATCGCTGTGTATGCCATCACCGCGTCCGCACCCATCTCCATAGCCTCCGCAGCCTGGCTCGGGCGGCCGATGCCCGCGTCGATAATCACCGGAACGTTGGCATTCTTGATGATCACTTCAATGAAATCGCGTGCGCGCAGGCCCTTGTTCGAGCCGATCATCGCGCCGAGCGGCATCACGCATGCCGCGCCCGCGTCCTCAAGACGTTTCGCTGCGATCGGGTCCGGGAACATGTACGGCATGACCACGAAACCTTCCTTCGCCAGCTTTTCCGTGGCCTTGATGGTCTCCTCGTTGTCTGGCAGCAGATACTTCGCCTCGTGCTCGATCTCCACCTTCACGAAGTCCGTCTGGCACACTTCGCGGGCCAGACGTGCGATGCGCACCGCCTCCTCCGCGTTGCGTGCGCCGGACGTGTTCGGCAGCATGGTGATGCCCTTCGGAATGTAGTCGAGCAGGTTGTTTTCGGTGGTGCGGCAGCGGCGCAGCGCCATGGTGACGATCTGCGTGCCCGCGTTCTCGATGGTCGCCTTGATGAGGTTCAGATCGTAGCGGCCGGAACCGAGGATGAAGCGGCTCGTGAACTTGTGTCCGCCGAGGATCAGCGGGTCGGCGTCGCCGGTGGCGATCTCGTCGTACGCATGAGCGTCCGGCTCCGGCAGGATCGCCGTGTTCGTGGTGGTGCCGACCAGCTCGTCGAGCGTGGCGTTCGGTGCGGCCGCGACGTCGGCGGCTGCGGTGGTGATGGTGTTTTCGGTGCTCATCGTCGGTTCCTTTCGTTGGGGTGTTTGGTGTTGCTGTTGTTGCGATTGCTGTGCTGCTGTTGTGTTGCCGTTGCGTCGCTGTTGTGTTGTGTGCAACGTGCGTTTGTAATCGCAATAAAAATTTCGATTACGGCAGTGGAGTAACGTAGCAGTGCGTCAGGCGTCTTCCTCGCCGAGGATCAGTCGCGTGATCATGTTCGCTTCGTGGCAGGCGACCACGCCCACGCGCGGCGCCATCAGGCCGGCACCCGGTACCGGAGCCGTCTCGCCATCGCCACAGAAGTAGAAGTTCTTCGAAACGCGACGCGTGCTCACCAGGTTGGAGCTGCGGAAGCCGGCCATGCCGGACGCGCTGACGAGCTTCTTGCCTGGCAGGTTCTCCAGTACCGCGTTGACGAGCATCGTCTTGTTTTCCGGCACGTCGAACGCCTCGCAGATGATGTCCTCGTTTTCGAACAGCGTCGGCACGTTCTCGTCGGTCACCTTGACGGTGTCGATGGTGATGTCCGTGAACGGGTTGATTTGGCGCAGATTGCTGCGCAGCGCCTCCGTCTTGTACTGGCCGAGGTCCTTCAGGAAATACTGCTGGCGATTCAGATTCGTCATATCCACGCGGTCGAAGTCGATCAAGTGCAGGTGGCCGACGCCGATGCGGGTCAGCGCCACCGCGATGGTGGAGCCGAGGCCGCCGCAGCCGCAGATGGCCACGTGCGCCGCGTCGAGCTTGTCCTGCGTGGCGGCCGTGTGACGGTCGAGCAGGGCCGCGCGGATCTCCTCGCGGCTGACCAGGGTGGCCGGGTCGGGCTGGTTGTCGAAAGCGTGCTGGCGGGCGTCGATCTGCGCCTGCGATGCGGATGGTTCAAAAGTCATGGTTGTTCTCGTATTCTCGTTTCCGTTCGTATGGTTTGTTTCGCTGCTGTGCTCAGCCGCCCTGCACGAACGTGACGATTTCCAACGTGTCGGTGCCCTTGAGCTGCGTCTGCGCACGCTGGGCGCGCGGCACGATCTCGCCGTTGAGCTCCACGGCCACGCGGTCGGCGCGCAGACTGCGCTGCTCCACTAGTTCGGCCACGGTGATCGGCGTGGCGACGTCCTCTTCCTTGCCGTTGATGATCATTTCGGTTCCCTTCTGTATGTCAGGCCCCACGAGTGCCGTTCCCGCCGAAACGGACGTTCAGAACTGCTTTGTGGGCTTCCGAGCGTCTGCTTCCGGTGAATCGGACATTCACGGTTGGTACGAAAAAAGGGTCGCCGAAGGAACCGTACCCTATGAGGTGGTGCGCCCCTCCGTGACCCTAATCACGCGATATTCGGTTATCGCGAACGGAAATGAGATGCGCCTCGCGGCGCGAACAACCCGTCTCCTTACGGCGGCATTACCCGCATCAAGTCCTCGGTCGAAGCTCGTCGAGCTCCCTCTCAGCCTTTCGGCTCCCGTTCGGTTGTGCCCTCATCTTCCCGCACCCGCCCGACAACCCGCTCCGCGCTGTTTTGTGCGAGAATGGGTGGCGGATTTTGTAGCGACGGATGTGGCGACGGAAGGGAGACGGTTATGACGACCGCACGAAACATGGGCGAATTGGCGGGATTTGCGATTCCACGGCTCGGCATGGGCACGATGGCGTTGGCGATTGAGGGCCGCCCGGACCGCGATACGGCGATCCGCACGATTCACGCCGGCTTGGACGCGGGCGTGCGATATCTGGACACCGCCTGGTCGTATTACCTGCCAAGCCAACCCGGCGCCGGCACCGCCGAAGACCTAGGCTACGGCGAAAAAATGGTGCGCGACGCGCTCGCCAGCTGGGACGGTCCGCGCGACGAAGTGCTGATTGCAACCAAAACCGGCTATCGCCGCACCATGGAGGCGCCGAACGTTGCCGAAAACGAGCCGGAACGCCAGCATTTGCAGGCTGTGGGCAGCCAGTACGGGTGGATGGCGGATTCGCGTCCGGAAACGATGATCTGCGACGCAAAGGAGTCGGCCGCGCACCTCGGCGTGGAGGCGCTGGACCTGCTGTACTCGCACGGACCGGACCCGGAAGTGGCTTATGAGGACCAGGTCGGCGCGCTGAAGCAGCTGCTTGACGAGGGCGTGATCCGGTACGCGGGCATTTCCCGCGTGGACAACGCGCAGATCGACATCGCCCGCGAGATTCTCGGCGACAAGCTGATCGCCGTGCAGAACCAGTTCTCGCCCTCGCACCCCGACCCTGAGCATACGATGGAGCACTGCGCGGAACTTGGACTCGCGTTCGTGTGCTGGAGCCCCCTCGGCGGCTTCCTCGACGCGTTCGACCAGCGCGCGTACGACCCGTTCCGCACGGTCGCCGGCAACCACGGCTGCTCCTACCAGCGCGTGGTGCTCGCCTGGGAACTGAGCCGCTACGAGCGGTTGTTCACCATCCCCAGCGCCCGCAATCCGCAGGAAATCAACGATTCCTTCGCCGCCACCGAACTGACGCTCACGCAGGATGAGCTGGCGATGCTGAACGCCTCCGTCGACGCCCGTCGCGGCTGAATTCCGCGCAATACGTACGATTGGCCGCGCCCGATTCCGCACAATAATCGCGATTCGGGCCGCGGCCTTTTTCGTGCCTTCTGTAGCTTGCTCGCTGCAAAATCGCCCTGGGAATAACTTACACTGTAAAATGTTTACACTGTAAGATATTATGACGGCGATTGCGACGGAAGGAGGTGCCGCGTGGGCTTTGAAGAGGAACTGTTCCACGAATTGGCGACCAACACATGGGACAAACGCTCGCGCATGCAGCAGGAGATGGTGAAAGGCGCGAAGGGCGAACCCTTCGCCGTGCAGGAACTCTATAGGAAAGGCCCGCTGACGCCATCGCAGCTCGCCTCTTCAATGAAAACCACCACCGGACGCGTGTCCACACTGCTGTCCGCGTTGGAGAAAAAAGGCCAGATCACACGCGAATCCGACCCCGACGATCGCCGTGTGGTGCACGTGAACCTCACCGAAGCCGGCAGGGAACGCGCCGAACGGCAGCGCGAAAGCATGCGCGAGGCGATCTGCTGGATCTTCTCGCAGATGGGGGAGCGCCGCGCGCGCGAATTCGTTGAGCTCACCGAGGAATTCACCACGTACATGTCGCTGTGCATGCCCGGCAAACCGCGCCCCACGGCGGACGAGGTCAAAGCCGCGTTCTCAGGAAACGCACAGGAAGACGCGTAGTATCTTACGCTGTAAATAATTCACAGTGTAAGTAATCGCAATCCAGTAATCGCAAAAACCGCGAAAAATCGCAAAAACTAATCGTAAGAAAACAAGCAAAACACAAAACAAGAGAAGGAACCAAGCATGCTTCGCATCGTACGATACCTCTCCAAAGCGGAGATCGGTCAGATGCTCGTCGCGCTGGTCAGCATCGTCGGTCAGATCTGGCTTGACCTGACCCTGCCGGATTATATGGCCGACATCACGCAGCTCGTCGAAACCCCCGGCAGCGAAATGCGCGACATCTGGGTGGCCGGCGGCAAAATGCTGCTCGTCTCGCTCGGCTCGGCGGCCTGCGCCATCGTCACCGGCTTCATCGCCGCGCGCGTGGGCGCCTCGTTCAGCCAGCGCCTGCGTTCGCTCGAATTCAACAAGGTGGAAAGCTTCGGACCGGCGGAAATGAACCGTTTCTCCACCGCGTCGCTCATCACCCGCTCCACGAACGACATCACGCAGATCCAGATGTTCATCACCATGGGCCTCATGATGATCGTCAAAGCGCCGATCATGGCCGTGTGGGCCGTGTGCAAGATCGCAGGAAAGGGCTTCGATTGGACGCTCGCAACCGGCATCGCCGTGGCCATCCTGCTGGTGGTCATCGCCGTGCTCATGCACTTCGTCATGCCGAAGTTCAAGGCCATGCAGCGCCTGACCGACAACATCAACCTCGTGGCGCGCGAGAACCTCACCGGCCTGCGCGTGGTGCGCGCGTACAACGCCGAGGACTACCAGGAAGCCAAGTTCACCGAAGCCAACAAGGAACTCACCGAGACCCAGCTGTTCACCAACCGTGCCATGGCCATCATGATGCCGTTGATGAACACCGTCATGAACGGCCTGATGCTCGCCGTCTACTGGATCGGCGCGTACCTTATCGACGCTGCCGACGCCGTCGACAAGCTCACCACCTTCTCCAACATGGTGGTGTTCTCCAGCTACTCCATCCAGGTCATCATGAGCTTCCTGCTGCTGAGCATGGTGTTCGTGCTCTGGCCGCGAGCCGACGTGTCCGCGCAGCGCGTGCTCGAAGTCATCGACACCGAGCCGATGGTCACCGACGGCACGCAGGACGCGGGCAAGCCGGGCGAGGAAGGCGAAATCGAATTCCGCAATGTGAGCTTCGCCTACCCCGACTCGCGTCACGCCATGCTCGAAGGCGTCAATTTCAAGGCGAAGAAGGGTCAGACGGTGGCGTTCATCGGCTCGACCGGCTCCGGCAAATCGTCCCTCATCAACCTCGTGCCGCGTTTCTACGACGCCACGCAGGGCGAGGTGCTGGTCGACGGCGTGGATGTGCGCGACTACACGCTCAAGGCGTTGCGCGACAAGATCGGCTACGTGCCGCAGCAATCGTTCCTGTTCAAGGGAACGATCGCCAGCAACGTCGCGTACGGAGATACGGACCGCGACGACGACACCGTGCGCCGCGCATGCGACGTCGCGCAGGCGACGGAATTCATCGACAAAAAGCAGAAGAAGTACGATTCCGGCATTTCGCAGGGCGGTTCCAACGTTTCGGGCGGGCAGAAGCAGCGTCTGTCGATCGCACGCGCCGTCTACCGTCATCCGGAAATCCTGATCTTCGACGATTCCTTCTCCGCGCTCGACTTCAAAACCGACCGTGCCGTACGTGACGCGCTCGAAAAGGAAGCGAAGGATTCCACGAAACTCATCGTCGCGCAGCGCATCGGCACCATCATGAATGCCGACCGCATCATCGTGCTCGACGACGGCAAAGTGGTCGGCCAGGGCACGCACGAGGAACTGCTCGACACGTGCGAAGTGTATCGGCAGATCGCCGAATCGCAGTTGAGCGAAGACGAACTGAAGCGCTGAAAGGGGGAGACATGCCAAGAGGAATGGGACGCGGCCGTGGGGCCGTGGAAAAGCCGAAGGACTTCGGCGGAGTGATGAAGAAGCTCGTGAAATTCTGCAGCCGGTACATTCCGGTGATGATTTTCGCGCTGGTTCTGGGCGCTGCCGGCACGGTGTGCCAGATCATCGGCCCGGACAAGCTTAAGGACATGACCAACGAGATTACGAAGGGTCTGCCGGCCATGGTGCACGGCAAGCCCGTCATGAATTCGATCGATATGGACGCGGTGTCGCGCATCGCATGGCTGCTCGTCGCGCTGTACGTCGGGTACGCGCTGCTGAGCTACCTGCAAAGCTGGCTGATGGCCAACGTCACGCAACGCACCGCACAGCAGCTGCGTGAGGCGATCAGCCAGAAAATCAATCGCCTGCCGCTGAAATATTTCGACAAAGTCAGCTACGGCGACGTGCTGAGCCGCATCACCAACGACGTCGACGCGATCGGACAGACGCTCGGCCAGTCGGTCGGCTCGCTGATCACTTCGATCACGCTGTTCTTCGGCGCGCTCATCATGATGTTCTACAACAACGTGACCATGACGCTGTGCGCCATCGGTTCCGCGCTGCTCGGCCTGATCATCATGGGCGTGATCATGAAGGTGTCGCAGAAGTACTTCACCCGCCAGCAGGTGGCGCTCGGCGACGTCAACGGCCACGTCGAGGAAATGTACACCGGCCACACCGTGGTCAAGGCATACTGCGGCGAGGAACGCTCCATCGAGCAGTTCGAGAAGTACAACAACGACCTGTACGTGTCCGGCTGGAAAAGCCAGTTCCTGTCCGGCCTGATGATGCCGATCATGAACTTCGTCGGCAACTTCGGCTACGTGGTGGTGTGCGTGGTCGGCGCGGCGCTCGCCATGGACGGCAAGATCGAATTCGGCGTGATCGTGGCGTTCATGATGTACATCCGCCTGTTCACGCAGCCGCTGTCCCAGTTCGCGCAGGCGTTCCAGAACCTGCAGCGCTGCGCGGCCGCATCCGAACGCGTCTTCGGCTTCCTTGAGGAGCCGGAACTGTCCGACGAAACCGGCAAGCAGGCGCTGCTGGGCGTCGGCGCGGACGGCAAGCCGCAGCCGGTGCGCGGCGACGTGGAATTCAGCCACGTGCGCTTCGGCTACGACGCGGACAAGACCATCATCAACGACTTCTCCGCGTCCGTGAAGGCCGGCCAGAAGGTGGCTATCGTCGGCCCGACCGGCGCCGGCAAGACCACCATGGTCAACCTGCTGATGCGCTTCTACGAGATTTCCGGTGGCACGATTTCGATCGACGGCATCGACACCAAGTCCGTGCCGCGCTGGAACGTGCACGACCAGTTCTCCATGGTGCTGCAGGACACGTGGGTGTTCCGTGGAACAGTGCGTGAAAACATCGCGTATTCGAAGAAGGACGTCACCGACGAGCAGATCGTGGCCGCATGCAAGGCCGTCGGCCTGCACCACTACATCATGTCGTTGCCGAACGGCTACGACACCGTGCTCGACGACAAGGCGTCGCTTTCCCAGGGCCAGCGCCAGCTGCTGACGATCGCCCGCGCGATGGTGGAGGACGCGCCGATCCTGATCCTCGACGAGGCCACCTCCTCGGTCGATACACGCACCGAGGAGCTGATCCAGAAGGCGATGGACGCGCTGACCGTGGGCCGCACGAGCTTCGTGATCGCGCACCGCCTGTCCACCATCCGCGACGCCGACATGATCCTGGTGATGAACGGCGGCGACATCGTGGAACGCGGCACGCACGAGGAACTGCTCGCCAAGGGCGGCTTCTACGCCGACATCTACAACAGCCAGTTCACGCTGGCCGAGTGAGGTTGGTGTGCTGACTCGCTAAAAAATCCGGAGGGACCACCCCTCCGGATTTTTGCGTTTTGGCTTCGGCATTTTTATTGTGTTGCGCTGACGGGACGGCGGATTTACCATTGAGGTGACTGACGTCAATCGATTGACGTATTTGAAAATCACAAAGAAAGTGGGCAGTCATGAAAAGCATCGAAATCGGCAAATCGGCAGTGGTCGCATCGCAGGCGGCGCTCGGCGTGATGCGCATGGACGCGCTGGATGCGGACGCTGCGGCAGAAGTCGTGCGTACGGCCGCCGAGCATGGAGTCAACTTCTTCGACACGGCGGACATCTACGGATTCAACGTCAACCACGACCATGCCAGCTCGCGTGTGCTCGGCCGCGCGTGGAAGGACGCCGGGCTCAAGCGCGAGGACATCTTCCTGCAGACGAAGTTCGGTATCAACATCGACTTCAGCGACCCGAACAACGTGCACGCCACCCGCTACGACTTCTCCGCGAAGCACCTCATCACGCGACTCGACGAGGAACTGGAAGCGCTCGGCACTGACTACGTGGACTTCGCGCTCCTGCACAGGCCCGACACCCTGATGGAGGCCGAAGAAATCGTCGAAGCGTTCACCACCCTGCACAAGGCGGGCAAAGTGCGCCACTTCGGCGTGAGCAACGTGAACCCGTGGCAGGCGGAACTGCTGCAGTCCTGGCTCGGCGACGACCCGGCCATGAGGCTTGAAGCGAGCCAGCTGCAGTTCGGCCTGATGCACGCGCAGATGATCAGCGACGAGCTGATGACCAACTCCGGCGCCGAAGGCATGGTCGTGGCCAACCATTCGGACGGCCTGCTGTCCTACTCGCGACTGCGCCACATGACCATCCAGGCGTGGAGCCCGTTCCAGTCCGGCACGGAATACGGCCCGTTCGTAGGCAACGAGCACTTCCCGGAGCTGAACAAGGCACTGGACGAAAAGGGCGCCAAGTACGGTGTGAGCGCCAACGCCATCGCCACCGCATGGGTGCTCAGGCATCCGGCGAAGATCCAGATCGTGCTCGGCTCGATGAACCCCACCCGGCTGGGCGAAATGCTCGACGGCGCGGACATCGATCTCGACAAGCAGGATTGGTGGGACCTGTACGTGGCCGCCGGCAACCTCATTCCGTGAGTTTTGCTTGCGATTGGCCGGTTTGCGGTCTGCGATTGGCGGGCCGCCAACCGGCCAACCTGGCAATCAGTGACCGGTCGGCAATCAGAAGAAACGGCCGGGGAAACCGGCGCTGATGGTGGCGTGACGGTCGGCGTCCAACGTGGCGCAATCGAAAACAAAAACGCTGCGCAGTTCATTCGGGTCCGCAACGAACAGCGCCGTAGCCAACCCGTCCGCCACCGCAGTCGGATAGTCGCCAAATGACGCGGATTGCACTGCAACCCAGGCGGCTTCCGTTTGTTGCACGGGCAGGCCGTCGATGGCGTTGAGCAGGTGGTGAATCGCCAGATGCGTCTGTTCGTTCACCGCCACCTCCCAATGGCGACGGCTGGGCGCGCTCGCACAGAACGCGCCATCGCCGATCAGTGCGACGCCGACCGCGCAGGACGGATCATCCGGATCCTCAAGCGCCACACGGATCGGCTTGTTCGTGCGCGCCAGCAGATCGCCGCCCGCATCAATCACAAATTCCGGGGCAGCGCTTTCGCGTTTGCTGTCTGAGATGGAAGATTGGCATGTCGGGTTGGTCGTTTCGGCTGACTTGACATGCGATGTGCGCGAAAGTTCTGAATCGGTGAGCAATCCGCCCAGCGAATCCACCAGATAACCCTTGCCGCACGCGCCGAAATCCACATGAACCGGACTGCGTGTAACCAATGTCGTACCACTCGAACGAACCACATCACGACCCCATACGGCCCGTCCGTGCAGCGCGCCCAGGCGCTCGCCGGCGTCGGCTTCAACGGTGAAACTCAGCGCGGGGTCGTAACCGAGACGAATCAGGTCCTCGCCCACGCACGGGTCGATCGCACCGCGCGTGGCGGCGTGCAGCGCGTCGTACAAATCGAATAGCGGGCCGGCCCAATCGGGAAAATCGAAATGCCCGCCATGCTCCGCATTGCCGATGTGCGCAACCAGCGAATCAGCGCGAAACCGCGAAAGCGCATGCTCGTATTCATCGATGAACCGTTCCATCTCGCCGCGCAATTCCGCAGTGATCGGGTGAGGCGTCGAAATCAACAACCCCGTGCCGAGCGCCTTGGGAAACGCGGTGGTGTACGGCATGCGCTGTGCGAGCGGTGCAATGGAGTCCATACCACGATGCTAGCGCGTGCCCGGCTTGGCGTAGTTCGTGCTTGGGCAACCTGATATGCGCTATATGTGGCATGAGGCATCGCCTTATTTTGATACCCCCGTAGCTTTGTATGGTTACGATTATGCTAATCGTGATTATGCAAGTCGCGATTATACAAACTGACGCTTTGACATGGAGTTCGCTTCACGTTTTCGGGCGGACGGGGGTGTTGCGGAACGGCGGTGAGCGTCACAATGTGAGACGACACGCGGAAAACGGGAAAAATAAAAACGGCGGAATTCCAACGTTTTTCCATGCGCGATACAACAAGACCAATTAAAAATCAAGACTGTTATTCAAAAAAGTTTCGTTCTATCTTGGCTTCCGATGCGCGCTTCGTACGTCGGGTACGTCGGGGAAATCGCGCCGAAAAGATTTGCGGAAGGAAGGTTCGACCCATGTCATCTCGCGTCGCGCAGCGCCACGCAGCCGGTTCCTACGATTCGTGCGATTCGCGCGTCTCGGCTTCCGGCCGTCTCATCACGCTCGTCGCCGCGCTGATGATCGCGCTCGCCACGCTGTTTGTCGGCATCGCGATGCCGCGGCAGGCGTCCGCCGCTGACGGCAACCAGACGAATTTCGATTCCTGGACTGCCGTCGCGCAGAATATCGCCAAGCAGCTCGCCACCGCCGAAAAAGACTACAATGACGGCGATTACGGCCAGGCCGGCACCGGCTTCCAGACCGCGCATTGGATCGGCTACGACGCCTCCAACTTCTCGAAGGCCGTCAACGACACCATTTCCGCCGACAAGCAGCAGGCGTTGCTCACACAGTTCACCGACTTGGAAGGCCTCGCCTACCAGCAGGGCCAGGGCGGCGCGATCGCCGGCAAAATCGATGCGCTGAACGCGGACCTCACCGCCACCGCGCAGACGCTCGATGGCAACGCGAACCTCGCCGACCCCAAAACCTACGCGAAGCAGCGCGCCGAACAGACCACCGCGGAACGTAAGAAGCTCGACGCGGCCAAAAAGAATTCCTCCAAAGGCAAAGGCGACCGCACGTGGAGCGAAGTCGCCAGCGAAATGAACGTCATCCTCGACAAGGCATACAAGGCCGCCATCTCCGGCAAGGGCGCGGAAGGCTCCAGCCTCGTCAACGACGCGTACTACCAGTACTACGAAAAGCTCGGCTTCGAAAAGAACGTCATGAACGCCATCTCCGGCGACCGCGTCTCGCAGGTGGAATACCAGTTCAAGATGACCCGCAAAACCATGCGCGACGGCGGTTCCGACAAGGAGATCAAGAAGCTTGTCGACGACCTGAAAAGCTGGCTCGTCGAAGACGCGGCCACCCTCGACGGTGGCGCGGCCGGCAACGTCAACGCCTTCACCAAAGCCATCACCAGCTCCGCCGGACAGGCGTTCCTCATCCTGATCCGCGAGGGTCTCGAAGCGCTGCTGGTGGTGGCCGCCGTGGTGGCCTACCTCGTCAAATCCGGCAACCGGCGTTTCACCAAGTGGATTTACCTGGGCGTGCTCGCGGGCCTTGCCGGCTCCGGTCTGGTCGCCGTGCTCTTCACGTTCCTGTTCGGCGGCTCCGGCCCGGTCCAGGAAATCAGCGAAGGCGTGTGCGCGCTGATCGCCATGCTCATGCTGCTGTGGACCAGCAATTGGATGCTCAACAAAAGTTCCGTGGAAGCGTGGAACCGTTACATCCGCACCAAAACCGAGTCCGCCGTGGCCGACGCGCAAAACAAAGTCGCCGCCGGCGAAGGCGTGGGCCTGGGTATGGTCGTTTCGCTCGCCATGCTGAGCTTCCTAGCCGTGTTCCGTGAAGGCGCCGAAACCGTCATCTTCTACGAATCGATCTACTCGATGAGTCGCGACGCGCAAGGCATGTGGATCGGCGGCATCGCCGCGGGTGTGGTGCTGCTCGTCATCTTCCTCGTGCTGCGCTTCACCTCCGTAAAGATTCCGATTGGCCCGTTCTTCCTCGTTACGTCGATCCTGATGGCCGTGCTGGTCGTCATCTTCGCCGGCGGTGGCATCCACGCGCTCATCGAAGGTGACCTGATCGACGGCCACTACCTGTCCAGCGTGCCCACAAACGACTGGATCGGCCTGTATCCGTACGTCGAATGCCTTGCGGCACAAGCAATCGCGGCGATTGCCGTACTCGCGCTGTTCGCCGTCGGCTTCGCACGCAAACGCAAGTTGCGCACGCCTGACAATCGCAAGTAATACGCAAATTTTCCGAGATTTACCGATATTTTTTCCACATCCAACAACAAAGGAAAGAGAAATGAAGAACAAGAAGATCGCCGCTCTGCTCGGCATCCTGCTGGCCGGCTCCATGGCCTTCTCCCTGTCCGCATGCGGCAATTCCAACGATTCCGCCGCTTCGGACAAGTCCAGCGCCTCCGCGTCGGCTTCGAAGGCCGACGACTCCAGCAAGGACGATTCCAGCGATTCCGCCGGTTTCGAAGAGATCCAGGTCGATGAGAAGCACTCCGACCAGGAATGCGGCCCGCTGACCGTCAACGCCGTGTACTTCCAGCCGATCGACATGGAACCGTCCGGCATGGGCCTCAAGGCCGCCGATGCGAGCTTCCACCTCGAAGCCGACATCCATGCCAACCAGAAGGGCACCGAACTCGGCTACGGCAAGGGCGACTTCGTGCCGGACCTGACCGTCAACTACGACATCATCGACAAGACCTCCAACAAGTCCGTCGGCTCCGGCACCTTCATGCAGATGAACGCCTCCGACGGCCCGCACTACGGCGCCAACGTCAAGCTCGACAAGGCCGGCGCGTACGGCGCGCAGGGCAAGGCCGCGCTCTTCGTAGAGGGCATAGAGGGCGACTTTTTCAATGTCATGGGTCTGCCGCTGTGCAGGCTCGGTAAAATGCTCAACAGGCAGGGAGTTGGACTTCTTTGAAAGAATACCTGAAGAAAAACGGAATACGTGTCGGCATCATCGTCGGCGCGGTCGTGCTGATAATCGCGCTCGGCGCCGCGGCGCGCGGCGGCAAGATAAGCTTTATGCAGAACGTGTCGGGCATCGTGAAGGCGCCTATGCAGAAGGTTCTGAGCTCCGCCGTCAACTGGTTCGACAGCCTGTACGGCTACCTGTACGATTATGACTCGCTCATGGCGGAGAACGAATCGCTCCGCTCCCAGCTTGCGGATGCGCAGAAGTCCGCGCGTGACGGCATCGCCGCCTCCGAGGAGAACACGCGCCTGCGCAAGCTCCTTGAGCTGCGCGAAAAGCACACGGATTATGAGATGGAGTCGGCCAAGGTCGTGCT
>OLXQ01000142.1_pt1 | contig 13258 bp, 12 predicted proteins | sample 1673371 | NCBI WGS metagenome assembly OLXQ01 (sample SAMEA103958109, study PRJEB25191) | human gut metagenome | biome: human-associated habitat [ENVO:00009003]; feature: intestine environment [ENVO:2100002]; material: feces | place: Germany | collected 2013/2015
TCGAGATCGGCGCTTCTGCCCGCCCCTTCTACACCCATCACAACACCCTGAACATGGACATGGTGCTCCGCATCGAGACCGAGCTGTACCTCAAGCGGCTGATCGTCGGCGGCATGGACCGCGTCTATGAGGTGGGCCGCATTTTCCGCAACGAGGGCATGGACCCCAAGCACAACCCGGAGTTCACCACCATCGAGCTGTATCAGGCCTTCACCGACTTCCACGGCATGATGGACCTCGTGGAGGAGCTGTACAAGCGCCTCGCCCTCAAGATCTGCGGCAGCATGGTCATCCCCTATCAGGGCAAGCAGATCGACATGGGCCACTGGGAGCGCCTGACCATGATCGAGGCCGTCAAGAAGTATTCCGGCGTGGACTTTAACGACTGGAAGTCCGACGAGGATGCCATCGCCGCCGCCAAGGAGCACCACGTGGAGCTGCCCGAGGTGCCCACCAAGGGTGCCATTCTGGCCGAGTTCTTCGACGCCTTTGTGGAGGACAAGCTGATCCAGCCCACCTTCATCTACGATTACCCCGTGGAGATCAGCCCGCTGGCCAAGCGCAAGCCGGATGATCCCGCATTCACCGAGCGCTTTGAGTATTTCATCGACTGCACCGAGTACGGCAACGCCTTCAGCGAGCTGAACGACCCCATCGACCAGAAGGGCCGCTTCGAGCGTCAGGTGGCCGAGCGCAAGGCCATCGAGCCCGACTGCAAGGCACAGGTCGATTACGACTACGTCAACGCTCTGGAGTACGGCCTGCCCCACATGGTTGGCCTTGGCGGCGGCGATGGCGTCCTCCTCAGTGCGGCCGGTGGTCTCGATCCACTGTACCATGCTCACTCGCCCTCCTTCTCGTCGCTGTCAGGCAGCTCTACTTCCTCCTGCTCTACCTCTACCTCGACCTCCTCGGTCTGGGCGGGGGCGGCAGTCTCCACGGGAACGGCGTTCTCCTCCGGGGCGGACAGCACCACGGGCTGGCTCTCCTCGGCGGGGACCTCCACGGGGGTCTCGGCGGCGGGCGCCTCAACAGGCTTCTGGGCGGGGGCAGCGGGCTGCTCCTCCCCGTCCTTTCTGCCCTTTTTCTTCTTGCTCCCGGCGGCGGCCTGGGCGGCCTCCGCCTTGGCGCGGAACAGGTCGTTGGGGTCGGCATAGGGGGTCACCTCGCCGAAGCGGCCGGGGATGTAGGCCCGGCCCCGGGCATAGGTGCGCATCCCCTCCCGGCTGTCGGCCCGGTTCACGCCCTCCTGGTCGGCCTCGCCGGCCTTCTTGAGCCTCTCCACGATCTCAAGAGCGGAATCTTCCTCCTCGACCTGCTCACGGACAAATCCCCAAAGGAAGTCCTGTGTCGCCTTGTCCCTCTCGGCGGAAGCCAGATCAACAAGGTCATTGACGAGACCTGAGACATGGCACTCATGCTCGTAGACATTCTGAAAGACATCCAGGAGCGATCCCCATCCGTCAGGAACGACATCGATCATTCCGACCTTGACCTCACCGCCACGCTTGATGGCATAGTCAGCAAGTTTGAGGGCGTGCTCCTTCTCCTCGTCAGCCTGCTTGAACATCCAGTTGGCTGAACCGTTCCATCCTTCCTTCTTGAGGTAGAAGGCCATCTGAAGATAAAGATTCGAAGACCAAAGCTCTGCGACGATCTGATCGTTGAAAGCCTTAACAAGTTTCTCTGAAATCATAATATTTTGAATTTTTAAAATCAACAAACGAATATGTCAAATGCGAAAAGCGTGCCCGAAACGGCATATTCGCAATTTAAATTATTAAAATTTGATGTAATGGACATATTCCTTCCTGGCAGGAATGAGCGGCTCGGACCTCAAACCCACTTTCTTAAAGTCAATCTCCTTAAGATCAATGCATCTGATCCCTCCGTCATACATCGACCGGTAGTAGAACCGCAGACCTGACATGTCAGTGACACAAGTGCACTGGGTGGCGCTCGGAATGTCAGCCGGCTCCTGGCCCTGCGCGAACTGCGCTCCGATCGGAATCTCCATCGATCCAAGAATATGAAAGGCCGTGAAGACGGATCCCTCGGCATTCGGCTTCTGCGGTGCGGTGTTCTGGAAGAAAGCCGCGCGGACAAACCTTGAAGGCGGCGTGAAATCCCCTGGCAGACCAAGCATCGCGCTTCCTCCACCGAAAGAAGACAGGGACATATTCCCAAGCGTGTGAGGCTCAGTGCGTCCAGGAAGGAGGTTGACATAGTTGTTGAGATTGGTGAGCTGCCAGTCGAACGAAGGCGAGTTGGTCAGCACGCCGAGGGTGTTCTCATAGAAAACGCACTTCCCGTCAATGATCTCCAGCACGATCTGGCGGCCGGAGGGCTCGGCGAACCTCCAATGCACGGTCGAAGAGCGAGGATCAAATCCGTGAATATGCACCTTAGCGATCTCGGCCTTGACCTCATCGACTGTGGCGCAACGTCCAAGGATATAGGAAACCAGTTGGAAATCAGAGATATTCGTCTCATAATTAGCTTCTGAATATTCCTCATACCTTCCATAGTCCGGGAAATAGAAAAGGCCGGCGGAGAGTCCTTTCTCGTTCATTCCCTCCATCATCAGCTCGTCCTGGACCACAGCCACGCCGACGTAGCCGTATTTTGAAGTGAAGCTGCGGCCGGTTCCGCCGCCGGGGATGAAGGATTTCCAGGTGTGGCCTCTGGGCACGACAACCCAGCGGCAGTCATTGTCGGATGCGGCCCACTCGATCGTGCGGGCCACAACAGTGGAGCCGTCCTTGGCCTTCAGGGTGATGCCTGTGCAGGCATAGCAGTTCTGGAACGATGCCATCAAGGCCGCTGCGGCCAGAATGATGGCGGTAAGAATCGATAAACGTTTCATAAATCATGTGGTTAAAATCTGTGAATATGTCTGATCGCAAACCGGACATATTCCCGTAGGTTCACAAAAGGGAACGACCCGCAAATAGCGAGCCGTTCTCTCATATTCATTGAAAAAAGTCTCACTAACAGATTGATTTTTCAACATTTATTTTTGACGAAGGTCATCCGGCCCGTACGCAGCCTTAGACTATTCCTTCTTCAGGGTTACGCTCGGGTTCTCGGTGGCGGCCCGGTAGCATCGTCCCGTGACGACCAGAGCTGTGATCGCGAGGACAGCGACAAGGGCGGCGGCGAACACCCAGATGTAGATCGGCACCCTGTAGGCGAATCCGGACAGATACCGGTTCACAATCCACCAGGTCAGCGGCATCGCTATGATGAAGCAGATCAGCACGATCCTCGCGAACTCCACGTTGAACATCTTCAGGATCTCACCTATCGTGGCGCCGTTCACACGCCTTACACCGATCTCCTTGCGGCGGTACTCGGTCTCGAACATCACGAGCCCGAAGACTCCCATCAGCGAGATGATGATCGCGAGCAGGGTGAAGAGGGTGATGAGGCGTGAGAAGTTGGCCTCGGTCTGGTACTGCCCCTGAAGTTTCTTGTCAAAGAGCTGGACATCAACGTCATCCGGATTGACGGTCGGGTCTATCTCGGAAACCGTTGTGGCGATTTTCTTCATAATGGCAGGGATGTCAGCATTCTTCCCGGTGCGCACAAGAAGCGTCGAAAGCGGTCTCCAAGGATGTTTTCCGAAGATGTACAGAGCCAAAGGAGACACATCGTTCTTCAATGAGGTGAAATTGAAATCACGGCAGAAACCGACGACCTCGGCGTCACCTTCATCCATGTGTCCCGGCATTTTTTCATTCAAGGTGAAGCCGAACTTGTTCTTCGCTGCCTCATTGAATATGAACACTCCGTTCTCGCTCTGCTCGTCGGCCTGGGTGAAGTCCCGGCCCTCGACAACCGGAATGCCCATAAACTGTAGGAAGTTCCAGGCGACAGGATAGCACTGGAAGCTGACCTGTTCGCCCTTGTACAATCTGCCCCAGCCCATACGACTCGGCTGTACAAGGTCTCCATCAGCCCAGGTAATGTCCTTGATCTGAGGATCTTCCCTCAATTTGGAGCTCAGAGCCTCGGCGGACTTCGCGACAGTACGGTTCACGTTGGCCGTGATGAGTTCCTCACGGTCAAAGCCCATGTCGTGGCTGAGCATGTACTTTCGCTGAAGTCCCACGAACGTGGCGCAGATGATCAGCGAGATGGAGATCAGGAACTGCAAGCCGACAAGCAAATACCTGAACACACGACCCTTGGCGCTTGACGCGAACGATCCCTTGAGGGCAAGCGCCGGCGAGAAGGACGTGATGTAGAAAGCAGGATAAAGACTCGCCGCGACGGCGAAGGAAAGTCCCAGAATGATTGTGAATATACCCACGGACATATTCGCTCCGAACGCCGTTGAGCAGGTGATGAGGTTCGCCGCCGTGGAGGTCTGGAACAGCGCCACGACAGCGGCGGCCAGAGCCAATGAGATGGCTATCAGCGAGACAGCCTCCATCACGCAATCCATGACAAGGCTTGCCCTTGACGCTCCGAGAACCTTTCTGGTGTTGACCGAATGCACACGCACCGGAACAAGGGCGAAGAAGAAGTTCACGAAATTGATGAACGCGATGATGATGACCAGCAGCGCGATGGCAAGCAGGGTGTAAGTCGTCGTTTTGTTGCCCCTGGCTCCGTCAGTGTTGGCGATCGTCTGGTCGAAGTAGGTCTCCGTCAAAGGGATAAGGTGGACTCTGGTCCGTTTGATGGCTTCAGCCCTGCTCTCATCGCTGGCATCGGAGTCGCTTCCGATGATGTCCTCCATAACCTTGCTGGCAGCGGCCTCCAGTTCATCTTTTGAAACGCCTTCCTTTGCCTTGAAGAAGTAAGGATAACTCCACTCGCTCCAGCTGTCAATGGCTTGGTCTCCGATCGGGCAGATGGCCTCGAAATCGGACAAGTCGGAGTTCATCGGCATGTCCTTGTAGATGGCGACGATGTTGGCGTCGTGATAAGTTCCCGACTGCCAGTTTCTTATCATCACATGACCACCGACTCCCACTCCGTACTTCCTCGCGGCGGACTCGCTGAAGGCATAGTCCCAGACCCCCACATAGTTATCCCACGAGCCCTCGGTGAGTTCGAATCCGAAGACATCCAGCGTGCCTTTGTTCATCGAAGACATCCTGATGGAGACACTTGGGTCGGAAAGCGTAGGATTCTTGCCGTCCCCGACAATGGTCTCTATCGGCTGCCCGAACAGATAGCCCGTGCCTCCCGCCTCGATCTCCGGAATGGAGGAGACCATCCGCTCGAACGGCGGCCTGTTCAGCCAGACCATATACTTTCCTTCAGTGTACCAGTCCGGCAGCGAGACGCAGTAGATCCGGTCCGCATCCTTGACCTCTTTATTATAGGTCAGGTCGTGATGCACCTGCACCAAAATGATGTACAGCGCCGCGAACGCCACCGTCATCCCCAGAATGTTCAGCACCCCCGAAAGCGGTGTTCCCAATTTTCTTTTTCTGAATATGCTCATATAACTTATACTTTTAATATTTCCGTTTCTCTTCGGGTCTTTTACCCCAGAACACGGAAAATTGACAAACCACTTTTATGCCAAAAGATATAATTAACAGCAAATCAATATTTTGCCCAAATACATAAATTTAAGAAGTGTAAAATTTCTTTACACTCACTGTAAAAAAACTTTACACTTTTCCCCAGTCACTGAGCTTGTGGTCCCTGAGCCTTGACCTTCCCTAAGAATGGATTCAATTATTTGGTACGTCCGACAAGACGGTCGGCGAAATCCTTGAGAATGCCGAGACGTTCTCCATCGCAGATGTTTGAGACGCATCCGAGTGCCTTTTCGGTGAGTTCAACGATTGCTTTCCTGGCGTCCTCTCCGACTTCAAGGGTGTTGTAGATGTCTTTTACCCTGCCGATTTTGGAGGCTTTCTCTCCGTCAGTCTCCGCCTTCATGGACATGGCCTCCAGAAGCTCCGCCTTGACCTTTTCGTCAGCCTTCTCGAATGCCCTGACGGTCAGCCAGCTCTTCTTCTCGTTGAGGATGTCCCCACCGATAGGTTTTCCGAAGACCTTCACGTCACCGTAGGCGTCCAGATAGTCGTCAGCCACCTGGAAGGCCAGCCCGAGGTTGTAGCCATAGTCGTAGAGGCAGTCGAGATCCTTTTCCGGAGCACCCGCTATGATGGCTCCCATCTTGGCCGCACAGGCAATGAGCACGCTCGTCTTGAGGCCGATCATATTCATATAATCTTTCATCGGGACGGTCTGCAGACGCTCGAAGTCCATATCGTACTGCTGCCCTTCGCACACCTCCGCCGAGGTCTTTGAGAATAGCTCCATTACATCGGTGACGACCGCGTGCGGTGCCTTTGCGATGCGGGCGTAGCTGTCGATGCACATCACGTCGCCGGAAAGGATAGCCGTGTCGGAGTCCCACTTTTTCCAGACCGTGTCCACCCCCCTGCGCAGCGGCGAGCGGTCCATAATGTCATCGTGGATGAGCGTGAAGCTGTGGAATACCTCGATTCCCGCCGCCGGCTCCAGAATCTCCGGAGTCAGTTCATCCTTGTACAATGAATATGCGATCAAACATAGCGTCGGACGGATCCGTTTTCCCCCGATCGAGATCATATACCTGAGCGGATCGTAAAGCCCCGAAGGCTCCTCCGTGAACTTGATTCCCCTGAAAAGATTCTTGACAGCAGCGTCAATGGTTTCCTGATTAAGCATTGTTCGTTATTTTAGGGTTGTAAAGATAAGAATTTTATTTAGTTTATCTATTTTGTCTTTTTGTTTTTCATTGCTATCTTTGCACCCGCAAAAGGGTCCGGTCCTCTGACAAAGGGAAGGTCCTGTGTTCTTGAAACCACGTTAAAAACAAGAAGAAAACATGTCAAAATCTACAAATCAACAGCGTGAGACGCTGTCTGTTACCTACGTTTGGATGTCAGTGACATTCTGCGTTTGTCTGGTTGTTTCCAACATCTTCATTCCACGGCTCTGGCAGGTCGGTCCGCTTCCTGTCCAACTCACCGGCGCAGTGCTTCTGTTTCCGATTTCGTACATCCTTAACGATTGCCTTACAGAGGTTTACGGCTACAAGAAAGCCCGTCTGACAATCTGGATCGGCTTCGCGATGTGCCTATTTGTGTCGATCGCATCGTTCATCGTCACGAAGCTGCCTAAGCCGATGTTCGAGGACAGTTACACCGCCGCGGAGAGCTTCAACTCCCTGTTCGGCCTGGTTCCGAGGTCGATGATCGGCTCGCTTCTGGCGTTCATCGCCGGCTCGACGGTCAACGCCTGGATTATGTCAAAGATGAAGGTGGCGACAAAAGGCAAGGGCTTCGGCTGGAGAGCCATCATCTCCACCATCGGAGGAGAGGCTACGGATTCCCTGATCTTCTTCCCGATCGCGTTCGGCGGAATGCTACCTTTCGGAGCGGTAATCAATCTGATGTTCACGCAGGTTGTGGCGAAAACCCTTTACGAGATCATCATCCTGCCTGTAACCTCTTGGGTGGTCAGGAAGGTCAAGGCATATGAAGGAATCGACACCTACGACAACAACATATCGTATAATCCGTTTAAAGTTAATGAAATATAGTCTCGCTGCCCGCTCCTTGGATATTCTTCTGTAATATTCAAGGAGCAAGGCAGGGTGAGTCTGGGTAAATATTCATTTATGGCAGAAGGAAGAGAATTGGAGGGGTTGCAGTCCCTCGGCAAGAAGACTGAATATAAAAGTGACTACGCTCCGGAGGTTCTGGAGACATTCGTCAACAAGCATCAAGACAACGACTACTGGGTGAGGTTCAACTGCCCGGAGTTCACGAGCCTGTGTCCGATCACGGGGCAGCCGGACTTCGCGGAGATCAGGATCAGTTATATTCCTGACATCAGGATGGTTGAGAGCAAGAGCTTGAAACTGTATCTGTTCAGCTTCCGCAACCACGGTGATTTCCACGAGGACTGCGTCAACAAGATAATGAAGGACCTCATCAAGTTGATGGATCCCAAGTACATAGAGGTCACCGGCCTCTTCACTCCACGTGGTGGCATCTCCATCTACCCTTACGCCAACTACGGCCGCCCCGGCACCAAGTACGAGGCCCTCGCACAGCAGCGCTTCGCCACGCACGAATAGCTGATTTATGAAGTCGCTTCGGCAGGCTCAGCGACCGCATTACGATGGTCGCTGAGCCTGTCGAAGCGACCGATGTGTGAGCATCTTGGAAGACGACGTGGTATTTAATTCATTGGTAATAAACGCATTAGTATATTTCATAGTGCCAAAACCACAACCACGACATTGCTTTGTTGCCTGATATTCAAGAAGTTGTCTGCCACGGGATTTTTCACTATCTTTGCCGCTGAATATGAAAGGACAAGCGACAGTGGTCAAAAACGCGGGAAGCCATTTCCTGCTTTCAAGGTTGCCGGAGTGGCAGCCTTTTCCGGCGGTGCTCAAAGGCAAGGTGCGTCTGAAAGGCAGCGAGGCGACCAACCCCGTGGCCGTCGGCGACAAGGTGACTTATGAATATTCAGAAGAACCTTCCGCCACACATCCAGTCTCGATCGTCGAGGTTTTGGACCGCAGGAACTATGTGATCCGCCGCTCCACGAACCTTTCGAGGCAGTCGCACGTGATCGCCGCCAATCTGGACCGCGCTTTCATAGTCGTAACCCTGTTCTTTCCGGAGATCAAGCTTCCGTTTTTGGACAGGCTTCTGGTGACCTGCGAGGTGTATGGCATCCCCGCCACCATAGTTCTGAACAAGGTTGACATATTCAGAAAAGAATTTCCCGAGCAGCTCGCTGATTTTCATCGCATCTATGAGAGCGCCGGCTATCCGGTCATCGAGACATCCGCACTGACAGGTGAGGGCATTAATGAGTTGAAGGCGGCGATAGGTTCACCGGAGGATGGCCATATCTGCCTTTTCTCCGGAGAGTCTGGAGTAGGGAAATCGTCCATAATCAAGGCCTTGGATCCGTCTCTCAACCCGAAGGTCGGCAACATTTCGTTAGCCCATCTTCAGGGCCGCCACACAACATCCCTGTACGAGATGTACCCGTTAAGTTCCGGAGGTTTTATCATTGATTCCCCGGGCCTTAGAGGCTTCGGCCTTGTCGATCTTGAAAAAGAGGAGATCGCCCTTTACTTCCCCGAGATGCTCAAGTTCTCCCGTGACTGCCGTTTCGCTCCCTGCACCCATACCCACGAGCCCGGCTGCGCCGTAAAACAAGCCGTTGAAGACGGCCTCATCTCAGCCGAACGCTACAACTCCTACCTCGGAATGCTCGAAGAGGACAAGAAGTTCAGGTAGAAGACGATCTTCCGACATCATAATATTCACTGAACTTGTTGCCGAATCATCTTTTTGTATTACCTTTGCAAAAAGAGTAAAAGGTCTTACTATAAGATATGGTACTGGAAAAGCAGATACTGATGTTTCTTAACATCGCGCACAACAGCGTGAAGCAGTGTATGTCGGAGGTGTTCCAGAAGGGCGGGTTCAACCTGACGCCGGAGCAGTTTCTGGTGATGGACACGCTTTGGGACGAGGGTGTGCTGACCCAACAGCAGATCGCCGACATCACGATGAGGGACAAGAACTCCATAGTCAAACTTATTGACGGACTGGAGAACAGGAAACTTGTCCGGCGTGTGAGCAACCCTAAGGATAGAAGGCAGAACCTCATCGAGGTCACCCCATATTCCCGGAAAATCAAAGACAAGGTTACGGAACTCTCGCTTGAGTCGGTCGCCACGATCGTTGGGGACATTCCTCGGGAGGATCTGGAGTCCTTCGTCAAGACGCTGGCGAGGATGGAAAAGAATATGAATCCGAAGTCTGATCTGGAGGCTTTGGCGAAGAAATATCCGACTAAAAAGAAAGGCGATGGGACGACTGTATGACCTCCTGATGAAGGACTACCGCTTGAAGGAAGGGCTTAACGCCTGCATCAACTGCGGCACCTGCACGGCCATCTGCCCGGCGGCGGAGTTCTACCGCTATGACCCGCGAAGAATCGTGGACATTGTCCAGAGCAAGGACGAGGAAGAGATCGAGAAGCTGCTGAAAAGCGACACGATCTGGTACTGCGGAGAGTGCATGAGCTGCGTGACGAGATGTCCTCGGAAGAACGCTCCGGGACTCATTATTATGGCCTTGCGGAGCCTGTCCATAGATCTGGGCTATTTCATCGAATCGGAGAAAGGCCGTCAGCAATATCTCCTGACAAAAGACTTGTGCGCCAACATCCTGGACTATGGCTACTGCGTCTATCCGCGCCGTTTCGACTACGCCGGACATCCAGAGGCCGGAAAGGTCTGGGAATGGGAGGAGAAGCACCTGGACGATGTGTTCGAGAGGCTCGGCGGCAATCTTGACGGCGAAGGGCCGGGAGCTATGCGCCGCATCCCGCAGGAGGATCTTGACCAGCTCAAGAGGATCTTCGACGAGACCGGTGCCACCGAAAGGATGGAGAAGGTTCAGGCCGCCGGCTCGAAGAAGGCCGCCGAGATGTGCCTCACCGAGGACGAGTTCATAGCGAAAATCTACACGGACAGCGATCCGAAACACTTAAACCAATAGCCCTCAATGATCTACGAAGGCAAACAGAAAATCTGGTCAGACTACCAGAAAGAGATTCCGGACGATCACTATTTCTACGTCCGCAGCTGCATCAGACAGAGTTTCTTCCCCGCTTCGGAAGCGACTTTCCTAAGGATAACAAGGCAGGAACTGGGCAAGGACATATTCGAGACAGAGCATCACACGACTTGCGGCGGCATCGCCTACCACTCGGACACGATCCCTCAGGAGACCGTGATGACAATCATCGCGCGCCAGTTCGCCCTTATGACGAAGCACGGCTATGAAAACTACGTCTGCTCCTGCATAACCTCCTTCGGCCTCTACTGCGAGACGATGGAGACGTGGCGCGAGTTCCCCGAACTGGAGGCGAAGGTGCGCGAGAACCTTTGGAAGACCTGCGGTCTGGAGTTCTCCAAGCCGAAATTCCTCGTGCACGCCAGCGACCTCATCTACAAGTACCGCAACCTCATCGCGGCCCAGGCGAAACACAAGCTCGTGAATATTCACACCGGCCGCCCGCTCCGGGTGGTGGAGCACATCGGCTGCCACTATTCGAAGATGTTCCCTTCAAAGGGAGTCGGGGGCGCTGAATATCCTTATGTCCTCGTCGGTATGATCGAGGCGTGGGGCGGCGAGATCGTGGACTACCCGGAGAGGCGACACTGCTGCGGCTTCGGATTCCGGCAATATCTCGTCAAAGGCAACCGTGGATATTCCTTGTCCAACACCCACAAGAAGTTCGAGAGTATGGAGCCATTCCACCCGGATATGATCATCACCAACTGCCCAGGATGCCCGTATTTCCTTGATAGATGGCAATATGTGATCGCCGAGTCAACCGGCAAGACCTACGGGGAGGAGGGTCACGGAATCCCGGTCTTCACCTACGAGGAGGTGGCCGGACTGGTCCTTGGCTACGACCCTTGGGACCTCGGGCTTCAGACCCACCAAGTCAGCGTCGAGCCGCTTCTGGACAAGATGGGCATTGAATATGACCCTTCCCGCAAGTTCCTCGGCAAGAACGGCAAGGACATCGGCCGCCCTGGCTGCTGCACTTGTTTGAAATAGTTTATTTATGAATATGATCGTATGAAAAATAATATACTTATTATAGGTGGCGGACCTGCGGGCCTTGAGGCGGCTTCCGGACTCCAGAGGCTCGGCTATAATGTCATCCTTATTGAACGGACTTCGATGCTGGGCGGACATCTGGCCTCGTGGGACAGGTTGTTTCCGGACGGAGCCTCGGCATCGGCCGCCCTTGACGGACTACTCGGGAAGATGGACGGTGTCAAGTGCTTCACTGACACCGAGGTACAGTCTATCAACAGGTTGGACAAGTCATATAACGTGATCCTCTCCAACGGCATCACAGTACTGGCTGACGCCGTGCTGGTGGCCAGCGGCTTCGACCTGTTCAAAGCTGAAAAGAAAGAGGAATATGGTTACGGGATCTATGACCACGTGATCACCAACGCTGATCTGGAGGCGTGGTTCGCCTCAGGCTCTGATGTGCGGATCGACAATCCTAAGAAGATCGGTTTCGTGCACTGTGTCGGTTCCCGTGACGAGAAGTCAGGCTGCCGCTCCTGCTCGAAAGTCTGCTGCGCCACGGCCGTGAAGCAGGCCTGCGAGATGAAACAGGCTTTCCCTGACGCTCAGATCTACTGCTTCTATATGGATCTGCGAATGTTCGGCCGCCATTACGAGGATCTTTACCTTAGCGCGCAGAAGGAATATGGTGTGAGGTTCATCCGTGGACGTGTCGCCGAAGTGTCTGAGAATGTGGACGGAAGCCTTATGGTGAAGGCCGAGGACACCGTGGCCGGCAAGCCGTTGAAAGTAACCCTTGACCTTCTCGTGCTGATGGCCGGAATGAGGCCTTCGGCTTCCGGAAAGAGGGTCGGGGAGTTGCTTGAGATGCCTGTGGAGGAGGACGGATTCTTCGCGGTCCGTGACGGAATCCTGTCCGGACAAAAAAGCCAGCTTCCAGGACTGTTCCTTGCCGGGGCCGCGACCGGCCCGAAGACGTTGCCGGAGACTCTGGCTGATGCCCGTGGTGCTGTCGTGGAGATTGACCGGTATCTGTCCGAGATATTCCCGAATGTTAAGAATTACAAGACTTTGGTTCGCGAGAGATGGTAGATTTCGGTTTCGGTCTGGTTCCAAGTTCCAGAATAAATCTTGACCTGTTCGACAGGGAAAAGTTCGAAGAGTTGGCCGCGATCGAGCCGGACGTGCGCAAGTGTATGGCCTGCGGGAGTTGCACCGCCGTCTGCACCGCCGGTCAGTTCATTCAGACAAGCCTCCGCGCCGCCATCGAGGAACTCCACAATGGCCATCCGGACAAGGCTCTCGGCCTTCTGAAGTCCTGCCAGCTTTGCGGAAAGTGTTCGATGGTCTGTCCACGTGGCATCAACACACGACATCTCATCCTGTCAATAGCTAAGGTGTATGGCAATAAATAGTTATTAATTCTCAATTTTAGTTATTTATAGTTCCTGCCCTTACGTGCGGACGGAGAACAGTAGAACTTGTTCGGAATGCTGTGACAATGGCGGGGAAAGGGCTATCTCTTAGGTAACAAAATTTTCAGTACGAAATGAACCCTCTATTATATTCATTGCCCCTTCAGGCGGCTCCCGAGGTCATCGACAGGATTCCGTCAGGCTACAGCAACTTCGTGATTCCGTTCGTGG
>OLXQ01000144.1_pt1 | contig 13136 bp, 9 predicted proteins | sample 1673371 | NCBI WGS metagenome assembly OLXQ01 (sample SAMEA103958109, study PRJEB25191) | human gut metagenome | biome: human-associated habitat [ENVO:00009003]; feature: intestine environment [ENVO:2100002]; material: feces | place: Germany | collected 2013/2015
AAGAATTGAGAGATTTGAATGAAAGGGTGGTGGCAGCGTTTCTTCATCCTGATGAATTATATCAGGTGGAAGATGACGGGCAGGTGACTTTCTTTCCTCTCTGGAATGAGGCAACGGCTGCAGCGGAGTCACTGTTCAATACCTTTAGACAATATACTAGAACTTCCTCGATTCCAGTAAGGCTTGTCCAGATCAAATGGTGTAATGATGCTGTTGTGTTGTATTTTAAATTTGATTTGTTGAAGGATCCAAACCTTAACAGTGATATGAGAAAGTCATTTGCCCCGGTACTCAATGGAGGAAAACTCAAGACTAAAGATGAATTAGGTAACCAGAAGGATTGTCTGCCATCTGAACTCTTGCTGTTCTACCATACAGAGCCATCATCGGATGTCAGAACGGAAATTTTCATTAGTATGGCTCCGGATTACTTACGAGTGTTCCGGGAACTCCGAGTCCCGGATCAAGATCAACCACAAGAGCCAGCCTGAAAATGCCAACACGGTAGTGCCCGAGTCTCTTGTCCGTCATAACTCTTCGTACGCAAAGTGTCGAACCACGTGTTTCATAATCAATTGTCAATGAATATCCTAACGTATTCCCTTTGGCTTGATTCAGCTAAAGGGAATGCGTTAAACAACTAATAGGCAACATATTGCCACCCACTGGCTCAGTATCAGCGAGTGGCGGACAAGTTGTTCGTAGAACGTGACATACGCATTCACCTTCAGCAGAAATCAACCATAGGGAAGAGCCTTGTTTGCGGGAAATCAATTCATTACACTTGTGGGGCTGCCAAAGATATCCAAATATCACGTTTTTGTTCGTGACCGCTATTGGTGGCGATCACTTAGACTGGTTTGGAGAACCGTAAGTTCTGTGTCAAAGGTTCTGGATAAGTTATCGGATAGTCATTTGTCCGGTGTAAGTGGGAATTTACCAGACAAACCAGTTGCGAAATGAGTTTTTCGATCTTGCCGAAGCGCCCGAACTGCTCGGGATGTTTTTATATGGTTGTTTCTGTGCGGTAGATAGTTTGATGTCAATTAATTATCTTAAACTTTGCGATTTTGTAAAATATGTTTTATAAATTTGTAAAACACAATTTGTAAAATCACTATGTATCAAAGGCGACATCTGAATATTCTTAAATCACGAATGGCTGAGCCACGGCGTAGAATGCAGATAGTAATGGGGCCGCGTCAGGTCGGAAAATCCACATTGGTCGGACAGTTTACGGAAGGAATTTCGGTTCCGTTTGATTTTTTCGCTGCGGATGGTGTCAATCGTTTTGACTCTTCGTGGATACCAAACAAATGGCAGCAGGTGCGTATGCGGATGGATATTCATTCGGAGCAAGAACATATCCTGATCATTGATGAAGTCCAGAAAATCAGAGGTTGGAGCGAGCAGGTTAAGAAGGAATGGGACGAGGATTCCAGAAGTCACCGTAATCTGAAGGTGATTTTACTCGGTTCTTCCCGCCTTCTGTTGCAGAAAGGACTTGAAGAATCCCTTGAGGGGCGCTTTGAGACCATAAAAATGGGCTATTGGGATTGGCAGGAAATGCATGAGGCCTTTGGTTTTTCGATGGATGAATATGTTTACTTCGGTGGATTTCCGGGACTTGCACCTGATATTCAAGATGAAGATAGGTGGCGTAACCTTATGGAGGATTCCATAATATCGCCGATTCTGACACGGGATATTCTTGAGATAGAAGAGATCCGTAATCCGGCTCTTCTAAGGCAAGTGTTTGAACTCGCCTGCATTGAATCTGCCAAGGAATTGTCTCTTACAAAGATGCAAGGAACGATGAACAGCGGTACCGTTCCGACAATCAAAAATTATCTTGACATACTCAACAAGTCGATGATAGTACAACCTCTTCAGAACTACTCTTCATCGAGAGTAAAAGAGAAACAGTCTGTCCCCAAAATGCAGGTGTTCAACAATGCGTTCCGCAACAGGTTCGGAACATTCTCTTTTGACGAAGCACGTGTGGATCCGGCAGAGTGGGGACGTCTGGTTGAGTCGGCGGTCGGTGCGCATTTGGCCAACAGGGCGATGACCGATGACTATGAGTTGTTTTATTGGAGAAATGAAAGAAGGCAGGAGTGCGATTATGTTCTGAGAAAAGGGCATGCACTGGTTGCCATAGAGGTCAAAAGTGGCAGCGTTGACAAGACCGTAGGTTTTGAAAAATTCAAAGAACAATTTGCGGATAAAGTCACTGCCGCATTCATTGTTGGCCCCCATGCTCTGCCTCTGGACGATTTTTTCATAATGGATCTGAAGTCACTGTTCAAAAAGGGTTAGCTCAAGCGGACTTGATTAAATCCGACGCGAAGACATAGGCATCGAAAATCTGTCCGTCAAAGAAGATTCCTTCGACAGTATTCCTTCAATACTTGGTTCGCCCACTTTCTGAACAATGTGGCATTTTTGCTGTTAACCCGATACCCGACGGAAAGAATGGCATCAAGGTTATAATACTGGGTTGTGTAGCGTTGACGGCCATCGTTGGCCATATGTTCCAAAATGGAACACGTGTTACTTCTGTCCAATTCTCCGCTTTTGTAGATGTTGTTCAGATGCTTGGTGATGGCAGGGCGTTTAGTACCAAACAGATAAGCTATCTGCTCCTGTGTTAGCCACACAGTCTCATCTTCCAGCCGTACTTCAAGCCTGACCAGATCATCCGGCTGGTAGAGTATTATTTCGTTTTTCTGTTCTGCAGGTGTCCTCAGCTCGTTTTTTGATTGTTCCATAGTTTGACTCTTTTGTGGTTCGGTTTGCAATAATAGATAAAATCCATCAGTGTCAAATTCAAAAACAGAAAAACTTGGAGCAATATTTTCTTATGGCACTTTTCTTTTGGATAAGAAACAGAAATTTCTGTTTCTTATCTGTTTAGTTGTCAAGACCACCGCTTATTTCAAGAGGAAGAGATGGGAGGCTCCCATCGCGTTTGTATATTCAAGTCGCTTTTGGCAGTTCTGCGACCTGCGATTTGGTTTAGCGGTTGGGCAGAGGTTTGTCCGGGGAAATGCTTGCTAACCGGACAAACTGGCAGCGAAATGAGTTTTGTCCGGTGTAAGTGGGGATTTTTACGTGATTATCGCTGCAAGGTAGAGGGCTTGATGTCAATTAATTATCTTGAACTTTGCGATTTTGTAAAATATATTTTATAAATTTGTAAAACACAATTTGTAAAACACAATTTGTAAAATCACTATGTATCAAAGGCGACATCTGAATATTCTTAAATCACGAATGGCTGAGCCACGGCGTAGAATGCAGATAGTAATGGGGCCGCGTCAGGTCGGAAAATCCACATTGGTCGGACAGTTTACGGAAGGAATTTCGGTTCCGTTTGATTTTTTCGCTGCGGATGGTGTCAATCGTTTTGACTCTTCGTGGATACCAAACAAATGGCAGCAGGTGCGTATGCGGATGGATATTCATTCGGAGCAAGAACATATCCTGATCATTGATGAAGTCCAGAAAATCAGAGGTTGGAGCGAGCAGGTTAAGAAGGAATGGGACGAGGATTCCAGAAGTCACCGTAATCTGAAGGTGATTTTACTCGGTTCTTCCCGCCTTCTGTTGCAGAAAGGACTTGAAGAATCCCTTGAGGGGCGCTTTGAGACCATAAAAATGGGCTATTGGGATTGGCAGGAAATGCATGAGGCCTTTGGTTTTTCGATGGATGAATATGTTTACTTCGGTGGATTTCCGGGACTTGCACCTGATATTCAAGATGAAGATAGGTGGCGTAACCTTATGGAGGATTCCATAATATCGCCGATTCTGACACGGGATATTCTTGAGATAGAAGAGATCCGTAATCCGGCTCTTCTAAGGCAAGTGTTTGAACTCGCCTGCATTGAATCTGCCAAGGAATTGTCTCTTACAAAGATGCAAGGAACGATGAACAGCGGTACCGTTCCGACAATCAAAAATTATCTTGACATACTCAACAAGTCGATGATAGTACAACCTCTTCAGAACTACTCTTCATCGAGAGTAAAAGAGAAACAGTCTGTCCCCAAAATGCAGGTGTTCAACAATGCGTTCCGCAACAGGTTCGGAACATTCTCTTTTGACGAAGCACGTGTGGATCCGGCAGAGTGGGGACGTCTGGTTGAGTCGGCGGTCGGTGCGCATTTGGCCAACAGGGCGATGACCGATGACTATGAGTTGTTTTATTGGAGAAATGAAAGAAGGCAGGAGTGCGATTATGTTCTGAGAAAAGGGCATGCACTGGTTGCCATAGAGGTCAAAAGTGGCAGCGTTGACAAGACCGTAGGTTTTGAAAAATTCAAAGAACAATTTGCGGATAAAGTCACTGCCGCATTCATTGTTGGCCCCCATGCTCTGCCTCTGGACGATTTCTTCATAATGGATCTGAAGTCACTGTTCAAAAAGGGTTAGCTCAAGCCATTGCTGTAATTAGTATTGCGGTTATCATCCTATCTATGGATTGTCCTTCTGTGACAAATCATCCGGAATCGATGACCTCTTTGTTACAATGTCTGTCCTGAGCGGTGATGCTCGGCGACGCTTGAGGCCTTTTTCGTTGCCGAAGAGTGTCAAATGACACCCTCAAGCGACATTTTAAGCCATTTTTGTCGCTTGAGAGTGCTATCAAGTCAATAAGAAAGGCTCTAGCCAAGTAAGTCCCACTGGTCAAGAATGGTATAGAAGCTTGATCCATGAAATCAACGTGACCGTCGCCCGAGACCATTGCCGAGACAATCTCCGCAAAAGGTGCAGTCAAATCCAAAAATATTCTTACCTTTGTAACGTTTTGGTGCAGATGCCCAAAACATACATAATGATGAAAGTGTTTTCGCACTATCCTTCAAAGAAAATCTGGCAGTTTTCAAAGACAGAAGGGAAGACGACAGCACCGTCATCTGTATCCGATTGCGTGTACTCTACACCCAACGATACAGGTGTGGGGATTGTTTCAGTCTATTTTCTGTCAGGTTTTGCCAGAACCTTCTTTGAGATAGACGAAATCGGCTCCACACTTTTTGTATTGGTATAATCCCCAGTTGAAGCCGTGGGGAGCGAGTGGACGAAAGAATGAAAATTCTATTTCAAAATGCCTATCTTAACTTTCCCTCCATGTTTGGAGAGAAAGTGAACGCTATTATTAATGAATATGCTGGCAAGGAAGCCTTAGGGATAAAGTTTATATCCGAACCGGAAGACAAACTCACAATATTTGCCAATGTATTCAAAGAGTCGCCATTCTCTTTCAGCTATCCTATAAGATCCATAGGTTATTGTGAAAGGCAGATCGCGGAATACAATTTGACGACCGAAGAGCAAATCGCCTGCATATTCCACGAGATCGGTCATATTGTCCGGGGAAGCGCTTGTATCGCCGGACAAAACCGGCATCTATATGAGTTTTGTCCGGTGAGGGTGGGGATTAACCGGACAAGGTGATTTTGAAAAGGAATACTTAGGGATGGCCGGGAGGTGGCGTGTTTGAGGCACGTGAGGAGTTCTGTTATTTTACAAATCGCTTTCAGAGTAATGTGCCACAGAACAGTGTAGAATGACGATAAGCCTGAAAAAGTCGTGCGATCGGGGGCGAGATATTCATGACAAAGTGGCCTGTGGGCGGTTCTGTGGCCGATCGCCCTGAAGGTGTTTTGTAAAATGTGAGGGATAACTTGGGGTTGGCTCGTATCTCCGGGTGCGAAATCTATGGCTGTCGGCCATCGTTTATCGGACCTTGAGTCGCATTACACGTGTCTCCCCGAGGGTGATGTCCAGTGTCAACGGACGCTTCAATGCCACGGGCTGTATTTCGGTTAATGGCAGCATAAGCATGTCCCCGGTCTTGATGGTGTGGTGTTCGGCTACATCGCACAACAGGCGGTCAAACATACCGAGCATCCGGGCGATGTCCACCGGATAGGATGCTTCGCCGACACTCATTTTCGTCTTGTCTGCAAGATTGTCCACGGGTATGTGATCTCCCATGAGTATAGATCCATCGCGCGTCCATTCATAGAGGCTTCCGGCTACGGCCGGCCGCGGATGTATCACAACGCACAGACTGTCGTAATAGCGCCGGGCAAAACGCTCGGCCACACCCTTGCCCAAGCGCGAGACTATGGCGGCAATGTATGCCTCGCCATGCCATGGCGCCCCTTGGTCGGGCTCGAACCACGGCTGCGAACGCGTCACCACAGCCGAATCGGCGGCGGCGTGCACGTGTCCTTCGTTGTCTATGGCAAGTATCTTCATAACTGGTGTGGCGGCTTGATGCCGTGGTTCTGTAGATTACGTCTTGTATGTCTGTCGGCTTATATTGTCAGCCGTGCTGTCAGCTGTTGTTGTGCCGTGCCCGGGTCGTGCCTTTCGGCGTTACTGCTGCGGGTCTTGCAGTCTGTTGTACATCACCGCCAGGTGCGAATACATAGATGTGTTTTGCACCACGGCGCCACCATGGACGCGTATACGGCAAGGGGTGAAATTCCAAATACCGCGGATGCCGGCGTCTATGGCTGCATCGGCGGCGGCTTGGGCTGCACTTACCGGGACGGTGAGGGCGGCTATGGCTATGTCTCGCCCTTGGCATATCTCGGCCAGACGGTTGGCATGATATATGGGTATGCCGCTGATTTCGCCGCCGACTATGGCCGGGTCCGTATCGAAAGCAGCCACGATATTCAACCCGTAGCGGTGGAGGCCGCTGTCACGCATGAGTGCCGAGCCCAGCGAGCCGGCGCCGACGATGACTGCATCGTGGTTGCGGCCGAAGCCGAGGAACTGGCGCAACTCGTTTTCGAGAGCCTGTACTTCGTAGCCTATGCGAGTCTTGCCTTTGATGTTTAGGAAGGAGAGGTCTTTGGCTATCTGTGATGAGTCCACGCCTACATCGGCGGCGATGCGGGTCGAGGACACATGAGTTTGGCCCTGTGTGCGCAGCGTCGTCAGGTATGCCAGATACCATGGCAGTCGCCGCAGGGTTGGCTCGGGAAGTGGTGTTGTCGCAAGACGGTTGTTTTCGTGCATTGTCTGTATAGTGTTGGTTCTAATGCTTTTGTCGTGCGTATGTTTTATTTGGTTTTGTATGTGTTTTGATTTGCGTCACTTTGATGTTACAGCGAGACGTTGTGATGCCGTGGCTTGTTCCTGCCCGTCTTCGCCGACGATGACGGCGCGGTATAGGTAGATGCCGCGCGGCACGCGCCTTCCGGCTCCGTCAGTGAGGTTCCATACCACCGGCGTGGATACATACATGTCCGATAGGCCTTTGGTAGTGTTGCTCCACAGCGGCTGGCCCAGCATATTGTATACTGTCACGGTGACGGTGAGCATTTGGTCGGGACGGTCGTGTCGCAGGTAGAAGTTGGCCTGTACCGATGCCGGCGATGAGTCTGTCCAGACATCGTATATGCGTGGGGTTGCCGAGGGGCTGACGTTGAAGTTGATAGTGCGGTCGGCGCTGTTGCCGGCTGTGTCCCACACTTTGAGTGTGATGCTATATTTGCCTTTTTCGAGACCGCTCAACGGATAGCATATTGTGCCGCCGGCACTGCCGTCGTCATTGGCCGTGTAATACTGTGATACGTCGTTGTAAGTCTTGCGACCCATGGTGAGGGTCATTTGGTGGCCTATGCCGGCAGTGGAGACGTTGATGCCTACATTGTCGCTGATCTTGGCTATGAGCATGGGATCCGAATTGACCGCGCTGCCGTCGACAAAACTCTCGTGGTTGAGGTACATGGCCTCGATGGTCGGCGCCTGGGTGTCCTCGGGGGCGTTTTCGTCCATGCCGTAGACGTAGAATGCATGGCTGACGCCGCAGGCATCGCGGTCGTCTGCGTCTGCATAGGCGTACATGTTGGCCGTGGCTTCGCGGAAGTTATCGGCAATTTCGCCGGGCATGGCCACTTCGAGGCTCCAGTGTCCGTCCTTGGCCACAGCGACACCGGTATACAGCTTGCCTCCATGTGTGTCGAAGGTGTAAGGCTTGCCCGAACCGCGGCCCGAAGATGTCGTCGAATAGTCTGCATCGTATATAGTGACAAAGACGCGGCCGTTGAAGTCTGTCAGGATGTTGCCCGATGCATCTGTGATGCTCCCGGCAAAGGTGGCGCGCTGCATAGCGGACACGACTATCTGCTCGGCGCTGTCATCGTTGACATTGCCGGGCAAGGCCTTGCCGTCTATGGTCTCGAGGCGCACGCGGTTGGAGGGTGTGACGGCTCGCATGGCGGGGTCGCCCATAAGGACGTAGCGCAGGTGATTGTCGCTTGCGATGCTTGAAGAGTTTTGTATGTTGTTCTTGGCATTGCGGTAGATGTCGCCGATGGCCGGCAGGCGTCCATACTCGTCTCGTACGGCGAAGTTGCGTCCCAAGGCGGCCATGTACCGGCCGTTTTCGCTGATGTATACGGGGCGAGTGGCGCTGATAGTGGCGATAGTGCCACCATAGCGTTCATGGAAGAATATCTCGCCGGCGCTCAGTGTGTTCGAGTCCCACCGCAACCAATCGCACGTGCCGGCGATAAGTATGGGTATACGCTTGAGATACAGCCCGTTGATGTCTTCCATTGTGAGCATCTTTTCGTGGCTCATGCCGTGGTTGGAGGCGTGTCCGAGGTATATCCAATACGCCATGCCGGCGTCCAGGAGTCGGAACATCTCCTCGCGAGCTCCCGGAACGGAGCCTGATACCTTTTCGTAGGCGTCGATATATACCTTATTGGTAAGGAAAACGCCCGGGTCGGTGTTCTCGATATTTTTTTCGAAGGTGTCAGCCTGTGTCATGTGTATGGCCTGGTCTTCGTCATCGGCGAGAATCAGCACCTGATTGCGCCAATCGGTCTTCTTGGAGGACTTGACGTATTCGCAGAGTTTGTCTACGGTGGAGGTGGCCTCGTCGAGCGAGCGCACGGGTAGACGTCCCAGAGATATGCTTATCTTGTCGTAGGCCATATTCTCGCCGCTGTCATCGGCAAGTATGGCGGCAAAGTCGTCGCAGGTGAAGCCGTCGTTGTCGTTGAGGCTGGAACGCATAGTCGTGGTTACCCACGCCGGCAGCGTCACCGTGTTCATGCGCTTGAGGTCGGCGGTGAGGTGGCGGTGGTCGTAGGTGGCGCAGCCCATCAGAAGTGCATATTGCAGGTGATGCTCGGATGTAGGGGTGAGTCCGCCGCCGCGGTCATAGAGCATCTTGAAAAAGCGCCGCAGGCCGTGAACATCGGGACTACCGCTCGAAAACTCATTGTATATCGCCTGATCTTCTATGACAGATACGGTCATGGGCCGGATTTTATCGTTGCGGTGCAATTCGGCGATGCGCTCGGCCTGTGCGGCGTAGGCCGCAGGTACCACTATAACCATGTCCGGAACGTCAAGTCCGTGGAGATTTTGATTGGCGATGCTGCCGACGAGTGTCGGCTCGGGTAGCGCGGCGTTCTCGGTCCACGCCGCATAAGAGCGGAAGCCGTACATTGGGTTGTTCCACAGCACGCCGGAACCCTCAGCGGTAAACTGCATGGCCACGGGAGCCAGTACATTGCTGACATCCCAAACGTGTAGACGCGAAGCATCTGTGACACCGCTGAGGCGTGCCGCCGAGTTGCTTAGCCAAAACAGTAGCGTCCCCTCGCCGGTGGAAGGCAGGCGCAACTTGCGCGTATAATTGAGCGTCAAATAGTTGAGCCATGCGCCGTTGGTGGTGCCCTGAGGCGCATAGGTGATGCCTATGCGTGCATCGCTGCCTGAGAGTTCAAAGGTGCGGCGCGGAGTACCTTCCACGCCGTGGTAGTATGAGGAATTGTTGGTAGTACCTATAGCATCGGCGTAAATCTCAGGCAATTCGGTGCCGTTGACGGCGAATTTGAGCAATGCCGAAGCCGAGTATGTCTTGGAGACAAACGAGCATTCCATCCATATCTTTGGATCTGATTCGTCGCGGTCGGTGAGCTTGAAGTCGAAGTAACGCGTGGGGGTGTAGCGGAAGTCTTCGCCTACGAGTGCGGCTCCGGCCTCGCCGGGACTGATTTCATCCACTTCGTGGTGCAGTCGTGCGTTGTATGTCTCGGCTATGTCGCCCGTAACTTCGGAGGATACCGTCATGGGTGAATCGCTTGCAGGTGCCTCGGGATTTTCGCCAATATAGTAATAACCCTTTGTGGTATAGACATTCTGACTGCCCACATATCGTCGCGAAGCGCTCTGCTCCCATGACATCGGGCCGTATGCATAAAACACGATGGTGCCGTCGGCAAGGCGCTGCACGGGTGTGGCTGGAAGGTCATCATAGAAGTTGGCCGCACTCAAGCGGTTGCCGGTACGGTAGGCTCCGTATCCGTAAACGCTGACTTTGGACGGGTCGGCAAAGCCCCAGCGGCGCAGCGTCGCGGGCGTCAGGCGATAGATGCCGGTGGCATCCACGCAGACCTTGACCCACTTTCCGGAGGCCAATGCCGATTTGGTTGCGTAAGTCTCCGCAGGTAAGGCGCGTGCCGCTCCCACGGCGCACAAGAGCATTGCCGCAACGGCAAGTATTCGTATGTTGTTGGATATATTGCTGACTGTCAAGTCCATGTGCGTGATAGTTGTTGGTGTGGTTGGTTACAGGCCTAACGAAATTGACGCCGAAATTTGCTTCGGAGCCTACTTCCCTTCTATCATAACGCAAATTTAGCAATAAAATTGCTTATATCGTCTGTTTGGAAGTACCTTATGTGTTTGGCGTTATGTTTTTTTATGTTTTTTCCGAAATAGACAAAGGGATTATCGAAATGCAGGCTCGCATATCTTTGTAGTGGAGCAAAAAAAGTGCATGTTCTAAAAACTTTTTCGCAATAGGGACATCTATTGGTCGTGTACGCCGATATTTGCCGAAAACGGGCAGTTGTTGGTCTAAAAGTCGAAAAACGCATTTTGCACTTTTTTGTTATACTCGAAAAGAAGTATCTTTGTAACGTCATTAAGATATGGCAATGCATCGTCTCGACCCACGGCGTGCCAAGCGCCACCAGGCACTATTATATCGGGATTTCGCCGATGCTGCTTCAAAGACACACGGCACAGATACTACAGTTTTGACACTCCGCACCGAATGAGTTCGTTATTACGCATCGTTCTTTTTTTCATCTTCTCCGTTGTCGCAACTTCGACGTGCGCACAGGGAGCCATTATTGTCCCCGACGAGACAAACGCCGTTGCCGACTCCATGGCGAAATCCGAGGCAACGGTAACCATTGCGGCGTCCGAATTGGCTGACATACAGTGGAACACACCATGTGCCGCGCCGCTGCCGCCACTGCGCCCGGACAGCATTGACTGTGACTGGGATGCTCGCTTCGGAGCACTTCCCGGGCCTGTAAGTCCATACGAGATGCCCGTATCGTGGACGGCAAGCTCGCACGACTGGAAGCGCCTGTGGTACAACACTATCACGCTCGGCTCGGCCTTCGTGGGCACGCTCTTGGTATTGGAATGTCTGCCCGAGGATGCCACATCGTGGAATCGCGCCGAACTGCAGGACGTCCCACTGTTCAAACGCTGGTACAATCACGTCATCGACAAGGGTGTCGAATGGGATCACGACAAGTTCTATTTCAATTATATACTGCATCCATACGCCGGCGGTGTGTACTTCATGGCGGCTCGTTCGTGCGGCTTCAATTTCTGGCAGTCAATGCTTTACTGCACCATCGTCTCAAATGTCGGGTGGGAATACGGTGTCGAGGCATTTATGGAACGGCCGTCGATACAAGACCTTTTTGTAACACCCATCATCGGAAGCTGCGTAGGCGAAGGCTTTTACCGCATCAAGCGGCATATTGTGGACCACAACTACACGCTATGGGGGTCGGCTGTATTAGGCAATATTGTGGCTTTTCTTGTTGACCCGGTCAACGAGTTCGTCGGCTTCCTTGACCGCAACCCGGCGCGCCGCGTTGCACGCGAAAAGGCCGCCGCTCGCGCTGCCGCCCCCACATTGACATTCTCCCCAATGCTGGGCACGCGCTGCGCCGGCTTCGCCCTCACCGCCCGCTTCTAACAATCCGCACACAAATGATGCAACGGGCTGAGTATGTCTGACGAATATTTATCTGAATACGAGAAAGAAATGTTGTCTTATCCGACAAAAAGCAGTAGCTTTGTATTTGAATTACGGAGAACTCTCTGATGATAATAATAGCTGACCAATTATCATTAGCCAAGAGCATCACAACACCTTCCCCTAATCAAGTAACCGCAACACCTTACCCCCCCCCTCAAAAACTCAATAAAATGGGAAAACAATCAAACGAAACGCGCAACGCAAAGCGAGAGTCTCGCGGCCTGAGTTGCAAGAAGATGCTTATCCTTGCCTCTATCGCTATCGCGATTTTGGCCTGCGGATGCAGCTCCGCGAACAAGGTCGATAAAGACGCCGACACAAACGCCGACACGACAGAAGCTACGGCAGACCGAAATAACGATGTCACAGCAAGTCAAAAGAGTGTCAACGCCAAGCAAGCGGCCTCTTCAGACGGTGAGGATAAGCCGGCGTCCGTCGCTCCATTGACCCAATATGCCTTGATCGAAGTGCTTGACGAGGATATGGGCGTAGGCTTCAGGGCCAACGCCGCCGAAGTGTTGAAGACGCTCGGATTTACCATCAAGGAATTTAAGCGACCTGCGGATGTTGACGAAATGGAGCCTTTTGTTTATATGACAGCCCATCGCCAAGAGCCAAGCGGATCCACGAATATCGCATTTAAGAGCGGTGAGGATCAGCTGCTCACCATAGACTTTGCTAATCGTGAGGGAGTGGAGAAATTCGTCGAATCTATGAAAAAATCAGGCTATGTGTACTCTGACGGGATTTACGCCCATCCCAAAAACTCAATGGGGAAAATCTACGTGAAAGTTCAAGGGCTGAAAGTTAAGATTATATTTCCCTTCGAGATGCCACCCTACGAATGGTAGAGAATGTCCCGCCGGGATATCTTTGATTTTTGGCCATAATAAGGCTGTTCTTTCTCTATGCCGTTGCGCTTCTTATAGGAATCTTTCCGGACGTGTTTTGGGGCGATAAACCGCAGGGCAACCGCATCAAATTATGGCCGAGGCAAGGATTTCACGAAGGTAATCTT
>OLXQ01000157.1_pt1 | contig 12924 bp, 12 predicted proteins | sample 1673371 | NCBI WGS metagenome assembly OLXQ01 (sample SAMEA103958109, study PRJEB25191) | human gut metagenome | biome: human-associated habitat [ENVO:00009003]; feature: intestine environment [ENVO:2100002]; material: feces | place: Germany | collected 2013/2015
TTTATCAGGAATGTAGTCATACACATGCATTTTATCATTCTTAATCTCTTCTAACAATAATTCCTGCCCATTTTCTGATTCAGCATCCATATCTTCTTCATAAAAATCTGATTCTGACGCAGCTGCTGTATCCTCACTTGAAGGGATTTCTTCTGCTGTCTCCGGGAATTCTGATATATCAATTCCTTCAAACAAAGTACTCATATCCCCTAGATTATTATCTTTTTTTCTCTCTCCAGCCTTGAGATCCCAGTCATCAACAAACTGCTTATAATTGCCATAATTGTTCTTAAGAAATTCCATGTTATCATATATTTCCTGTTCATTGACTCTCATCTTTACAATGGTAAGAATTGCATTGCCAAGCTGATCAATCGTTCCCACATATTTGCCGGTAAATACATCGTCCTTTAACACAAGCGACAGAAATAATGGTTCTCCTGACATATTTTTATAACCGGTATCAACAAATACATTGGTTGCATCATAACTTGTTACCATCTTAAGCTTAACATCCATATATATAATATGTTCATATGGATCAGCCAGAACATAATCTATTATCTTTGATATGGTTGGTGTCTCCACTGTTTCATCCACATTTTTTCTAATATTATATAAAACTTCTTCTTCTTTTCTCAGATAAATATTCTTGTATATATTGGTCATTGCCCCTGCCTCCCCTCTCACTGTAACAACTTCATAAGTTCAGGAACAACCGCCTTCAATTGTTTCTGTACCTCATAAGGAATCTTTCCATAATCAATATTATCTGCCATATGAATTATTGCAGTATACTGATATTGCGGAATTGTTAATGTATATGCACTTCCGACAAACAAAGAATTAATAATACTTACATTAATCTTTCCAAATAATGTCGTTATCTCTGCTATTACATATGTACCCTTCTTAACCTCATAGACAACCGGCAACACGGTGAACATCAACTTCGGTCAGGTCATCGGCGACATTGCCGCCGGCGGCGCGAACAGCGAGGCCGCCCAGCAGGCGCTTGCCGAGATCCTGAAAGCCTTTGGTATGACGCAGACCGGCATCAATGCCATCCTGACGGGCTTTGCCGGCAGCATCCTCACAAACGATCAGATCGCGCAGCTGCTGTCTTAGCTCATTTCTTCGGCGAATATGAACCTGAAGAACATTGTGACGATCATCTGTGCGCTCTACAACAGCCGCACCATCACGCTCCAGCAGGCGATGGCGCTGCTGGAAAAGTACATTTCCCAGATGGGCAACAACAGCGGCAGCGGCACCGGCACGGAGCCGGCGCAGTCGACCGGCCTGCTGGATACGACCAACCACAACGCCTATGTTCCCGGCCGCACCGCGACCACCTTTGTGCCCAACGGCACGCTCACGCGCGCCGAGGCGGCCAAGCTGCTCTATGAGCTCATGACCGCACAGGCGCACAAGCAGTATGACCGCAGCGACAATGGCTTCAGCGATGTTCCGGCCGGCAAGTGGTACGTGGTCGCGGTCAGCACGCTGGCCAATGCCGGCGCCATCAAGGGCTACAGCAACGGCACGTTCCAGCCGGGCAAGCCCATCACCCGCGCGGAATTCGTGACCATTCTGACCGGGATCTACGGTGCGAACACGTCCAAGGGCATGCCGTTTGCCGATGTAGGCAGCGCATGGTGTCATGATGCGGTCGCTACGGCCTATGCCAACGGCTGGGTCGGCGGCTATGCGGATGGCACGTTCCACCCGAACCAGACCATCACGCGCGCCGAGGCGGTGACTATCCTCAACCGCGTGCTTGGCCGCAGCTGCGACCTGACGTTCGTGCAGGCCAATGCGCAGGCAGCGTCGCACTTTACCGACGTCACGCCCGGCGCATGGTACTACGCCGCAGTCACCGAGGCCTCGGTCGGCCACACCTTTACGGAGCTGACCGGCATTGAGCGCTGGACGGCGCTCGCCTGAGCCCCAAGGCATCTGCCTGAACCCGAACGAAACCAAAACTCCCGGCACATTCGTGCCGGGAGTTTTTTTCGCCCATTCACCGCAGACCGTGCATGAAGCCGTCCATCGCCGTCGCGTGGATGTCGCCGCCGATGACGCGGTTGCGGTAGACGAACAGTTGCGCGAGCACGGTGTCCGTCGAGCCCTCGTAGTTCGTCACGCGGTAGGTATAGGCTGTGCACGTCTCGCCGGCGTAAGTGGACAGGTCAAATCCCTGCTGCTTTTGCAGGGCGTTGTAATCGCTGAATACACCGCTGAACACACGCGGGATCACGATCTCCTGCGCCGTTTCCGTCGCGGGATCCGCCTCCCAGCCGAGCGCCTGCAGATAGGCAATGCGCCCGTCCGTCGTCGTGACGTTGTAGTGCGCCGAGAGCACGCCGCCGTTGCTGCGCCAGATGACAGCCAGCGCCAGCAGCACGGCCAGACCGATGAGCGCATACACGACCGTCCGTCTTGTCCAGTGAAAGGATTTAAGCTTCATAACCACACCTCGGAACAAGCCTATTCAAATTTGCCGCCGGATATGTTATAATACATCCAATGGCCGTAAAGGAGGGGCGCGCATGATCCGTCTGGACAAATATCTGGCCGATACCGGCGCCGCTTCCCGGCGCGAGGCCAAGGCGTATATCCGCCGCGGCGAGGTCACGGTCGATGGTGTGCCCGCCCGCGCGCCGGAGCAGAAGATCGCGGAGACCGCTGTCGTCTGCCTGCGCGGACAGGTCCTGCGCTATCAGGCATATCATTACTATATGCTCCATAAACCCGCCGGCGTCCTCACCGCGACGGCCGACCGCAGTCAGCCGACGGTGCTCGATCTGTTCCCGCCGGAGCTGCGGCGCTTCGGGCTCGTGCCCGCCGGGCGGCTCGATAAGGACACGACCGGCCTGCTGCTCGTTACGGACGACGGGGACTATGTCCACCGTGTCATCACGCCGAAAAAGCACGTGCCGAAGGTCTACTTCGCGCGCACGGATGGACAGCCCACGAGCGCGGATGTGGACCGTTTTGCACAGGGCGTTGTCCTCGGCGACGGGACGCAGTGCCTGCCCGCCCGGCTGGAGCTGCTGCCGGAGCAGGGGGGCTGCCGCGTCACGGTCTATGAGGGGAAATATCATATGGTCAAGCGGATGCTGGCCGGCTGCGGGACGCCCGTTTTGCAGCTGCACCGGCTGTCGATCGGGGCGCTGACGCTCGATCCCGCGCTGTCACCGGGCGCTTACCGGGAATTGCAGCCCGCTGAGGCGATGCTCGTTTTCTCGCTTCCAGCTTCGTGATAATTTACAAAAGTTCGGGAAATTATCCGACTATCTCACGAAATTTCGAAAATTATTCACAAAAAACGACCATTTTTCTATTGAAAAATGCACATAAATCGTCTATTATGTAAAGTAGGAAATTGGTAGGTGCTGTGGGAGACTGCGGCGGCCGTTCGTAGGAGGAAAAGATATGTCGAGCAGAATTTTTCAGGGCGTGATCGTTCAGATGAAAGATGCCACCACGCGTTGCATTGGTGTTGTGGACGAGCAGGGGTTTGTCATTGCCTGCAGTGAGCTTTCGATGATCGGCTCGCGCCTGGATGACTTTCAGGCCGCGGTGGGTGAAGTGCAGGAGCAGCTGTTTGCAACGGACGCACGCACGTATAAGATTCTGTCTGCCAGCACGGCGCGTTTTGAGTATGCCGTGTTTGTCGAGGGCAATGACCAGACGGCGCGCAGCATCTGCATTCTCGCGGCCGTCGGCATGACGGAGGCCAGCACGAACTTTGAGGAAAAGCACAATAAGGCCGCCTTCGTTAAGAACATCATTTCGGACAACATTCTCCCCGGCGACGTGTATGTGCGCGCCAAGGAGCTGCATTTTACCACCGACGTGCCGCGCGCTGTGCTGCTGGTGCGTCAGGTGAACGTGACGGATATCGCCGTGCTCGAGCTGATCCAGAACATGTTCCCGGACCGGCAGCATGATTTCGTGCTCAGCGTGAGCGAGTCGGACATTGTCGTCATCAAGGAAATGACGCCGGACGAGACCTCGGAGGATGTCTGCGCGCTGGCCGAGAGCATTGAGCGCGCCGTGCACACGGAGCTGCACGTGCAGACGGTCATCGGCATCGGCACGACGGCCAACCACCTGCGCGAGCTGGCCGACCGCTATAAGGAGGCGCAGGTCGCCATCGAGGTCGGCAAGGTGTTTGAAAACGAGAAGCCGGTCATTCACTATGACAACCTCGGCATCGGCCGCATCATTTATCAGCTGCCGACGACGCTGTGCGAGATGTTCCTGTCCGAAGCGTTCAAGAAAAACCCCATCGAGGCGCTCGATGAGGACACGCTCGACACGATCAATCGCTTCTTTGAGAACAATCTCAACGTTTCGGAGACGGCGCGCAAGCTCTACGTCCATCGAAACACTTTGGTATACCGGTTGGAGAAAGTCAAGAAGATCACGGGCCTGGATCTGCGCGAGTTTGAGGATGCAATCCTCTTCAAGGTCGCGGTCATGGTAAAGCAATACCTCGATTCTCAGAACACTGCCAAGTTCTGAGACCTACCCGGGCGGGCGTAAGCCCAACATATTGGAGGACATCTTATGGTTCAAATGAACGATGTGAAGATGGTCTACGGGAACACGGAGGCTGCGGCCCTCAATGGGATCAGTTTTACGATCAACGAGGGCGAGTTCGTGTTTCTGGTCGGACCGTCCGGCTCCGGCAAGACGACGATCATCAAACTGATCACCGGCGAGCTGAGCCCCACATCCGGACAGATCACGGTCAACGGCTTTGACATGCAGGGCATCAAGCGCCGCAAGCTGCCGAAGCTGCGCCGGACACTGGGCGTCATTTTTCAGGATTTTCGCCTGATCGACAAAATGACGGTGTATGAAAACGTTGCGTTTGCCATGCGCGTGGTGGGAGCTTCCAACAAGGAGATCCGCCGCCGCGTGCCGCAGGTGCTCGAGCTGGTCGGCCTGGCCGACCGGGAAAAGCGCTTTCCGGCGGAGCTTTCCGGCGGTGAGCAGCAGCGCGTGGCCATCGCCCGCGCGCTCGTGAACAATCCGCGCATGATCATCGCGGACGAGCCGACCGGCAACCTCGACCCGGTGCGCAGTCTGGAGCTGATGCTGCTGCTGGAGAAGATCAACGAGCTCGGCACCACGGTCCTCGTGGTGACGCACGAAAAGGAACTGGTCGACGCTTTTTCCAAGCGCGTCATCTCTATCGACGCCGGAAGAGTCATCAGTGACGGATTGGACGGGTACTACGGATATGAAGCTGAATAGATTCAACTACCTGATGACGCAGGGCGTGAAAAACATCTTCACGCACGGTTTCATGTCCTTCGCGTCGATCACGATCATCATCGCGTGCCTGCTCATCATGGGCAGCTTTTCGCTGCTGACGCTCAACATCGACGCGAACATCGACCGCCTGCAAAATCAGAACGAGGTCATTGCCTACGTCGATGAGACGCTCTCGGAGGACGAGGCCCGGGCCATCGAGCCCCAGGTCGCCGCGGTGCCGAATGTCGCCACGGTCGAATTCGTCACGCGCGAGCAGGCCATGCAGACGTTCGAGGCCGAGTATGACTCCGACCTCTTTGACAACATTGACGCCTCGGTCTTTCGTCATCGCTACGTCGTGACGCTCGACGATCTGTCGCTCATGAAGGACACGCAGGCCGCGCTCAAGAATGTCGACGGCATCGCCGATGTGACTGCGCACCTGGATTACGCGGAAAACTTTATTACGTTCCGGAACATTGTGAGCGTTGTCTCCGTCGTTTTGATCGTGATCCTCATCGCGGTGTCCCTGTTTATTATGACCAACACCATCAAGCTGGCCACGTTCGGCCGGCGTGAAGAGATCGCCATCATGAAGATGGTCGGTGCGACGAATGGCTTCATCCGTCTGCCGTTTGTGGTCGAGGGCCTTGTGCTCGGCCTGGTCGGCGGTCTGGTCGCGTTCCTGCTCCAGTGGGGACTTTACAGCCTGATCGTCAGCAAGATCATGTCCACCATGGCGGCCGGTATCATCACGGTGCTCCCGTTTGCATCCGTGGCGCTGCCGCTGCTGCTGGTGTTCCTTGGCGTGGGTGTGCTCGTCGGCGTGTTCGGCGGCCTCACGGCCATTCGCAACTATCTGAAAGTTTAAGGAGGAAATCGAATGAAGATGAACCGCAAAGTCGTTCGATCCGTCATTTGTGTGCTGCTTGCGTTGATTTTTATCGTTTCGCTCATGACGGCGCTGATCCCGATCAATGCCAGCGCGGCGTCGCAGTCGGAGATCAACCAGCTCACGCAGCAGCGTAAGGAGCTGCAGGCCAAGCAGAAGGAGCAGCAGAAAACCATCAACAATCTCCGCTCTAAGAAGGCCAGTGTGGTCGATCAGAAGGCCGCGCTGGATCAGGAAAACGATCTGGCGCAGCAGGAGATCGAGGTCGTCAAGCAGCAGATCACGGCCTATGACCAGCAGATCGAGGACAAGGGCGTTGAGCTCGAGGAAGCCAAGCAGGAAGAAGAGGCCCAGACGGTGCGCTTCCGCGGCTGCGTGCGCCATCTTGAGGAGTACGGCCAGATGTCCTACATCGCCATTCTGCTCGAGGCGACCAGCCTCTCTGACCTCCTTGCCCGCATGGACATGGTCGGCGAGGTCATTGCATACAATAAACAGGTGCAGGCCGACATGACGGCCGCTCGTGAAAAGGTCGAGACCGTCAAGGCCGAGCTTGAGGACGCCCGTACCGAGCTGCAGGATAAGCAGTCCGAGCTGGAGACCAAGCAGGTCGAGCTGCAGCAGAAGGTGTCCGAGGCCAACGCGCTGCTCGCCAGCCTGGAGTCGGATATCAACGCTTATAAGAGCGCCTACGATCAGTACGAGCAGCAGCAGAAGAACGTGCAGTCGCAGATCGACAAACAGGTCGAGGCTCTGCGACGCCAGGAAGAAGCGAACAAGAAAAACGACCCCAGCTATGATGCGGGCAAGGACAACGGCGCCACCGGCTCCATGATGTGGCCGTGCCCGTCCTGCCATACGATCACGTCGGAGTTCGGCTGGCGCTACCACCCAATCTATCACACGCAGAAGTATCACTCCGGTGTGGACATCGGCGCGAGCTATGGCGCGACCATTGTTGCGGCCGACGGCGGCACGGTCATCACGGCCGGCGCTGTGTCCGGTTATGGCAACTGTGTCGTCATCAACCATGGCAACGGCATCACCACGCTCTATGGCCACATGAGTTCCATCGCGGTCTCCTCCGGCCAGAAGGTCTCCAAGGGCCAGACGATCGGTTATGTCGGCTCGACTGGCAACTCCACCGGCCCGCATCTGCACTGGGAGGTCACGGTCAACGGCGTGCGCCAGAACCCGCTCAACTATGCGCGCTGATCGGACATATTTTGACTGAATGAAACTGCCGGGCAGCCGGAAAATGGCTGCCCGGCTCATCTGCTGCATTGGGGCTGCCCGATGCAGGCGGCAAATGGACCCGGAGGGATAGCATGGACGAACACAAGCCACAGGAACAGGCATCGGAAAAAGTGCCCGCCCGCAGAAAAAGCGGCAGAATGCACGGCTGGAGGGCGAGTATCCTTGCCTGTGTGATCTGTATTCTGGTGACTGCGCTGGTCACGTCGATGATCTTCGTCGGCAAGTTCGGCGGCAGCAGCAACTATAAGCTCGCGCTGAAGTTTGCGCAGGTCAAGCAGGTCGTGGATAAAGACTATATCGGCGACGCGGACGATACGGCGATCAGCGATGCATCATCGAGCGCGATCATCAGCGCCATCGGCGATAAGTGGAGCTATTACATGACGGCCGAGGAATACAAGGCCTATCAGATGTACTCCAACAATGAGTACGCCGGCATCGGCGTGACCATCCAGCTCGACGACAAGACGAAGGGCTTTCGCATCACAGCCGTGACGAGCGACTCGCCCGCGGCGAAGGCCGGCCTCCAGCAGGGGGACATCATCACGGCGATCGACGGTGAGGACGTCACGGGCAAGACGCTCTCGGACGTGCAGAGCACCATCCGCGCCAAGCTCAACAAGACGCTCAAGCTCACCATTCAGGACTCCGCCGGCAAGAGCCAGACCGTCACGCTCGACTGTACGGTCATTTACACCGATCCCGTGACGTATAAGCTCATGGATAACGGCGTCGGCTATGTCCAGATCCGCAACTTTGAGACCGGCGGCGGCAGCCGTGCCGTGCAGGCAGTCGATAAGCTGCTGGACCTCGGCGCAAAGTCGCTGGTGTTCGACCTGCGCGATAACCCCGGCGGCCTGCTCTCGGAGCTCATCACGATCCTGGATCACCTGCTGCCGCAGGGCGACCTGTTCGTGAGCGTCGACGGCAACGGAAAAGAGACCGTCACGCAGAGCGACAGCGTCTGCGTCAAAGTGCCGATGGCGGTCATCGTCAACGGCAATACCTACAGTGCGGCGGAGTTTTTCGCGGCCGCGCTGCAGGAGTATGACTGGGCGACCATCGTCGGCCAGAACACGACCGGCAAGGGCCGCAGCCAGACGACCATCGCGCTTCCGGACGGCAGCGCCGTGCACATCTCGAGCCGGAAGTATCTCACGCCCAACCGCGTGGACCTGTCCGAGCAGGGCGGCCTTGTGCCGGATGTCGTTGTGGCCCCGGCCGCGGACAGCGATGTCGATGCGCAGCTTGAGGCAGCGATCGCTGCGCTGCGCTGAATCAACGGAGATATACTGAAATTTCAATGATATAAGGAGACGGATTATGGCGATCGACAGCAGATATAAGATGAGTCAGGAGCGTCTGGACACGCTCAAGGAAGAACTGCATTACCTCGAGACGACCCGCGAGAAAGAAGTCGCGGAGCTCATCAAGGAGGCGCGCTCGTTCGGCGACCTGTCGGAGAACAGCGAGTATGACGAGGCCAAGACGGAGCAGGGCAAGCTCTACTCCCGCATTGCCGAGATCACGGACCTGATCGAGAACGCCGAGGTCGTGGAGAAGGTCGAGGTCGCGGCGGACGTCGTGACCATCGGCAGCCACGTGCGCGTGCTCGACGTCGACGAGGACGCGGAAGAGGAGTACACCATCGTCGGCTCGCAGGAGGCCAACCCCATGGAGGGCTGCATTTCGGACGACAGCCCGTTCGGCTTCGCACTCAAGGGCCACAAGGTCGGCGAGACCGTCACGGTAACAGCCCCGGTCGGCGAGCTGCAGTTTAAGATCATTGCCGTCGAAAACGAAGACTGAGGAGTCCATCATGAACGAAGAGAGAAAGAACCAGCAGGCGGCGGCAGAGCCGTCCCTGTCCGAGATCCTTCAGGTGCGCCGCGACAAGCTCAAGGCGCTGCAGGACGCCGGGCGCGACCCCTTTGTGCAGACGCGCTTTGAGCGCAGCGCCTATTCGGCGGATATCAAGAACGATTTTGACGCCTATGACGGCAAAACGCTGCAGGCCGCCGGCCGCATCATGTCCAAGCGCGGCATGGGCAAGGCCATCTTCTGCGACATTCAGGACGACCGCGGCCAGATCCAGCTCTACGTCCGCAAGGACGCCGTCACCGAGCAGGAGTTTGCCGATTTCCGCAAGTATGACATTGGCGACATCATCGGCGTGCGCGGCTATGCGTTCAAGACCAAGACAGGGGAGATCTCCATCCACGTGCAGCAGGTCACGCTGCTCAGCAAGTCCCTGCGCCCGCTGCCGGAGAAGTTCCATGGCATGACGAACACGGAGCTGCGCTACCGCCAGCGCTATGTGGATCTCATCATGAACCCTGAGAGCAAGCGCAATTTCCAGATCCGCAGCCGGTTCGTGGCCTATCTGCGCCGCTATTTGGACGGCCTGGGCTTCATGGAGGTCGAGACCCCCGTGCTCAGCCCCATCGCCGGCGGCGCGACGGCGCGCCCGTTCATCACGCACCACAACACGCTTGACATTGATATGTATATGCGCATTGCGACCGAGCTGCACCTCAAGCGCCTGATCGTCGGCGGCATTGAGCGCGTGTATGAGGTCGGCCGCATCTTCCGCAACGAGGGCATGGACACCAAGCACAATCCGGAGTTCACGACCTGTGAGCTCTATCAGGCCTATACCAACCTCGACGGCATGATGGACATCCTCGAGGGCATCCTCTCCGGCGCGGCCAAGGAGATTCTCGGCACGTATCAGCTCCAGTGGCTGGGCCACGATGTGGACCTCACGCCGAGCTGGCGCCGCGTGACCATGGCCGACGCTGTCAAGGACGTCACGGGGGCGGACTTCATGGCCATCCTCGGCGACGCGGACGCGGCAGTCGCCCTCGCCAAGAGCGTGGGCGTGGACATGGAAAACGTCGCCCACACGTGGGGCAACGCGCTCTATGAGACGTTCGACCAGAAGGTCGAGTCCACGCTCATCCAGCCGACATTCATCACCATGTACCCCGTGGAGGTCAGCCCGCTGGCCAAGCGCAGCCCCGAGCAGCCCGCGCTCACCGAGCGCTATGAGATGTTCATCTGCGGCTGCGAGATGGGCAACGCCTTCTCAGAGCTCAACGACCCCATTGACCAGTATCAGCGCTTCAAAGCACAGGCCGAAAAGCGCGCCCACGGCGATGAAGAGGCAAACATGATGGACGAGGACTTCGTCATGGCGCTCGAATACGGCATGCCGCCCACCGGCGGCTTGGGCTTCGGCATTGACCGCTGCGCCATGCTGCTGTGCGGCGCGAGCTCCATCCGCGATGTGATCCTGTTCCCGACGATGAAACCTTTGAATGATGTAAACAAGGTCAATGATGTAAAAAATCAGCCTGTCGAGGAAATGAAGGCTGAGCCTGAAAAGATTGATTTCTCTAAGGTAAAAATCGAGCCTTTGTTTGAGGAACAGGTCGATTTTGACACATTCTCAAAGTCAGATTTCAGAGCCGTTAAGGTAAAAGAATGTGTAGCAGTACCGAAGTCAAAGAAACTCTTGCAGTTCACTCTTGATGACGGCACAGGCACAGACAGAACCATTTTAAGCGGTATTCACGCATATTATGAGCCGGAAGAGCTTGTAGGTAAGACACTTATCGCTATCACAAATCTTCCTCCTCGTGCTATGATGGGCATTGACTCTTGCGGTATGTTGCTCTCCGCTATTCACGAAGAAGAAGGCGAAGAAAAGCTCCATCTGCTTATGGTAGATGACCATATCCCGGCAGGTGCAAAGCTCTATTAAGCTGATGTAACGATGTACCGTTTAACCAAATAAACGAGATGTACTTCAAATGCTGAAAATCGCAAAACTAAGTGATTTACATCAAACTTACATCATTTGATGCAGAAATTTGTGCAGAGCCTTAAAAATCGCATAATTTTAGTGTTTAACCCTGAGAGAGATTAACTCTTTCAGGGTTATTTTTTTGCCAAACATCGCAAACTACAAGAAATTGCTCATAGACGCAGACCCACAGGGCGACTTAACCACTTGTCTCGGTTGGCAGGATACAGATAGTTTGGGTATCACGCTTGCAACGAAACTTACAGAAATAATTAACGAAACGATGAAAGACCCTACGGTCGGTATCTTGCACCACGACGAAGGTGTTGACCTTATTCCGGCAAATCTTGAACTCTCGGCAATGGAATTTAACCTTGTTAATGCAATGAGCAGAGAAACGGCATTAAGAAATTATCTAACCGAAGTAAGGGACAAATACGACTATATCCTTATAGATTGTATGCCCTCACTGGGTATGGTAACTATCAATGCTTTGTCTGCTGCCGACAGCGTTATTATTCCTGTTCAGGCTCAGTATTTACCGGCTAAGGGTATGACGCAACTTGTGCAGACCATTTCACGAGTAAAGAAGCGTATCAATCCAAACTTAAAGATTTATGACACAGCTTGTGCAGACCATTTCAAAAGTGAAGAAGTATATCAATCCGGATATTAAGATAGACGGTATGCTGCTTACTTTGGTGGATAGCCGAACAAACCTTGCAAAGAGTACGGTGGAAGCACTCAGGGCAAACTTCGGTAATCAGATAAGAATGTATCGAACACAAATCCCGATTGCCGTAAAAGCCGCTGAAACTTCTTCTAAAGGCAAAAGCATTTATGCTTATGAGCCAAATAGCACAGTGTCTAAGGCATACGCTGAATTTACAAAGGAGGTGTTAGCCGATGGCAGGAAGAAAGAGCGACTTCACTCTCACGAGGCTCGATGACTTGTTTTCAACACAGGAGCAGAGAGATGAGGAAAAACTTTCAAAAATCCGAGATATTCCGTTAGAGCTGATTGACGATTTCCCAGACCATCCATTCAAGGTCAGGGACGATGAAGATATGCAGCAGCTTGTCGAGAGTATCAAGGAGCGTGGAGTGATTACTCCGGCAACGGTAAGGCAGAAAGAGGACGGCAGATACGAACTTGTTTCAGGACACAGACGAAAGCGAGCGTGTGAACTGGCAGGATATGAAACTCTGAGAAGTGAGATTGTAGACCTGAACAGAGATGAAGCGACCATTTTAATGGTTGAGAGTAATTTTCAGAGGTCAGAGATATTGCCAAGTGAAAAAGCCTTTGCCTATAAAATGCGTTTGGAAGCAATGAAAAGGCAAGCAGGCAGACCGAGCAAAGAAAATGGAGTCCCAGTGGGACACAATTCTTTTGTGGGTAAATCAAGGGAAATTTTAGCAGCTGAAAGTCAAGACAGTAATACTCAAATTCAGCGTTATGTCCGCTTGACCTATCTCATTCCCGAACTGCTACAAATGGTTGATAATTCAGTCGAAAAGCCGATAGAAGCGGAAGCTCTGTCTATGGCAATGCGTCCGGCTGTTGAATTGTCATATTTATCTCCTGAAAATCAAAAAATTGTTCTTGATTTTATGCAAGATACGCTTTCTACTCCCTCTCACGCTCAAGCTATACAGCTGCGTGAAATGCAAAAAAAAGGTATCTTAAATCCGT
>OLXQ01000159.1_pt1 | contig 12852 bp, 9 predicted proteins | sample 1673371 | NCBI WGS metagenome assembly OLXQ01 (sample SAMEA103958109, study PRJEB25191) | human gut metagenome | biome: human-associated habitat [ENVO:00009003]; feature: intestine environment [ENVO:2100002]; material: feces | place: Germany | collected 2013/2015
AATCGCCATTACAGCGCTCTGGGGCCTTTATATCTTAAAATCAAAGTGTCAAAGACAGGAAGTTAATCATTATCGTTGGAAAATCCAAAGTGTCAGTGCCTTTCGTGGACAGGCTCGCAGGTGAGGTCCACACCGAGCTTCTTGAAGACTTTCTTGTCGATGTCGCTCAAAAGGACCGTCGAATGGACCTGGCAGCCTTTCAGAAGCGGTAGTGTGTCAAGGGCCTTGCGGCAGTTCTCGTCATCCGGACTCAGGACCGAAAGGGCGATCAGCACCTCATCCGTGTGCAGACGCGGGTTCTTGCCGTGCAGGTAGGTGACCTTCGTCTTCTGGATCGGCTCTATGAGCCTTCCCGGAATGAGCTTGACACTGTGGTCGATTCCGGCAAGATGCTTGGTGGCCTTCAGAAGAAGCGCGGCGCAAGGTCCGAGAAGGTCGGAGGTCTCCGCGCTCAGGATCGTCCCGTCGGACAGCTCGATGGCCGCTGACGGATTGCCTGCCGTGGCCTCACGCTGTTTCGCCGCGACAGTCACACGGCGATATTCAGTGGTGATCCTCGCTTGTTTGAGGAGAAGCGCGATCTTTCCGACCTCGCTCTCGTTGTCCTTTCCGTCAGCCATTTGGTCGAGCGCGGAGTAGTAGCGGCGGATGATCTCATCGTTGGCGGCCTTGCAGCAGATGTCGTCGTCGCTGATGCAGTTGCCCACCATATTCACGCCCATGTCGGTAGGCGACTTGTACGGATTCTCGCCGTAGATTCCCTCGAACAGGGCGTTCAGCACCGGGAATATCTCGATGTCCCTGTTGTAGTTGATGGCAGTCTTGCCATAGGCCTCCAAGTGGAACGGATCGATCATATTCACATCATTGAGGTCTGCGGTGGCGGCCTCGTAGGCGATGTTGACCGGGTGCTTCAAAGGAAGGTTCCAGACAGGGAACGTCTCGAATTTGGCGTAGCCCGCCGCTATTCCCTTCTTGTGCTCGTGGTAGAGCTGGCTGAGGCACACGGCCATCTTTCCGCTGCCCGGCCCCGGAGCCGTCACGATGACGAGCGGACGTGTGGTCTGCACGTAGTCGTTCTTCCCGTAACCCTCCTCGGAATCGATCAGCGCCACGTTGTTCGGGTAACCCTCGATGGTGTAGTGGTAGTAGGCCTTGATGCCCATCTTCTTGAGCTTGGCCTTGTAAGCTTTGGCGCTGGCCTGACCGTTGAAATGGGTGATCACCACGCTGCTGACAAGGAAGCCCCTGTTCTGGAACTCCGTGCGGAGCCTCAGGACATCCATGTCATAGGTGATGCCGTAGTCGGCCCTCACCTTGTTCTTCTCTATGTCATTGGCACTGATGACAATGACGATCTCCGCGCAGTCGCTGAGCTGCTGGAGCATCCTCAGCTTGCTGTCCGGCTGGAATCCCGGCAGGACCCTGCTGGCGTGGTAGTCGTCAAACAATTTGCCTCCAAGCTCAAGATAGAGCTTGTCCCCGAACTGGGCTATGCGTTCCTTGATGTGTTCTGATTGTATCCGCAGATACTTTTCGTTGTCGAATCCGTACTTCATAACGGATAACAAAGGTACGAAATCTATTCCGCAGCGGCAAATGAAAATACACAATCACAGCCTTAGCGTCCGGTATTCAGATTCCGGGCAATGTAAGCTGTTGAATAATATCCCACCGAAACGGTTATAATCTCACATCAATAAGATTCGGGTAATGATCCGTGAGTTTGATGGTGTATTTCTCCATAATGCAGTCGAAGACCTTGACCTCGGCCTTTCCGCTCGGGTCGAAGATCAGGCAGTGATCGATCGCTCCAGTGGCGCGGTCAGGTCCACGTCTGCGGCTCTCGACCGAATATCCGTCCCCAGGGCTGCATATGTGATGTCCGTTGTGGTTGTCGCCATAGACGGTAGCGGCCTTGTAGCAAGGCACATAACCGCCCTGGATAAGCTGCTGGATCGGAACGGTGTCCTCCTCGCAGTTCATATCCCCCATCACAAAAACAGGAATATCCCCGTATTTGGCTCTGATGATGTCGGTCTCCGCCATCACCAGACGGAGCTGTGAGGCTCTCGCCATCGTGCTGCCCGGCTTGGACTTTTCGCTCTTCCACCAAAGGTGGGTGCCGATTATCGCGAATATCTTCCCGTCGGCCTTCCTTTTCAGCACAGCCGAGGTGAAGGACTTGGATCCGTGGTTGCACCACTGCTCGGGAGTGTACTTGTTGTAGTTGACGTACAGAGGCTCAAGCGTCTTGCTGTTGTAGAAGATCGGAGTGTTGTTCCAGTCCTTCTTCGATTCCCAGGCGATGACATAGCCGTCTTTCTGCACCAGAGGGTAGAATTCCTTGTGCATATGGCTGGAATATTCCTGAAGCGCGAAGACATCAGGAAGGTAGTCGTTTACGAGCCTGGCAAATTGCGGGGCCCTGTTGCAGTCACGCGGATCCTCTCCGATTTCCTTCCATTTCGGAGGAATGGTGTCCTTGCTGTAGTCCCAGATGTTGTCGTCAAGGATGCGAAGGTCAGCGCCTTCCGCGATCTTGAACTTAGCCTCGAACGCTGGGCTCTTCTGCGCGAAAGCGAAAGTTCCGCAGAGCAAGAGTCCGAATGTCAGCGTCGAAGCCGCGATGATTCTTACAATTCTGTTCATTATTCTAATGTTTTTTAGAAGCTGTTTTGACTCGTTGGTTTGAAAATTTGTTCACCTCAAAGAACATCTCAAACTTATTTGTTTTCCGGGAATATTTCCCCAATGCAAAGTTAACCCTTACTGATCAGAAATCCAATCTGGCCGCGCTGATTTCTGCTGAACGGCTTTGACATCCGGAAGGGAATCACTATTTTTGCCGCGGAGATATTCATTGACAAGGGTGGGCAATCACCCTCGAACGGATTGTATTCGGCAAGTGATTGCCTGCTTGCGGAATTTGAATATTCAAGGAATATGAGAAGTGCCATCTATGGCGCCGGTTCGTTGGGAACCATTCTGGGCGCGTATATTACGAAGAACGGAGGTCAGATTGACCTCATCAACCATAACAAGGCTCACGTCGCCGCCTTGCGTGCCGAAGGTGCGAGAGTGGTAGGCACCGTGAATTTCACTCAGCCGGTGACCGTCCTGACAGATGAGGAAATGACTGGTGAATATGATGTCATATTCCTTATGACCAAGCAGTTGCATAATGCCGAGGTTGTGAATATGCTCAAAGGTTCCCTCGCTGAGGATGGTGTGATCGTCACTCTCCAGAACGGGTTGCCGGAGCTGCTGATTTCCGAGATCGTCGGTCCGTCCCGTGTGCTTGGCTGCACTGTCGCCTGGGGAGCCACGATGCTTGGCCCGGGAGTCTGTGAGTTGACCAGTTCGCCGGACAGCCTCACTTTTTCGTTGGGCGCGGTTTCCGAGAATGTCAACAAGCATTTCGCTGAGGTCAAGGCCCTCCTTGAGAAGATGGGCCCGGTCGAGGTAGAGGAGAATTTCCTCGGAACCCGCTGGAGCAAGCTCCTGATCAACGCCGCGTTCTCCGGAATGAGCGCTGTCCTGGGCTGCACTTTCGGAGAGGCCGCCTCGGACCGTTCCTCAAGGAAGGTCGTGCAGGCCTTGATCAAGGAATGCATTGATGTCTGCCGTATGGGCGGCATAACCATCGAGCCGATCCAAGGCAAGGATGTAGTCAAGCTTCTGGATTACAGCAATCCCGTGAAGAAGTTCATCTCCTTTATGATCATCCCGATAGCCATCCGCAAGCACGCCCGTCTGAAAGCCAGTATGCTTCAGGATCTTGAGCGCGGCAAGAAAACCGAGGTCGATTCCATCAACGGTGCCGTCAGCGCCTATGGCCGCAAAGTCGGTTGCCCCACCCCGATGAACGACAAGGTCGTGGAGATCATCCACCGCATCGAGTCCGGCTCCCTTGCCCCCACCTTCGACAACCTCCGCCTCTTCGCGTAGCCGCACTGCACTGTTGCGTCTGCTTTCCTTGTTGAATGCGTGTGCTCCCTTGTTGTATATAGGTGTGACAATGCTAAACTTCCCGCCAGTCTGCTCGGGTGGGAGCTTTTGCGTTAGTTTGCCCGGTTAGGTGGCAAGGGCATATTCAAAGGCTTTGCCATAGAAGTTCATCCCATCAGCTTTTACATTAGTTTGTCCGGTTGGGAGGCAAGGGCTTTGACTTAGTTTGATTTTATTGCCATACAAGTTTTGGCAAGAGTTGTCGTGAAATTCCCCTCGGTAGAATTGCAACGAGAAAATGACGTGCTTTTATAATTACTTGTAAGTCAGTTGATTCGGTATCCGCCTTTAGCGGATTCCCGCTGAAGATAAACCTCTATATCTCTCATTAACAATATATTATCTCCCACTCGCCTGAAACGTCTCCCTAATATATGTAAGCAGATCCATTGAAAACAACAATGTCTAGCCCTTTTTTCAAGAGCGGCTTTAGCACTGATCCGTAATAGCTTGAATGTCAGCAAGTGAAACGCCACTCATTGATTCATAGGGATATACAGGATTCTGCCAGTCATTTTTGACTAGCGGGAATTACGAATATATTCATTTTTAGTTTCTTATGGATTCTTGATTTTTTTTCATTTAGGTTTTGATTTATTGGATGGATTTTCAGTGGGTTATAAGGATGGAAAAAAGGACGGCCTCGGATGATGTTGTCCCCTTATGCGGAATCGTGGGAGATTATCGAACTTTTATCGAGGACTTCAAGAGAGAACTGGAGTTCGTGGAATGGTTGGAAGGAAGAGTCTTGATGAAAAAAGTCTACGATATTACTTGATAATCTGAAAAGAATGGCTATCTTTGCATTGTTCTCATACGAGTTAGGAAGACAAGTAAAAGCAAGCATCTTTTCCCTAAAAGGGATGCTTGCTTTTTTTATTGTCCCATACCGAGGGGGTACTACAACAAGGACGAAATATAATAACCTTGACGGTCCGACATTCACATTATCGAAGTCGGAAATACTTATCGTCAGATATGAGAATGGCGAAAACGAGGTGTTTCAAGAACATAACAACTCTGTGGACAAGAAATACAATACAACCGCCGAAGTTGTTGTTGGTATGAGGTATCGTGAATACAAAAATCTGTATAATACTAAGGAATATGTGCCACAGCGTGATGACCCTTACAGCCGTGCCTGGGCGGGAATCGCTTCATTTATCATTCCTGGTTTGGGGCAAGGAATAGTTGGGCAATGGGGACGTGGATTTGCTATTATCGGTACCAATGTTGGTTTATTGGCCTTGCAATTATCCGATACGTACATTTACGATGATGGCACAACTGAGATGGGCGGTTTGGCTTTGGGAGCGTTTGCGGCTCGTCTGGCTTTGAATATATGGAGTATTTGCGATGCTGTCCACATCGCGAAAGTGAAAAATATGTACTATCAGGATCTTAGGACGCAAAGGGCAGCCTTCGATCTTAAGGTTGAACCTTATTTCGCGTACACTCCTACAAGTGTGCAAGGATATTCTCAACCTACAGCAGGTCTTTCTCTCAAACTGAATTTCTAAGCATTGATTCAAAGAATATGCAGGCGAGCCGTGGAAATCCCAATGGCTCGCCTTTTTTAGTCTTATATTTAAGGCTAACCCTGGCAGCGATCGGTAATTGATTGAATATCAGTTGATGACCCTCCACCTCTTGACCCATAGAGACATACGAGATCTTGCCCTCCATTTTTGACTGGCAGGAATTACGAATGTAGTCATTGTCAGTTTCTTATGGATTCTATATTCTGTGACTTTCGTTTTTTGGGGGATTGGATGGATTTTCAGTGGGTTATGGGAATGAAAAAAGGACAGCCTCGGATGAGGTTGTCCCCTTGTGCGGGTGAAGGGACTCGAACCCATACGCTTGCGCACCAGATCCTAAGTCTGGCTTGTCTACCAGTTTCAACACACCCGCAAAGCCTTCCGGCAGGGGAATCTAGATGATGATAGGGATTCCGCAGGGAGTTTGGGCGATTGGAAGCTGCCTTTGCTCCGAGTCCGAAAGGTTTGCAAAGATAGTTGAAATCTGTTAATATTCAAATATTATTTTTCAGCCCGTCGCGCTCTGCCGCATCGTTCGTTCCGGCTGGTTCAGCGTGCGGAAGATGTGAGCCGGCACCGTTGTCACCGATGTTACCGGCGCCGGTGACGGTCTCAAGGGCTTTGAGGGTTTTCTTTTCGTCGGCGGAGAGGTCTTCCGTCAGGGAGGCGGAATAGTCAAGTTCCTTCTTTTTGTTCTCTATCGCCTTCTGCGACAGCTCGTTCTGCTTCAGAGCCTGCTCCACGCCCTTCTCGAATATGTTGTGGATGGCGGAGGTCAGGTTTAGCGTCAGGCTGTTGACCTGATCATCGAAAAGAGGGATGTTGCGGCTCTTGTACTTTGTCTTGCCGAGTTTCCACTTCCAATTGTCGAAGGTGCCGTTCACGTTGATGCCGAACTTGAACGGAATCGGCGACTTCAGGGCGGAAAGGTGGTACTTGAACCGCTGGTCGAAACCCTGAAGGCCGCTGGCCGCGATCGAGTAGCGGTCGATGTTCAGCAGGAACGGGAAGATCTCCATGTGGTTCTCCTTGATGATGCCGCGGATTGACAGGGATTTTATGAAGCTGGAGTCCTTGTCCTTGAACATCAGGGATCTGCGGAGCTTGTTGAGTTCGTCACTGTCGGTCAGGGACAGGTTCTTGCCGTCAATTTTCACTATGCCGCTCAGGGTCGGCAGCACAATGTTCATGGATGTGTCGATCGAGCTTGTCGCGGCGATCTCGCAGTCGAGCAGTCCCCTGAAAGCCTTGAGCATAGGCACGATGCTGTCCACTGCCGGGAACAGCTGGATAACCTTCTCGGCTGTGATGCCGGACAAGGTGAGGTCGAAGCCGGCCTTGAGGTCTTTCTTGGTGCGGGTCGAATAGAAACCTTCGAGGTACACGTCGCCCATGTTCGTCGTCGCGAGGGTGTTCGTCGCCTGAAGGCAGCGCTCTTTCATCACGATGTCCGAGGCCACCCAGGATGTCTCCAGGTTTGAGTATTTTATCTTGTTGGCGCTCAATGAGATCTTGGCGTTGAGGTTGGACGGCAGCACGACCAGCGAGGTGGAGGCGGTCGTGTCCGCGGCTGTCATCTCTTTGACGGTGTTGAGGTAGGCGTTGTCATCAATTCCGGAGAGAGCCGCGTTGTGGCCTATAGGCGTGAATTTCTTTCCGGCGTTGAGCGCGATGAGGATCTCGTTCATGTCGATCTCGTCGGAGGTTATGCCCAGATCCAGGTTGAGCCTGCCCTTGCCGGAGACAAGAAACCTCTTGAGACCGGTAAGATGGCCGGTGGCGGAGATGTCCGACACCCCGGATTTGAACGATAGTCTGTTGAGGTCGATCGTGTTGTTGGAGAACTTCCCGCTGAATCCTGTTATCCTGTTGTCGAGTGGATAGTACGGGGTGATGACAAGACCTTCGGCGAGGTCGATGTTCCCTGTGATGTCCCAGTCTCTGATGTAGTTCGCAAAGGATTCACCAAGTTGGATCTTGATGTCGCTCTTCTCGAAATCCTTTTCGGAAAGATAGTCCGGCAAGGTGGTTCCGGACGCATATTTCCCGAACACTTTCCTGAGCAGGGAGTCGCGTTTCACTCCAGGGTAGATCCTTTGCAGGGAGTCCAGCAGGTGTTTCCTGCGAAGCTGTTTCTCCGCGGAGTTCGGATGCGCCTCGACCGACAGCCTCGCATCCTGTCCGGAGAACCTGGTGACTCCTTCGCGGAGAGTTATATTCTTGTTCCTGCTGGACAGGCTGATGAACGGCACGCTATGCGTTCCTGTCTGCTTAAGGCTCAGTTTGAATGTGTTGACAGAGCCGATGGCTCCTACGAAACAGGAGTCTATGTCCATCATTCCGATGGAAGCGATGTCAAGATGGCCGTGGATCGGGTGGCGCTTCGGATCAGCGGACATCCTCTCCTTGGTGTTGTGTGCCGAAAGAGTCAGACCGGTACCCCGTATGAACGTCGAGGCGCCATATTCAGTCAGCATGCTGTCGATCGCCACGGAAAGTCCCGAGTGCCTGTGGCCGCTACCGTCGTGTCCGTCGTGGTCATCCTCGTGGTTGAAGGCTCCGAGGCTGATGTCCGTGTGGCCTAAGTAGGCGAACAGGGTGTCTTTCGGAATGCTGATCCGGATGCCGTTGCTCTCCAGAAGCCCCTCAAGCCCGATCTCGGAGAAATTGAACGCATCCAGTTGGGACAGGCGGAAGTCTCCCTCGATTATTCCTTCAAGGTCGCCGTGGACAGAAACCCCGAGGCTGTCAGGAAGGTAGCAGGCCAGCGAGTCCAGGACGATGTGGATGTCGCTGCTGATGTCGAACTTCGGATCCGCGCCAAGAAGGTCGTCGGCTGTCCCGCTCATCATCACCTTCATCCCGTTGACGCTGAAGCAGAAATCCGGCACCTCGGCGGTGAGTTTTCCGTCTTGGCTCGTGGCCGTGATGTCAAGGTCGAAACGTCCGTCGCCGGAAATGCCCTCCCAGCCGATCCTGGAATCCGGAACCTGGATCCTCACCGAAAGAGGAGGGAGGCTGCCGGTACTCTTGTCATAACTGCCGTCGCAGAATGCATTGACGGAGAGCGTTGCATCGGTGCGCAACTTCTTAAGAATAGGGAAGTTGTCTCCGAAATACCCGGCTATCTCATTGATGGAGGCGTTCTCAGTCGCCACAGATCCCTTGATGTGAATATCCTTACCTGAGAAGTCCGCCTTCCCGTTGGCCGAAAGCCCGACGGTGGCTACCCGCGCGGTCATATTCCCGACCGTCACGCACTTTTTCCCAAGTTCCGGGAATATGTCGCCTTCGATCTCGGCCGGAATCGACATCCTGCCGGAGGATTCCATGCCGAGGAACAGCCTCGAAGAGAGATTGACATCGAAGTGGCCGGCGCGTTCCTTGATCCCGAGCCGCTCTACCCCAAGGGCTACCGTGTCCGCAGGAAGCCGCCCCGCCACGAACAGCGAGTCCATCTCAAGGCTCACCCCCTCGATCTTGTTCCTCTTCGCGTCATAACGCCCCTTCGCGGTGAGCTGCTTTAGGAATATGCATCCGAATATGGTGTCGGAGGGATTCGTGTAGACTATGAATGGCCGTCCTCCGAGGCTGACCTTGCCCACCGAGACCGGCGGCAGCGTGGAGGCGATGGTGTCGCCATCCTCTTTCACGGAACCGTCGCCGAACATGTTCCAGTTCGCCGTGGTGGAGTCGTACTGGTGGGCGAATATTCTTGGATGATCAAGAATGGCGTGGCGGATCCTGAGCCTGCCTGTGGCAGCGGCAAGGTAGTTGACCGAGACGGAGAACTTTCTGAAGTGTGCCAGGGTGTCGGCTCCCTCTCCGCGCCCTGATTTCAGGAGGTAGCCTCCCGGAACGTCCAGTGAGTCGAACGCGGCGAACCTGTCGTGGGGGTAGGTGATGGAGAAGTTGTCGATCGTGACGTTGAGGTTAGGGAAGCTCTTGAACATGGAAGCCTTGATGCCGGTGAACGTGACATCCCCGTCGACATATTCCTTGGCCACATCGTTGACGACTCTCGTCAGTACCTTGGAGTTCAACGCGATCTGCAGGACGATGATGATCACCGCCCAGACGCCGAAGACTGTCCAGAGTGCCGGGCGGAGCCAGCGCCGCGCCCCTTTTTTGACGACATCCTTTCCCATAATCTACAAATATAGCTATAATTAGCCGGATTCAGTACTGCTGATAAGTAAGCGTTAATAAATTAGTTGGTAATCTTTGATTGTCTTTCCGGTCTGGCGTTTTTTTCTCATCGGCCATGTGCCATCGGCACACTCCTTCTTCAAAAAGAAATCTATCTTCGAAAATACCGCCAAATCTTTACCAACTTATTTTTAAACGTTTACTGAATACGAAAACCGGACCGCTGGGCGCGGTCCGGTCATGATTGTCTGTGTCAGTCTTGATTACTGCTCGTCGAGCAGCTGGAGGTGCTGAACGTAGATGGCCTTCATCTTCGCGGCTCTTCTCTTTACAGAAGGCTTCTCGAAGTTCTTGCGGGCGCGAAGCTCACGGATGGCACCGGTCTTCTCGAATTTTCTCTTGAATTTCTTCAGAGCCCTTTCGATGTTCTCGCCTTCCTTGATAGGAACTATGATCATAATGCTGTTACCACCTCCTTTTTTTCTCTAAACTTGGGAATATCAAGACATTTTCCGTCATAAAATTTCCAAGCGCTCTCTAAAGCGGGTGCAAAGATAGGAAAAAAATGTTAATTTTGTCAAAACAAAAATGTTATTTCGATGGATAGCCCGTTTTTGTACAATAGATACGTTACCGGCCAGCATTTCATTGGCCGTAAGGAAGATTGCGCCATCCTTGGTAACCTTTTGACACAGAGTGAGAATGTGGTCGTCTGGGAGCCGTTCGGCGCAGGAAAGAAATCTCTTGTCCATCAGGTTTTCACCAAGATGAAAGTGAACGGGGATAGGTTCACGGTGGGGGAGATGACAGCGTTGGACATCAGGGAAGGCGAGTCTTTTGTAAAGAGGCTGGGAGCCGCTGTCATAAGGCTGGTGGCATCCACCCCCGACGAGTATGAAAAGATAGTCACTGCCTATCTGGAAGGCACGCACTGGGTCTTTGACCGCAAAGCGTTCTCGGATAGGGACATAATCCTCTCCACGAACTGGGATCTGGACGACAAGGATCTCAAGTCCGTCCTCAGACTGCCTTACGTCCTTGCGGCCGAGAGGGGAGAGAAAACGTTTATGATCATCGACGAGTTCCAGAATCTGGATCTGGCCGATGACGGCGAGCGGATCTTCAAACTGATGGAGGAAGTGATGGACGAGGCCAAGGCTGAAGGCCTGAGAATCTTCTCCTATATATTCATAGGCTCGCAGGTCAATGCGATGGAGGACATATTCATAAAGAGGCATTTCTTCTACCGCAGGGCTACCCGCTTGAAACTGAGCAGGGTGGATGAGAGGGAGATTGTCGAGCACATCATCAAGGGATTCCTCGCCAGCGGTAAGGTCATCGACAGGGACCTGATCAGCGGAGCGTGCCGCCTCTTCAAGTGCAATCTTTTCTACATCAATCACTTCACATCTGTCTGCGACTCGCTGTCCAAAGGCTACATAATGGAGCCTGTCCTGCTGGAGGCCCTTGCGACCGTGATGGCGATAAACAGAGGCCGCTTCATCTCGATGATGAACGACCTCACCACCTTCCAGGTGAGCCTGCTGAAGGCGATCATCGACGGCTATTCGAAGTTCAGCACGGCGGAGGTGATCCGGAAATATTCCCTCAACTCGTCGGCCAACGTGCGCCGTCTCAAGGACGCTCTGATGAAGAAGGAGATTCTGACTTTTGTCGGCGAGGATGCGAAACCGGTGATTCTCGACCCCTTGTTCGAGTACTGGCTCAGGAACTACTATTTCAAAAAGAATCAATAATTTACGAATATGCGGTCGCGGCCGCGCGCAACCTTTCAAAGGAGGGTGAATATATGAACTCAGCGAAAAAGAAAATCGCCGTTCTGACGGGCGCCGGAGTGAGCGCCGAGAGCGGACTCAGCACATTCAGGGGCAACAACGGCCTGTGGGGTGAATATGATCCCGAAGAGGTCGCTTCAATCCAGGGCTGGTACCGCAACCGGGAACTGGTCCTGAATTTCTACAACGGTCTGCGCAAGAGGCTCAGCGAGGTGAAACCGAACGCCGCGCATTACGCCATCGCTGATCTGGAGAAGGAATATTCAGTGACGGTCATCACCCAGAACGTTGACAATCTGCACGAAAGGGCCGGCAGCACGAAGGTCCTGCACCTCCACGGCGAGGCGACGAAGGTTCGGCCCGAGGACGGTGAATATGACCGGTCATATTCAGAAAAAGAGGTGATTGACATCGGTTACGATGAGGTTCATCTGGGGGACAAGGCTCCGAACGGCAGCCAGCTGCGTCCGCACATCGTTTTCTTCGGGGAGGCCGTCCCGAACATCGAGAAGGCTATCGACATCGTCTCCGCCGCCGACATAATGTTGATCGTCGGCACATCTTTGAATGTCTACCCCGCCGCCGGCCTTTACCGCTATGCCCCGAACGGCATTCCGATCTACCTGATCGACCCCGAGGATGTGGCCATCGCCGACCCTCGCATCACCCAGATCCGCCAAGTCGCCACCAAAGGCATGGAGACCTTCCGCCGAATGCTCGGACAGTAGGTTTTTCAAGAAGGCATATTTTCACCAGAGTCAGTGGCGCATCCGGCACGCCTCATAGGCGGCGCTTCCGGCCACAGTCGTCACCTGCGGAGAGGGCTGCGCCAATGAGCGACGTTTTCGCCCCTTTCTGTTGCCTGTGAGTGCCGGGCGGCACCCTTGGGCGACGTTTTCGCCCCTTTCTGTCGCCTGTGAGTGCCGGGCGGCACCCTTGGACGACGTTTATGCCCCTTTTCGTCGCCTGTGAGTGCCGGGTGGCACCCTTGGGCAGCGTTTTTGCCCCTTTTCGTTGCCTGTGAGTGCCGGGCGGCACCCTTGGACGGCGTTTATGCTCCTTTTCGTTGCCTAAGAGTGCCGCCCTACGCCCTTGGACGACGTTCTCGCCCCTGTTCGTTGCTTAAGAGTGCGGCCCTGCGCCCTTGGGTGACAAATTCCTTCATATTCGTTGCCTCAGAGTGCCGCCCTGCGCCCTTGGGCGACATTCTCGCCCCTGTTCGTTGCTTAAGAGTGCTGCCCTGCGCCCTTGGGCGACATTTCTGCCCGATTTCGGCCCGATTGCACTCACTGATAAATATTTTTGCGGATTAAGGGATTTTGCGTAAATTTGCAGTCTGTTTGATGGCCGTGGAG
>OLXQ01000162.1_pt1 | contig 12788 bp, 10 predicted proteins | sample 1673371 | NCBI WGS metagenome assembly OLXQ01 (sample SAMEA103958109, study PRJEB25191) | human gut metagenome | biome: human-associated habitat [ENVO:00009003]; feature: intestine environment [ENVO:2100002]; material: feces | place: Germany | collected 2013/2015
CGCCGCCGGCAGCGGGGAACTTCTCGTCGTCGGTGTAGCTGTCCCAAACCTTGGTGAGCAGGGCAAGGGAGTCGGCGGGAGCGTCGGCGTTGTCGGCCTTGCCGTCGTCCTTCTTGCCGCAGGCGGCCAGAGACAGGGCCATGACGAGGGCGAGGATGAGGGAAAGTGTTCTTTTCATCGTGTTGATTCTCCTTGGAAAATGTATTTTGCCGGTCACAAAAGTGACTTCGGGATGTATAGACGCAGAAAAACCGAAAAGGTTCCCATATTTTACAGGAAATTTTTGCTTTTGTCAAAGCCGCCGCACGCAGACGCTTGCATTGACGGGGAATCGTTGCTATAATACCCAAAAACCATTCTTTATAAAGGATAACGCAATGAAAGAGATTTTAAACACAATGCTTTCCGCTTTGACGCGCGGCGAGGGTGTGATGCTCTGCAGCATCCTGAAGGCCGACGGCTCCTCCCCGCGCGGCGCGGGTGCACACATGGCGGTCTTTGCCGATGGCACAGCGCTCGGCACGGTCGGCGGCGGCGCGGTGGAGCGGCAGTCCGTTCTCCTCGCGCGCGAGCTGCTGAAGGGGAAGCGGAACGCCCTGCGGGACTTCGCGCTCCACCCTGAGGCGGCGAACAGCACGGGCATGGTCTGCGGCGGCGACGTGACGGTTTGGTTCCAGTATATTCCGCCTGAGAACGCCGCGCAGATCGGAGTGCTGCGCGCCTGGCGCGACGCGCTCGGCAGCGGCAGAAACGTCTGGCTCTGCCTCGTGCTCGACGGCGAGACGCTGCGCGAATTTCGCCTCCTTACGGCGGACGAGCTGCGCCACGGCACGGAGGGCTTCTTTACCTCCCGACCCTACTGGGACGGCAGCACCTTTGTCGAGCCCATCGTCCGCGCGGGGCGCGTCTACCTCTTCGGCGCGGGCCATGTCGGCCGCGCCCTCGCCCCGGTGCTGCACTATGTCGGCTTCGAGGTCACGGTGTACGATAACCGCGCGGAGCTGGCAAATGCGGAGCATTTTCCTACGGCGCATGAGATCATCGTCGGCGATTTCCGCCGTATTTTTGACAAGGTCTCACTGACCGCCGACGACTACGCCGTGGTCATGACGCCGGGCCATCAGGCGGACTACGAGATCTTAGAGCAGGTGCTTCGCACGCCGGCAACCTACATCGGCTGCATCGGCAGCCGGAAGAAGGTCGCGCTCACGCGTGAAAGGCTCGCCGCGGCGGGCTTCTCGCAGCAGGACATCGACCGCGTTCACGCGCCCATCGGTCTGCCGATCCTGGCTGAAACGCCGGAGGAGATCGCCATCAGCGTCGCGGCCGAGATGATCCGCCACCGCGCGGAGCATCTGTAAAGGAGTATTGCTATGCAGATCGCGCCATTGCTGAATATCGGCCGCGGCGTCACCGCGCTCATCGGCGGCGGCGGCAAAACGACGCTGCTCTATACGCTCACGGAGGAGCTGCGGAAAAAGGGCACGGTCCTTCTCTGCACCTCGACCCACATCATGCGCCCGACGCAGTACGAGGTGCTGGAGCGGGCGGGCGAAGCGGAGATCTCCGCCGCGCTCAGCGCGCACGGCGCGGTCTGCGTCGGGGAGCCGTCCGCCGAGGGAAAGCTCGGCCCGCCGTCGCTCTCCTTTGACGCGCTCGCGCGGCTCGCCGACTATGTGCTCGTTGAGGCCGACGGCTCCAGGCGTCTGCCGCTCAAGGCGCACGCGCCGCATGAGCCGGTCATTCCGGCAAATGCCCAGCGCGTCGTGCTGGTCGTCGGTGCGGACGGCTTCGGCAAGCCCATCCGCGATGTCTGCCATCGGAGCGAGCGTTATGCCGCACTGTGCGGCGTCAGTGAGAACGCGCTTGTCACACCGGAGCTGGAAGCAGCGCTCATTCTCGCCGAGGGTCTCGGCGACCGCGTTTACATCAATAAGGTCGAGACGGCGGAGGACTACGACCGCGCCGCCGCGCTCGCGAACCGGCTTACCTGTCCGGTCACGGCGGGGAGCCTGCACAAGGGGGTATATCTATGCTTGCGCTGATCCGCGGGGCGGGCGATCTCGCCACCGGCATCGCGCTGCGCCTTTGGCGCAGCGGCATCCGGGTCGTGCTGACCGATCTGGAGCGCCCGACGGCCATCCGCCGCACGGTCGCCTTCTCCGAAGCCATCGTCTACGGCGAAACGACGGTCGAGGATGTGACCGCCCGTCTGGCTGCAAACGCGGACGAGGCGCGCGCCCTGCTCGCGCAGGGCATCGTTCCCGTGCTTGCCGACCCCGGCTGCGCCTGCCGTGAAGCGCTCGCGCCGGACGCGCTGGTGGACGCTATCCTTGCCAAGCGCAACCTTGGCACAAGGATCACCGACGCGCCGGTCGTCGTCGGCGTCGGCCCCGGCTTCACGGCGGGGGAGGACTGCCACGCGGTCATCGAGACCATGCGCGGCCACACGCTCGGCCGCGTCATTTACTCCGGCAGCGCCATTCCGAACACAAACGTCCCCGGGCTTATCGGCGGCTTTGCCGGCGAGCGTGTGCTCCGTGCGCCTGCGGACGGCGCGTTTCGCTCCGTGCACAGGATCGGCGACCTTGTGAAGGCCGGCGACGTCGCGGGCTATGTGTCCGGCGAGCCGATGGTCTGCACCATCGACGGCGTGCTCCGCGGCCTGATCGCCGACGGCATCCCTGTCCGCAAGGGCATGAAATCCGGCGACGTGGACCCGCGCGGCAATGTGGAAAACTGCTATACGGTCTCGGACAAGGCGACCGCCGTCGGCGGCGGCGTGCTCGAGGCGATCCTGCACCTGTCCGGTGCGCTTCTGGAGGACTGACATGAGAGAGCTGCTGCTCATCAACAACGAGCCGACGCCCGAAGACCGCGGTCGGATCGCCCGCGCGGGAGAGCTCGGTCTTACCGACCCGCTTTATAACATCGACGCGCTCTCCGCGAAGCTCTCTGCGTTCGGAACGGTCACCGTGCGGCACTATACACAGCTCAGGACGCTCGACTCTGCGCCGGATGCCATCTTTCTCTCCGGCTGCTTCACCGACTGGGACCGCGAGCGTCTGCGCGAGACCTTTGCCGACGAGCTTGCGCTCATTCGTGAAACAACGGCCCCGCTCTTCGGCATCTGCGCGGGCCTGCAGCTCATCGGCATCGCCTTCGGTGCGCCGCTCGTCTATCCGGGCGAGGGATACGAGGAGTTCGGCTTTCTGCCGCAGACCGTCCTCGCGCAGCATCCGCTGCTCGCAGGCCTGGGCGGTACGCTCCATTGTTTTGAGCATCATCGCGGCCAGCTCAGCGCTGTGCCGAGGGGCTTTCGCCTGCTCGCTTCCCGGGAAAATTGCCGTGTGCAGATGCTTGCGCACGAGTCGCGCCCCATCTTCGGCACGCAGTTCCACCCGGAGCTGCAGAATGCCGCGCACCGAGATGGACAGCGCATTTTGGAAAATTTCTTTGCCCACTATGTCAAATGACTGCAAGAGCCGCCGCGGGCGGCTCTTTTTCTGCGTGCGGGCATAAGCGGCAATGCCGCGGCATAGACTGTCCCAAAACGAAAGCCAAGGGAGGAAGAGGCTATGACCGTAAGGATGCGTCTGCGCCGCTGGGCGCGCGCACAGGGAAAACGCCGCGCTGCTGCGCGGACAAAGCGAAGCGCCGCTGCCGGAAGCCGCCGCAGGGAACAGCAGACCTCCGGCGCGTCGCAGCTTCGCCTTCTGCGTCTGACCGTCTGCGGCGCGCTGTTTGTCTCGCTCGTGCTGCTCAAGCTCGTGCTGCCGGGGAATCTTTCGGCCTTCCGCGGCACGCTTGCCCAATGGCTCGTGCGCGACGCGGACTTTACCGAGGCGTTCTCCGCCATCGGCCACGCGGTCGCCGCGCCCGAACGATTCGCGGAGTCCCTCGGCAATGCCTACGTCGCCGTGTTTGGCGGCAGCGGTATGCAGGACGCCGCGGAGGTCGGCGGCGGGGCGGAGATCGCGCATCCGGACGGAGCAAACGCGGAGGACGCCGCAGCCAAGCCCCTGCCGGATTATGTGCTCGACGCGCAGCCGACACTGCCCTTTTCCTATGTGTCACCGCTCGACGGCGCGCTGACCTCGGGCTTCGGCTGGCGCGAGGACCCGAATACGGGTGAGGAGGCCTTTCATACCGGCCTCGACCTTGCCGCCGACGAGGGCACGCCCTTCGTCTGCTTTGCCGACGGTACGGTCGGCGTGGTGGGGGAGAGCACCGTGCTCGGCAAATATCTGACCGTCCGACACGCGGACGGCTATGAGACGCTTTACGCCCATTGCAGCAAAATAGCGGTCTCCTCCGGGCAGAGCGTTCTGCGCGGCGACACGCTCGGCGCGGTCGGCGCGACCGGCAACGCCACGGGCGCGCACCTGCACTTCGAGCTGCTCAGCGGCTCAAAATACCTCGATCCCATTGCCTATGCCGCAAAGACCGTTTAGCGCCGCCGTGCGCGTGAACGCGAGCTTCTGGCTGCTCGTGCTGCTCGCCGCCATCGTTTCTCCGCTCACGGTCGTTGCGGCGATCCTGACCGCCGCGGCGCTGCACGAGCTGGGGCATCTTGCCGTCATGCGCTACTACGGCGTATCCGTCAAGCGCTTCCGCCTTACAGCGCTCGGCGCGGAGCTGGACGCTCCCGCCCTCGCGCGGCTCCCCTATGGGCGCGAGCTGATCATCACGCTCGCGGGGGTGGCAGTCAACCTTTTCTGCGCCATCCTCCTTGCGCTCCTCGGCTTGCGGACGTGGCGGGAGTGGTGCTTTGTCTTTGCCGGAGCGCACCTTGTGCTCGCGGCCTTCAACCTCCTGCCGGTCGTTCCGCTCGACGGCGCGCGGGCGCTCTGCCTTGCCCTGTCCTTCTTTCTCGGGCCGGCCACGGGGGAGCGTATCACCGCGGCGGTCAGCCTTGCCTGCTCGCTCGCGCTGTGCGCGCTGGGACTCAAGCTCTCGCTGGAGCTGCACAGCGGATGGCTCTTTGCTTTTGCTGCCTTCGGCCTTCTCTGGGGAACGCTGCGGCAACTGGGGCTTGCGCGCGGCGCAAAAAGCGTGTAAAATACGGTCAATGTCTCTTGATAGAAAAGGAGCTTGCCTGTGGACAAACGATTGGAACGCATCCTGCCCCGCGTGCAGAAGCCGGCGCGCTATGTGGGCGGCGAGTACAACGCGGTGATGAAGGACCTCTCGCAGGTCGATACCCGCGTGGCCTTCTGCTTTCCGGACACCTATGAGATCGGTATGCGGTCTCTCTCGATGCCGGGCCTGTCTGCCAATCCCTCGGCCGGGGTGAACACGGCGGATTCCAGGCGGTTGAGCGCGTCATATGTGTACGCGTAGTCACCCTCGGCCCATGTGCGTTTGGCGATATTGCCGTTGTAGCACGGCGCGTATTCCAACGTGTAGCCGATGGAGGAAGTGTTTGTCGCCGCGCCGTATGTGGTTTGCTGTGACACCGGCCACGAATGGACGTCATAAGTGTATTCGGTGGTTGCCGCCAAGCCATGACGCAGCCGCGCCAGTCGCCCTATGGCGTCGTACTCGCGCCGGATGACAGCCGTCGCCCACCGTGACGATGCGGCGGGGCTTGCGGTATCCGTGGCCTCGCTGTCTGCGGCGTCTTGTCCTGCTGCCGGGTTCAGTACCGGCACCGACACCGCCTTGTCTACGCGTATTGTCGTGGAGGTTAGTCGTCCGCAGCTGTCGTAAGCGTATACCTCCTCCATATCGGGCAAGTATGACTCTTTATAGCTGTATGTACGCGAGGCAATAGTGCCATCGTAGTTGTACGCGGTGCAGCGCCGCCCGCGGTTGTAGCCCGTGGCATAACGCTGAATCTCGCGGCCCTCGCCGTCATAATAGTATGCCTCGTAGCCGCTGCCGGTGTACATGCCCGTAAGCAGGCCGGTGGCAGAGGCATAGAACGGAGCGGAGGCAGAAGCCTCGAAGGCGAAGTCCGTGCCAAGGCCGCGCACTGCGACAAAGCGATAGTCATCGTAGTACTTAGCCCATACGGCATCGCCCGGCCAGGCCGTCGGAACGGGCGACAGGGCGTAGCCGCCACGGTCGTATTCGTCAGCTGACGTCGTTAGCGAGGCCGTGCGGCATACCGATGCAAATTCCTCGAGTTCGCTATACGTCATGCCGCAGCGGTACTTGGCAACCTGCCGTCCGCAGCAGTCATAGGCAAACAAATGCCAGGTGTCGCCCACGAGGCGTCCGTCTCGTTCGGCAACGATGCGCCCTGCCGGATCGTAACGATACTCGGCGACAGCCGCGCCGGGCAGTTTCTTTGATATAAGCAGTCCTCGTCCATCATAGTCGTACCAATAGGCCAATTTTTTCATCACGTCATCGGTGCGACTGTGCGTGCCTTCAAGTCCGGGCGGCAGGATGTACCGCAGGTCGCCGTAGCCGTCGTAGACGTAGTCGGTGGCCGCTGCGTCGCCGCCTGTCCCGGTGGTGCGACGTATGGTCCGGCCCAGGAAGTCTTTGTATATACGCACTGTCACGCCGTCCTCGTCTATATCCTCCGTAACTTCGAGTTGTCCGGGAGCATAGTTTCCGTTAAGGCGCACGCCGTCGCCTTCGATGACATAGCGCGGACAGCGGTATGTGTCGCCGTTGTTGGCGAGGATGCACCGCCGTGCGGCTTTGCCTGCATCGTGCCACGCATCACCGGCCTTGGCGGTTGCGATGGCTATGGCCGACGGCGAGGGCTCGTATGATGTCTCGGTATACGGATGCCCGTCGTCGTGGAACGAGGCAGAGGCGGCGTATATTTCGGCGATGCCGATGTCCACGCCGTCCACAGGCGCCGGTGCGTACCCGCGCCACGGACGCCCCATAGCGTCGTAGGTCGTGGCTGTGGCGGTATAGCCTTGCGGCGTCTGTGCATACGTTGCCGTCACGCGTCCGAGACCGTCGGCGCGGACTGCTGTGGAGTGGAAAGCCGAAAGCGAGGTGTATGCCGTCGTAGTTACGCGGTTGTCTCCGTCTTGGCTTATGCGGTATGAGTGACGTGTGCGGATGCGCCCATTGGTCTTTTCCTCGATGAGGCGGCCCTCATCGTCGTATATATATGTGCTTATTGTGCCATTGGGAGCGGTAAGGCTGCTGACTCCCACCAGTGGCTTCCATCGCGCCGTGGACGTCAGCGTGCCGCCGAGCGTCTGCGACAGCGGATAGCGGTTGAGCGCGTCCCACGTCCACGTTGTGGTGATGCCGTCCTCGCCGGTCTTGGATATCAGGCGTCCGCCGCTGTTGTAGTCATAGCTTGCCGGTGTCCACGACACAGCACCGCGCTTCAATGTTATCGATGATACCAGAGGCATACCCTCACGCACCGTGATATTGTTTGTGAAGCCCTGTGTGCAGCCGCCAAAAGTCTCAGTGGCGGACAGGAGCAAGCCTTTGGCACCCGTGGCGACAACTGTGGGGTCGCCGCCCACGGCGCTCATGGCGTAAGCCATCGCCGTCACAGCCTGCCGCGTGCCGTCTGAAAGGGTCTTAGTTGCCACCAGCGATGTGCCGGGTTCGTATGTATAGCTTTCGGTGCGCACGATTTCGCCCGTAGGCGTGTATTGAGTGACGACAGACCGCGAGGGACGCTCGCCGACGAGCGTCAGCGAACTCAGTATGGCATCGAACCACGAATAATCCGAGCGCCGAATACCGATGGGTATTGCATAATCGCGAATGCCGTATTCGGGCTTCATCTGCCACGAGGGATACCCCAGCCACATGTTCTCGCGCTCGCCGAAATCGGGACTGAACTCCGTTTCGAGAACAACGGTTTTGCGCGTCACGGCGACATAAGTGCGGCTGTCAACATAAACAAGGTCATAGCTATTGTCGACACGCTCCACAAGTTCATAGCCGCCGAGTGCGGATTTATACCGCTCGACGCGCACCTGCTGCGGACCCTTGGAGAAATAATTGCGCGGATGACCGCAAAAAACTTTGAGGCCGTCATCGCTGATGGCGTTCGGCTCGACAATGTTTTCAAAACGGTACACGCTCTTGCCCTCGTTCTCAATCTCCTCTACACGCCCGTACCACAAAGGCACCTCGCCGCCATGCCCCTCTAAGTAGCCGGAAGTGCGGTTTATGGTCATCATCTTGTCGATGAATATATCGGGCTGAAAGCCGTTACAGCGGCACTCGGGAACGTCGACGACATCGATAAAGGTACCCAACGTCGGCAGAGCCACGACATTGGCTTTGCCCGAGGCATTGTCGCCATAGACGTAGCGGCGCACGCGCGGCGCGGCGTCGAGGCTGTCCGTACCGATAGAGATGTATTTCACACGAAGGCCGCCGCCGTATGTGAGTTGCGGCTCATTGATATACTGCGATATACTACCGGGCGAGGGGCGGTGGTCAAAGGTATGGGGTTCGTAGAACCATCGTATGCAGCCGCCGGTGGGCAAAATAGCGCTTTCGAGCATATTTGCGCGCATGGCGAGAGTATCGACAGAGCGATCGGCGCCACGTATTTCAAACACTCGCGGAAACGCCAAATCACCACCGGCACGCGTCACCGACACCGTCGGCGACAAACAAAAATCATTATACTTGCCGTTATAATATCCCCACCAATCCATACCGCCGCCGTGAGTGAATCGCCCTCGGTTGTAAACAAACGAATACCGACCCTCGCCACCGACGGTGACTTCATCGAGGAGCATCGAACTCTGTCTGCCGCGAGTCAGTTCTGCGCGGTGCACGACACTGTCGCCCCAATACACTGTCAACGAATCAAGCATATAAAACCCTGCCGGCGAGGAATAGCTCAGCGTCACCCTGCCGCCGGGGAATGTAATTTGAGACAGCGCGGCACTGCCAAATGTTCTGTTGTTTTTTGTGCGCTCACCGTCTGTGGGTTCGTTCTGCTCGATGAATTGCGGACTCTCACAGCCGTAAATCACGCTTTTTGAGCCGAAGAAACTCTGTCCGTGGGCGATGTGATGAAAAGCAAACCACGAGAAGTCTATTTGCTCGCCGGTGGTGAGCGACAACGACGTGAGCAGCCACTCCGTGCGGTTTATGCACTCATCGGTGTACTCACCGGGAGTGGAGAACATATACACGCGTCCACGAGGGTCGGTTACGCGTATTGCTTGCAAGGCTCTGTCGGCGGTTATGGTGTACTCGTCACAGCCCACGCCGTGAAACGCCCCCGACTCCCAATCGCGAACGAGGGTCAGTGTGGCATCGAGCAGATAAACCGTATAAATGTCATGCTCGGCATCATAACGCGTCAAGGAGTCGTGCGTAGCCGCGCTTGTCGCCTTGGCGTCCATCACCACCGAGCGAAAATCGGTCACATAATCATTAGTCATATCCGTGCCGCGAGGACGGAACAACTCGTCGGGACGCCCCATGATTTGGCGCGAGACGCGCAACGCCGGCGACAATATCCAGCCATAACCCACGGGCTGAGGATCATCGTCGACGCGTATGCCGTTTGAACGATAATGCAGCGACAGCGGTATCGACACATCGCCGACACTCAGCGTGTAGAGTGGCACGTCAAACTCACAAGCCCCCGTGAGCATAGCCGGTGCCGGCATCTCAGCCTGACGAATGGCGCGCGCCTGCGGACTCTCGGGCCACACCCCGCTCTCCTGCCACGGCACCGATACCTCGCCGTGCGCGACCGCCACCGCGACCGCCACACACGCCAAAAACACAAGCCACCTTCTACCGCTCATAGTCTACACTCTATTTAAATTTTATTCAAACTTCATTCAGTGGAACTTTCAAGGGACAACGATATATAATCTGTTTACGACCGCAGGTGTATCGGAGCAATTTATGCCGACCATATAACGACCTGACGGCAATGACGGCAGATCTGTCAACACTATATCTTGTTCTTCTTCAATGCCGTTAATATGAATTGTCTTGCTGTAATATGGTATGCCGTCAAGACTGCTAACGCCTATGGCGATGGCCAAATCCATACGCGAATTTAATATAATATGGAGACTTCCGGCGGCATAGTATGCCCGGGCGTTATTAATTACTGACTCAATATCCCTAAAATTATCCTTTGGGCGCGCCAGTGCTTTAATATCGTCAAAAGCGAGAGTATATAGCGAAGACGCGGCATCAATCTCACTGCCATCGATGGCAGATCGCGAAGACGTATTTGTTTGCACGGCAATCGGCATAGAATAGTTGTCAGACACATACCAACGATAACGAGTTACCGTGTAGATTTCGAGACTGTCGCGAACCGCATCCGGGAGCGACGAAAACACATCACCTGAGATGTCGGCAGTATATCGGCGAGATTCTATCGTTAGTAATGCGTCAAGGCTGTCCGGTCCTAACACTATTGTGCCGGGTTGAGGCCGGGTTGTACAATAAATGCCCTTCTCAACGATATACATATTGTTGCAATAACGACCATGAGCCGAATAATCACGAATATTTTTTCCACGACTATGTGCGCCGGACAAGTTCAACGATGCCGCACAATCGCCGAAAGGCAGCAAGGCCGATGTATAGCAAAGAGTGTCAACCATGATATGCATTTCAGGTGTCTCCTCGCCAATCCATATCAAGTTGGAGCCGTCAACAAGATAGCGCATACGCCGTCCGTCAATAATCTCGGATATAATAGTACGAACACTATCTCCGTCGTGCACGGATGCTGCGACATATCGCGGAGCAAGATTTAACCCGGCCTTGTCCAAGGTCGACACATCAGACAAATTCCACAATGAAGAACGTTCAGGTTCGGTCAACCCCACTCCACGGCATACAAACTGACTTGTGGCGACACTCGGTGATGCCCACCCATAAAACATCGTGAGTGTCAGCAAAATAGTGGACAAGTATCGCAAATATGACATAGATTTGAAAGGCGGCGTTAAGGCATTATCAAAACAATCACAAGGTGCTGATTGATGTGCTACTAATACATACATTGCAAATGTACCAACACTTTTTAATCACAGCAACCGCTTACTGTTAAAAATATTTAATAAAAAGGGCGCAAGCAATTAGTCGGTGCATATATTTCTATTGCTGTCACTCATCACCGGCAGGCATCACCCCGACAGCGGCAAGGACGTTCTCGGGAGCATCGGGAACGTGGGGCGAAATAATGCGGCGATTGGCCGGCAGGAGGGTATTGGCGCGGTTGCCGAGATTTTTTGCAAAGCCCAGAGGACGACCTTGATATGTAAGTAGAACTATGCCGCGCGGCGTATCTTCCGGCAATATCGGGGCGTTGCGCTGCAAGTACGACACGGCTTCGCGCCAGTCTATCGGCGCTTTAGCAAAGGCATCACAATCAATAACTTGACTCATAGCCAAAGCGTGCGCAGGAATAACATCGCGACCCTTAATTGTGCCTACTTCCACGCCCTCAAGGATGACACGCAACCCGGCATCGGCGAGACGTGCAGCCATAGCTGCCACCGCCGGCGGAGCAGCCGTAATTATCCCTGCGGCATCGGTACTCCACGACATATCGCCGCGCACCATACGGCGTACGGCTTCCGGAACGGGCTGTGTCTTGGCTGCGCTTTTGCGTTTGAAAGACTTAGGACGATGCATATCATCATCTTGTACCGTCGGTACGCTGTCGCCGTCCTTGCGCAAGGCGGCCACAAAAAGACCTTCGCCACGTGCAATACCCGGATAAAAATGTGTACAGGGAAACGGCATCAGCCCTTCGTCAAAACACCCCGGAGACACTCCCGGCATATTTTCCAATCCGGTGGATAGCGGCGTAGCGCCCAATTCGTCAATGACATAGCGAACATTATCCTCATCCTCGGCGATATTAAAGGTGCACGTACTGTATATCAGCACCCCGCCGGGGCGTAAGGCATCCCACAGACCGAGTAATATGCGGCGCTGCAGCGCAGCGCAGTCGCGTACCAATGCCGGCGACCATTGAGCCACAGCGTCCCGATCTTTACGCATCATTCCTTCGCCGGAGCACGGCACATCGGCGCAAATAACATCGAAGGCATCGTGAAGCGCCCCAAAGGACGCAGCATCCGCGCATGTCGCAATGATGCGTGGATCGCCCCAGCGCTGCAAATTTTCCACCAGCACGCCCGCACGCGTACGATCGTATTCGTTGGCTACCACTACCGTACTTTCGCTGCCAAGTGCATCCGCCACGGCCGTAGTCTTGCCTCCGGGAGCGGCACACGCATCGAGTACACGCAATTTGCCGTCCGGATTTATATCCGCCTGTATCAAGGCATGGCGCAGCACCGTTGGCAGTGCCGCGCTCGAGGCGTCTTGTACATAATAAAGGCCCTGATGCAGCGACGGGTCAAAGGTAAAGCGCGGACGTCCCGACAGATATGCCAAACGCGCATTCCACGGTGCGGTATCGACAAGTTGCGGCATTCCGAGGCCTCGATGTGCGGCGATGCGCACAGACACCTCCGGCTCGCTCATCGACAACGCCTCTACAAGGGCACGCCCTTGCGGTCGAGAGAGCAACATCAGCACAAAAGCTTCGGGCAGACAACGCGGCTCAGGACTTGCCGGTGATGATGGAGCGAATGTCATTTAGCTTATTGAGCGCCTCCAAAGGCGACAAGTTGTTGATATCAAGGCCTATGATTTCGTCTCGTATTTGACTGAGCACCGGGTCGTCCAATTGGAAGAAGCTCAGCTGCATACCGCCTTCCTTCAATGGCTTGGGGGGCTCGGCTCCCGTCATATCCACAGCACCGGCAGCATCACGGTTGGTCTCGAGACGGTGCAATATAGCATTGGCGCGATTGACTATCACCGACGGCATC
>OLXQ01000166.1_pt1 | contig 12646 bp, 7 predicted proteins | sample 1673371 | NCBI WGS metagenome assembly OLXQ01 (sample SAMEA103958109, study PRJEB25191) | human gut metagenome | biome: human-associated habitat [ENVO:00009003]; feature: intestine environment [ENVO:2100002]; material: feces | place: Germany | collected 2013/2015
CTGCAAAAGCTCACCGATGACAGCTGCAAGGAGCTGGATAAGCTGCTGGAAAACAAGGAAAAGGAATTGATGTCTGTTTAATGGGACTGTTTAACACGAGAACGCCCCAAACGGCGGGGGAGGTGGACAAAGGCCGCCTTCCCCGCCATATCGCTGTTATCATGGACGGTAACGGGCGCTGGGCGAAAAAACGCGGCCTGCCCCGCACGGCGGGCCATAAGGCGGGCGCGGAGACGTTCCGCGACATCGCCACCTACTGCAAGGAGCTGGGCATGGACTACCTGACGGTCTACGCCTTCTCCACCGAAAACTGGAAGCGGCCTGCCGAGGAGGTCAGCGCCATCATGTCCCTGCTGGAGCAGTATCTGCTGGAGGCGGTGGACACCATGGAGCGCGACCATATCCGCCTGCGCTTTTTCGGCGACCTGTCGGCCCTGTCGCCGGAGCTGCAGGCCCTGGCCCACCGCACCGACGACATCTCCGGCCACTACGACGGGTTTCAGGCCAATGTCTGCCTGAACTACGGCGGCAGGGCCGAGATCCTCCGTGCGGCGCGACTGTGCGCCCAGGCGGGGGAGGACTGGACGGAGGAGAACTTCGCCAAGCACCTCTGGTCTGCGGGCATCCCCGACCCGGAGCTGATCATCCGCCCCTCCGGGGAGCTGCGATTGAGCAACTTCCTGCTGTGGCAGTGCGCCTACAGCGAGTTCTACTTCTGCGACACCCTGTGGCCCGACTTCACCCGCGCCGAGCTGGATAAGGCCATCATCGACTATCAGAAGCGCGACCGCCGTTTCGGCGGCGTTAAATGAGGAGACCTCCCCTATGAAACAGAGAATTTTAGTGGCCGTCATCGGCATCCCGGCGCTGCTGGGCGTGCTGTGCTTCGCCCCGGACTGGGCCACGGCGCTGCTGGTGTCGCTGCTGTGCGTCATCGGCTGCCACGAGTTCATGGCCGCCGCCGCGCCGCTGAAGGCCCGCCGCTGGTGGCTCTTTGCCGCGGCGCTGTCGGTGTTCACCGTGTTCACCGTCTACTTCCGCGATGCTGCCTTTGCCGGTTCGCCCATTTTCGTCCTCATGCCCTGGCTGCTGGCGGCGCTGCTGGTGGTGCTGTTCATCGCCGCCGTCCAGGTCTACGGCACGGACGACGAGCTCACATTTCCCGACCTGTGCGCCGTGGCTGTGTCCGGCCTGGTCATCCCCCTGGCTCTGAGCTGTTTGCTGCGGCTTCGTATGCTGGACTACGGCGCGGGGCTGGTGCTCATCCCCCTGGTGTCCGCCTTTATGAGCGATGCCCTGGCCCTTTTCGGCGGTATGCTCCTCGGCAAGACGAAATTAGCACCCCGTGTCAGCCCCAAAAAGACCCGCGAGGGCGCGGTCAGCGGCCTGGTGGGCGGTATGGTGGGCATGATCCTCTACCGCATTTTCTTCTTCCTGTGTACCGAGGTGCAGCTCCACCTTGGCTGGTGCGTGCTGCTGGGCCTTGTGGGCGCGGTGCTGGGCCAGCTGGGCGACCTGAGCTTTTCCTGTGTCAAGCGCCAGTGCGGCATCAAGGACTATGGCCGGCTGCTGCCGGGTCACGGCGGCGTGCTGGACCGCTTCGACAGCGTCATCTTCGCCGCCCCGGTGATTTGGATGCTGGTGTCCGCCGTAACGCTGTATTGAGGGACTACATACTATGACGAAAACCATCGCCCTCCTGGGCGCTACCGGCTCTATCGGACGGCAGACGCTGGAGGTGGCCCGCGAGCTGGGCCTTACCGTGGCGGCGCTGACCGCCCACACGAATATCGACCTTTTGGAGCGGCAGGCGCGGCAGTTCAGGCCGCGCCTGGCGGCGGTGTATGACGCCGCTGCCGCCGCCGTCCTCCGTGACCGCCTTTCCGACACGGACATTGAGGTGCTGGCAGGGGAGGAGGGCCTTCTCGCCGCCGCCACCCTGGCCGAGGCGGATACCCTCGTCACCGCCGTCATGGGCAGCGTGGGCCTTGCGCCTACCCTGGCCGCCATCCGACAGGGCAAGCGCATCGCCCTCGCCAACAAGGAGACGCTGGTCTGCGCCGGCGAGCTGGTCATGTCCGCCGCCGCCGAATACGGCGCGGAGATCATCCCCGTGGACAGTGAGCACTCCGCCGTGTTCCAGTGCTTGCAGGGCTGCCGTGACCGGGGCGAGGTGCGCCGCATCCTGCTCACCTGCTCCGGCGGCCCGTTCTACGGCAAGACCCACGACCAGCTGGAGCACGTCACCGCCGCCGATGCCCTCCGCCACCCCAACTGGCACATGGGCGCGAAGATCACCATCGACAGCGCCACCCTGATGAACAAGGGATTGGAGGTCATCGAGGCCATGCGCCTGTACGCTCTGCCGGTGGAGCAGGTGCAGCCGGTGATCCACCGGCAGAGCATCGTCCACTCCCTTGTGGAGTTCCGCGACGGTGCGTTGCTGGCCCAGCTGGGCACGCCGGATATGAAGCTGCCCATCCGCTACGCCCTGACCTATCCCTACCGCGCCGAAACGCCGGACGCGCCGCTGGACCTGCTCCAATGCGGCGCGCTGACCTTCGCCGCCCCGGACGAGGATGCCTTCCCCTGCCTGCGCCTGGCCCGCCAGTGCGGCAAGACCGGCGGTACGTCCTGCGCCATCCTCAACGGCGCGAATGAGGCCGCCGTGGCCCTGTTTCTCCGCGGCGACATCGGCTTCAACGACATCCACCGCTGTGTGGAGCGCGCCCTTTCCCGGGTGGCGGTGAAATATCAGCCAAGCCTGGCGGATATACTGGAAGCAGACAGGGCGGCCCGTCAGGCCATTCTGTGACTTTTCATAAGGAGCATCGTCCATGATCGTATATATCCTGGCGGCCCTGCTGGTGTTCGGCGTGCTCATCGCCGTCCACGAGCTGGGCCACTTCCTGGCCGCCAAGGCCTGCGGCGTCCGCGTCAACGAATTTTCCATCGGCATGGGCCCCGTCCTGTGGGAAAAGCAGCGGGGCGACACCCAGTATTCCCTCCGCGCCTTCCCCGTGGGCGGCTTCTGCGCCATGGAAGGGGAAGAGGAGGACTCCGACGACCCGGCGGCGCTGAACCGTCAGGGCTTTTGGAAAAAGCTGCTGATCTTCGCCGCCGGCGCGGCCATGAACTTCCTCACCGGCCTTGTCATCATCTTCTTCCTCTACGCCGATGCCCAGGCGTTCTACACGCCCACCATCACCGGCTTTGCCGACGGATGCCCGCTGGAGAGTGCCGACGGCCTCCACACCGGCGACCGCATCGTCTCCATCGACGGGGAGCGCGTCTACGTATTCAGCGACGTGAGCCTGCTCTTTTCCCGCAACGCCACCGGGGTCTACGACCTGACGGTGGAGCGTGACGGCCAAAAGGTCCGGCTCAATGACCTCGCCATGGAGCGCCGCACTTATCCCGGCACGGACGGCGAGGAGTACACCGGCTTCGGCATCTACTTCGGCATCGAGAAGGCCGACTGGGGCGTGCGCCTGCGCCACACGTGGAACAACGCCGTGGACTTCGTCCGCATCGTCCGCCTCAGCCTGCAAATGCTTGTCACGGGTCAGGCGGGGCTGAAGGACCTCAGCGGCCCGGTGGGCATCGTCTCCACCATGGCCCAGGTGGGCCAGCAGTCGGAGAGCGCCCACGCGGCGGTGGAGAACATCGCCTATATCGCCGCCCTCATCGCCGTGAACCTGGCGGTGATGAACCTGCTGCCGCTGCCGGCGCTGGACGGCGGACGCATCTTCTTCCTGGTGCTCAACGCCATCGCCCTGCTGCTATTCCGGCGGCAGATACCCGCCAAATACGAAAACTACGTCCACTTCGTCGGTCTGATCCTCCTGCTGGCCCTCATGGTCGTGCTGGTGTTCAGCGATGTGTGGAAGCTCATTCAATAAAAGGGGAGGGGACGTTCATGACCCGTCAGATACACGTTGGCCCGCTGCCTGTCGGCGGCGGTGCGCCGGTGTCCATCCAATCCATGTGCAATACGCCCACGGAGAACGTGGAGGCCACCGTGTCCCAGATCCTGCGCCTGGAGCAGGCCGGCTGCGACATCGTCCGTGTGGCCGTCCCCACCCGGGAGGCCGCCCTGGCCATCCCCGCCATCAAGTCCCGCATCCATATCCCTCTGGTTGCGGACATCCACTTCGACTACAAGCTGGCGCTGCTGTGCATCGATGGCGGCGTGGACAAAATACGCATCAACCCCGGCAACATCGGCTCTCCCGACCGCGTCCGCGCCGTGGCCGACGGCTGCCGCGAGCACGGCATCCCCATCCGTGTGGGTGTCAACGGCGGCTCACTGGAAAAGGACATTCTCCGCAAATACGGCGGTGTCACCGCCGAGGCCCTGGCGGAGAGCGCCCTGGGCCACGTCCGCCTGCTGGAGGACTGCGGCTTCGCCGATGTGTGCATCTCCGTCAAGTGCTCCCACGTCCCGGTGAACATGGCGGCCTACCGCCTGCTCCATGAGCGGACGGACTACCCCCTCCACCTGGGCGTCACCGAGGCCGGCACGCCGGACATGGGCGTGCTGAAATCCGCCATCGGCATCGGCGGCCTGCTGTGTCAGGGCATCGGCGACACCCTCCGCGTCAGCCTCACCGCCGACCCGGTGGAGGAGGTGCTGGCCGCCAAGCGCATCTTGCAGGCCATCGGCCTGCGCCGCAGCGGCCCGGATCTCATCGCCTGCCCCACCTGTGGCCGCACCAAGTACGATATGCTCCCCATCGCCCGCGAGGTGGAGCGCCGTTTGCAGGGCTGCACCAAACCCATCACCGTGGCGGTGATGGGCTGCGTGGTCAACGGCCCGGGCGAAGCGTCCGCCGCCGATGTGGGCATCGCCGGCGGCGATGGCGAGGGTCTGCTCTTCGCCAAGGGAAACATCCTCCGCAAGCTGCCCCAGGACAAGCTGGTAGACGCGCTGATGGAGGAGATCGACAAACTGTAAGGTAGGTCATACCATGCCGGATAAAGTACCGTTTTTCACACTGTTTGAGAGCTTTCAAGCCCCTCGCCAGCTCCGTCTGCTGCTCCACGACACCGTGGCGCTGGGCGGCGTGCTGGACCGCGCCGCCCGCACGCTGGAGGTGCAATTAGAGAGCGGCGAGCCCATCCCCGACGCGGCCCGCGCCGCCCTCCAGCAGATGCTGGCGGAGCAGTACGACCTGCGCCGCGTCCAGCTCACCTTCCGTGATAAGTCCGCCCCGGTAAAGGGCGCGGGGGAGGTGCTGCTGGGCAAGGAGTTCAAGGGCAAGCCCACGCCCATCGCCGAGCTGAACCTGAAAATGGGCGCGGCCATCGTGGAGGGCCGCATCTTCAAATTTGAATGCTTCGAGACCCGCCGCCCCGGCGTGTGGCGGCTGTCCTTCAACATCACCGACGAGCGCAGCTCCGTCTCCGTCCGCCGCTCCCTGGGGGACAAGGAGGCCAAGCAGCTTGCCGCCGCCCTGTCGGACGGCGCGTACCTCCGCATTCAGGGACGGCTGGAGCTGTCCTTCGATGGCCGTGAGCTGCAGCTGAACCCGCAGAACATCCTGCGCGCCCAGCACGCCAGCCGTCAGGACAACGCCCCGGAAAAGCGCGTGGAGCTCCACCTCCACACCCAAATGAGCACCATGGACGCCCTCACCGATGTGGGCAGCGTGGTCAAGCAGGCGGCAGCGTGGGGACACCCTGCCATCGCCATCACCGACCACGGCACGGTGCAGGCGTTTCCCAAGGCCCGGGATGCCGCCAAGGATAAGATCAAGCTCCTCTACGGTGTGGAGGGCTACTTCGTCAACAACCTGGACGACCGCATCGCCGTCCACGGCCCGCAGGATCAGCCCTTCTCCGACGAGATCGTCTGCTTCGACATCGAGACCACCGGTCTGGACGTGGCCCACGAGGCCATCACCGAGATCGGCGCGGTGGTGCTGAAAAACGGCGAGATCACCGACCGTTTCCAAACCTTTGTCGATCCCCAGCGCCGTCTTACGCCGGAGAACATCGGCCTCACCGGCATCACCGATGCCATGCTGGCGGGCGCGCCCTCGCTGAAGGACGCGCTGACCGCCTTCCTGGACTTCGTCCATGGCCGCCCCCTGGCGGCCCATAACGCGGAGTTCGACATCGGCTTCATCCGCGCCGGCTGCCGCAAGACCGGCCTGGACTTCGACCCCACGTACATCGACAGCCTGATCCTGGCGCAGAACCTGCTGCCGGAGCTGAACAAGCACAAGCTGGACATCGTGGCGGAGCATTTGGACCTCCCCGCCTTCAACCACCACCGCGCCGCCGACGACGCGGCCATGGTGGGCTATATGCTCATCCCGTTCTTTGAGCGCATGGAGCGGGAGATGGACATCCACCGCCTCCAGCAGATCAATGGCGAGATGCTGAAGCTGCGGCCCAGTGGCGGCAAGGCCAGCCGCCACCCCAAGCACATCATCATCCTGGCCAAGAACAAGCTGGGCCTGAAAAACCTGTACCAGCTCATCTCCGCGTCCAACCTGAAATACTTCCGCCGCGTGCCCACCATCCCCAAAACGGAGCTGATAGCCCACCGCGAGGGGCTGATCATCGGCTCTGCCTGCGAGGCAGGGGAGCTGTTCCGCGCCGTGGCCGACCATAAGGACTGGGCGGAGCTCAAGCGCATCGCGTCCTTCTATGATTATCTGGAGATACAGCCCATCTGCAACAATATGTTCATGCTCCGCAAGGGCGATGTCCGCTCCGAGGAGGAGCTGCGGGACTTCAACCGCACCATCGTCCGCCTGGGCGAAGAGCTGAACAAGCCCGTCTGCGCCACCGGCGATGTCCACTTTCAAGAGCCGGAGGATGAGGTCTACCGCCACATCCTGCTGGCCAGCAAAAAGTTCCCCGATGCCGACTCGTCCCTGCCCATCTACTTCAAGACCACCCAGGAGATGCTGGAGGAGTTTTCCTACCTGGGGGAGGAGACCGCTCACAAGGTGGTCATCGACGACCCCCGCCGCATCGCCGACCGCATCGAGGACATCGAGCTGCTGCCGCCGGGCCGCCTGTTCCCGCCCCGTTTGGAGAACTCCGAGCAGGAGCTGCACGATATGGTTTGGGCCAAGTGCCACGCCCTGTACGGCGACCAGCCGCCCCAGCTCATCGTGGACCGGCTGAACGTGGAGCTCAAGAGCATCCTGGGCAAATACGATGTGGTCTATATGTCCGCCCAAAAGCTGGTGCAGCGCAGTCTGGAAAACGGCTACCTTGTGGGCTCTCGTGGTTCGGTGGGTTCGAGCCTGGTGGCCTATATGTCCGGCATCACCGAGGTCAACTCCCTGCCGCCCCATTACCGCTGCCCCCAGTGCCGGAACACCGAATTTGTCACCGACGGCAGCTACGGCTGCGGCGCGGATATGCCGGACAAGACCTGCCCCGTCTGCGGCGCGCAGTACGTCAAGGACGGCTTCGACATCCCCTTTGAAACGTTCCTGGGCTACGGCGGCGGCAAAGTGCCGGACATCGACCTGAACTTCTCCGGCGAATACCAGGCCCGCGCCCACCAGCACGCCATCGAGATGTTCGGCAAGACCCAGGTGTTCCGTGCCGGCACCATCGGCACACTGGCGGAAAAGACCGCCTTCGGCATGGTGAAGAAGTACCTGGAGGAGCGGGGCGAAACGGCCTCCAACGCGGAGCTGGACCGCCTGACCCTCGGCTGTGTGGGCGTTCGCCGCACCACCGGCCAGCACCCCGGCGGACTGGTGGTCGTGCCGGACGACATGGACGTGGAGGACTTCACCGCCGTCCAGCACCCCGCCGACGACCCCAACAGCGACACCGTCACCACCCACTTTGAATACCACTGCATGGAGGACAACCTCCTCAAGCTGGATATGCTGGGCCACGATGACCCCACCATGATCAAAATGCTGGAGGATCTTACCGGCGTCAACGCCCGTGCCATCCCCCTGGACGACCCGGACACCATGTCCATCTTCACCTCGTCTAAAGTGCTGGGCTTCGAGAATGACGAGATATTAGGCCCTACCGGCGCGGTGGCCATCCCGGAGTTCAACACCCGCTTCACCTTGCCCTTACGGACGGCCTCCATGATCTTGAAGCTCATCTTGGGGTCCAGGCCCATGTGGATCAGGTAGAGCATGATGTCGTCGCGGCAGCCCACGGTTTCCAGAACCGAGGCGGTGCCGCTGACGATCAGGTCCCGGGCGTTGCCCAGCCACACGTCGGTGCCGTGGGAGAAGCCGGACAGGCGCACCAGGGTGTTGAAGTCCTTGGGCTGGGTATCCACCAGCATGCCCCGGGTGAACCGGGTGTTGAACTCCGGAATGGCCACGGCCCCGGTGGGGCCTAACAGCTCGTCGTTTTCAAAGCCCAGGACCCTGGAGGAGGTGAAGATGCTCATGGTGTCCGGGTCGTCCAGGGGGATGGCCCGGGCGTTGACCCCGGTGAGGTCCTCCAGCATACGGATCATGGTGGGGTCATCGTGGCCCAGCATATCCAGCTTCAGAAGGTTGTCCTCCATGCAGTGGTATTCAAAATGGGTGGTGATGGTGTCGACGTCCTCGGCGTCGGCGGGGTGCTGGACGGCGGTGAAATCCTCCACGTCCATGTCGTCGGGGACCACCACCAGGCCGCCGGGGTGCTGGCCGGTGGTGCGGCGGACGCCTACGCAGCCCTGGGTCAGGCGGTTTACCTCGGCATTGCCGGCGGTGAGGCCCCGCTCGTCCAGGTATTTGCGGACGAAGCCGAAGGCGGTTTTCTCCGCCAGGGTACCGATGGTGCCGGCCCGGAACACCTGGGTCTGGCCGAACATCTCGATGGCGTGGCGGTGGGCCCGGGCCTGGTATTCGCCGGAGAAGTTCAGGTCGATATCCGGCACCTTGCCGCCGCCGTAGCCCAGGAACGTCTCAAAGGGGATGTCGAAGCCGTCCTTGACGTATTTCGTGCCGCACTCCGGGCAGTCCTTGTCGGGCATATCCGCCCCGCAGCCGTAGCTGCCGTCGGTGACAAATTCCACATGGCGGCAGTTGGGGCAACGGTAGTGGGGCGGCAGGGAGTTCACTTCGGTGATGCCGGACATATAGGCCACCAGAGAGGAGCCAACGGAGCCACGGGAGCCCACCAGATAGCCGTTTTCCAGACTGCGCTGCACCAGCTTCTGGGCGGACATATACACCACGTCATACTTCCCCAGGATGCTGCCCAGCTCCACGTTCAGCCGGTCCACCACCAGCTGGGGAGGCTGGTCGCCGTACAGGGCGTGGCACTTGTCCCAGACCAGGCGGTTCAGGTCCTCCTGGGAGTTTTCCAGGCGGGGCGGGAACAGCTGGCCCGGAGGCAGCAGCTCGATCTCCTCCACCAGGTCGGCGATGTGGCGGGGGTTGTCGATGACCACCTGGTGGGCCAGCTCCTCCCCCAGATAGGAGAACTCCTCCAGCATCTCGGTGGTGGTTTTGAAGTAAATGGGCAGGGGCGCGTCGGCATCGGGGAACTTCTTGCTGGCCAGGAGGATACGGCGGTACGTCTCGTCCTCCGGCTCCTGGAAGTGGACGTCGCCGGTGGCGACCACCGGCCGGTGCAGAGCTTCGCCCAACTCCACCACCTTCCGGTTGAAGTCCTTGATCTGCTCCAGCGAGTTCACGGTGCCGTTGCGCAGCATGAACTCGTTGTTGCCCAGCGGCTGAATTTCCAAGAAGTCGTAATAGGCGGCAATGCGCTTCAGCTCGTCCATGTCCCGCCCGGCCACAATGGCCCGGTACAGCTCGCCGGCCTCACAGGCAGAGCCAAGCAGCAGGCCCTCCCGATACTGGTTCAGCAGACTGCGGGGCACGCGGGGACGCTTGAAGAAGTATTCGGTGTGGGCTGCGCTGACGATTTTGTACAGATTTTTCAGGCCCACCTGGTTTTTCACCAGAATGATGAGGTGATGGTACTTCTTTTTCAGCACCTCTTTGTTGCCGCCCAGGCCCGTGTTCACGTCCTCCACCCGGTGGATGTCCTTTGCGGCCAGATCCTCCAGCATTTTGCAGAAGATCGCCGCCAGCGCCGCCGCATCGTCTCCGGCGCGGTGGTGGTTGAACTTGGGCAGCTCCAGGTATTTGTTCACCGTATCCAGCTTGTAATTGCCCAGGCCCGGATACAGCGCCTGCGCCATAGGCAGGCTGTCGATATACGGGTTGCGGAATTCCACGCCTGCCCGCCGGGCTGCCGCCTGCAGAATGGGAATGTCGAAGCCGTGGGCGTTGTGCGCCACCAGCACCCGGTCGCCCGCGAACTCCAGAAACTGCTTCAGGGCCGTATCCGGGTCCGGCGCACCGGCCACCATGCCGTCGTTGATGCCGGTCAGCTCCACCACCTTGGCCGGGATGGGCATGGCCGGGTCCACAAACGTATCGAACGCCTCGGTGATCTTCCCGTTTTCCACCCGAACGGCGCTGATCTCGATGAGCTTGTCCATCTGGGTGTTCAGGCCGGTGGTCTCGGTATCAAACACCACAAAGCTGCCGCTCAGCGGGCCGCTGGCCCCCTTGCCGTACACAACGGGGATCATATCATCCACAAAGTAGGCCTCGCAGCCGTAGATCAGCTTGAAATCCGGGTCGCTCTTGTGGATCTCGTCGGTGGCCAGCATGGCCTCCGGGTAGCCCTGACAGACACCGTGGTCGGTGATGGCAATGGCCGGGTGGCCCATCCGGTGGGCCAGCTTGACGATGCCGCCGGGGTCGCAGAAGCCGTCCATGCTGGAAAGCTTGGTGTGCAGATGCAGCTCCACCCGCTTTTCCGGGGCAGTATCCTCCCGCTTTTTGCGCTCCACGATCAGCACATCGTAGGGGTACACGATGTAGTCGTGCTCGTATTTATCGTAGGAGCAGTCGCCCCGCACAATGACCGTGCTGCCCTTGCCAATGCCCTCCCACTTGGAGCAGTCCTCCCCTTCCTGTGCACGGACTTTCAGGTTGATCGAGCCGGTATAGTCGGTGATAGACACGGTGTAGATCTTGCGGTAGTTGCCCTTGACCTCGGTAAAGAACACATCGCCCCAGATCATGCACTTGCCGCCCTCGCCGCCCAGATCCTTGAGGGGCGTAAGGTTTTTGGGGGTGAACATTTTGCCGTGGAAGATGGTAACCGGCTTGTCGGTAAGGTTGAGCCCCTCCACCTTGATAGACGGTGCGGTGTTCTTTTTCTCGAATTTGACCACCGGCGGTGCGATCTTGCGCTCCAGCTTTTCCTCCATCTGCTGCTGCTCCGCCGCAGTCACTGCGCTTTGCAGCGTCACCTTGGGGGTAACGCCGGTATGCTCGGCAACGCGCTTTGCAAGCAGTTCTTCAAAGCCCATCTCCTGCAAAAACTTTGTACCGTGGCACACCCCCACCGTGATGTTCTGCCCGGTGATGGTAATGCTGCTCCTGTCCAGAAAGCCGTTGATGGGCACACCGTCCCGCTTCATGTCCTCCAGCAGGATGCGCAAAGCGTGCTCGTCCAGCATGGCATAGCCGAACAGGTTCTTGATCTTCAGTTCAAAGCCCTCGTAGTCCGGCTGCAGGGAAGCCAGTAGCCGGGCGCAGAGGTTCTGATCCAGCGGGGCGGCGCTGCGCAAAGTAAACTCGACCTGCCGGTCCTGCCGCAGCATCCGGGCGTGCTCCACGATCACCTGCCCGAAGCAGGCCGCAAAATCCGGGTCCGCCATAAACTGCGGCCACAGCTGGGAAACAAGTGGTTTCACAAATGGTACTCCTTTTTGGTGGGTTCTTTACAGCACAAACTGCCGCACCCGTTTTTGCGGGTGTGGCAGTAGCGAAAAGAATGCTTACAATTTATAGATCTCGTCCATGAACTGATCCAGAATGTTATCGCCGGTCAGCTTTTTGATGGGCTTGCCATGGATGAACAGCACAGCCTCGCCCTTGCCGCCCGCAATGCCGATATCAGCTTCGCGGGCTTCGCCGGGGCCATTGACAACGCAGCCCATCACGGCCACCTTGATGGACTTTTTGTAGCCCTGCAGCCGCTTTTCCACCTCGTTGGCGATCTCGGTGCAGGGGTACTGGGTGCGTCCGCAGGTGGGGCAGGTGATGACCTCCGGTCCGGTGACCGGGAAGCCCACGGCGCGCAGGATGTTGAAGCCTGCCTCCACCTCTTTTTCCGGCTCGGCAGCCAGCGACACGCGGATGGTATCGCCGATGCCCTCCAGCAGCATCCCGCCGATGCCCATGCCGCTTTTCAGCAGACCCATCTGGTAGGTACCGGCCTCGGTGACGCCCACATGGAGCGGGTAGTCGGTGACAGCGCTGAGCTGGCGGTAGGCCTCCATCATGCGGGGCACGTTGGAGTTTTTGATGGAGATGACGATGTTGTTGAAATCGAACTTCTCCAGCAGACGGACATGGTACAGCGCGCTCTCCACCATGGCTTCGGGGACGGGGGCACCGTACTTGGCGAGGATGTGCTTTTCCAGACTACCGCCGTTGACGCCGATGCGGATGGGGATATTCTTCTGCTGGCACGCCTGAACCACGGCCTTCACGCGGTCGTCGTCGCCGATGTTGCCGGGGTTGATGCGGATCTTATCCACGCCCACATCGGCGCACGCCAGCGCGGCCTTGTAATCGAAGTGGATATCCGCCACGATGGGGATGTTCACCGCGTTCTTGAC
>OLXQ01000170.1_pt1 | contig 12559 bp, 10 predicted proteins | sample 1673371 | NCBI WGS metagenome assembly OLXQ01 (sample SAMEA103958109, study PRJEB25191) | human gut metagenome | biome: human-associated habitat [ENVO:00009003]; feature: intestine environment [ENVO:2100002]; material: feces | place: Germany | collected 2013/2015
CCCGAGATCCTGTTTTTCGACGAGCCGACCTCCGCGCTCGACCCCGAGCTCACGGGCGAGGTGCTTAAGGTCATCCGCGCGCTCGCCGAGGAGCACATGACCATGGTCATCGTCACGCACGAGATGGCCTTTGCCCGCGCCGTGGCTGATAAGGTCATTTTCATGGACGGCGGCGTCATCGTCGAGCAGGGCGCGCCCGAGGCGGTCTTCGGCGATACGCAGCAGGAGCGCACGAAGCAGTTCCTCGCGCGCTACAATGAGCGGCCGTGACAAAAATGTAAGAGAAAATTCAGCTTTTCCCTCTTGCACCGCCGTGCAAGATTCGGTATGATAAAAAGCGCATCGGGTTCCGGTGCGCTTTTTTGATTTTTCATTTGGGAGGGCTTCCCTTGAAGCATACAAAACGGATTGCGGCGCTGCTGCTTGCGCTCGCGCTGTGTTTTTCCTGCGCAGCGTGCAGCAAGACGGTCGGCAGCTACCGCGTGGTCAAGACGCTCGGCACGGAGCAGTTTCGCATCGGCTTTCGGGACGGGGATCAGGCGGCGGTGTATGTCAATGCCGCGCTCAAGGTCCTCGCGGCCGACGGGACGATCCACAGCCTCGCGCTCAAGTGGTTCGGCACGGACAACACGACCTTTGACAGCGATGCCAATGCGCTCGACGCGCTCGGCGACATTCCGCAGCGTACGTTCATCATGGGCCTGAACGAGGAGCGCTTTCCCATGAGCTACGCCGACGGCGACGGTTACAGCGGCTTTGACGTCGAGCTCGCGCAGGCGGTCTGCGCCCGCCTCGGCTGGACGCTGCAGTATCAGCCGATCTCGAACCAGAACGCCTATGTCGAGCTCTCAAGCGGTAATGTCGACTGTGCCTGGGGCGGCATGGTGCTCGACCAGACCGACAGCAAGGACAGCAAGAACAAGAAAAAGCAGAAGATGACGCTCACCGCGCCGTATCTCGAAAATGAGCTGCAGCTCATCGTGCGCGGCGACTCGAAATACCGCACGGCCAGCAGCCTCAAGAGCACGACCGTCCTGCTCGGCACGGACGAGACGTATATGGCCGCCCTCTCGGCCGATGAGAAGCTCATGAAAGCCTTCGGCGCGGCTCAGCGCGTCACCGGCGGGTCGAAGGCCTGCTTCGAGGCGCTCTCGGCCGGAGACTGCGCCGCCATCGTGGCTGACAGCACGGCGCTCGCTTATTATACGCACTGACCGTCTGGCCGCCCGCGCGGGGCTCTGCGCGGGCGGCTTTTTGTGCGGCGGGGTGCGCTTTTTCGCCGCGATCCGCAAAAAGAGCTCCCGCTTTCGCGTCAACTGTGCTATACTGGCTATGTCCGCGCCTGCCAGACCGGCGGAATTTTTTTACTCGCGCGGGCAGAAACACAGGTACGCCTATGTCGAACAGCAACAATAAATATAAAACCCTCGTGTCCAACACCATGCTCATCAGCCTCGGCACCTTCGGCAGCAAGCTGCTGGTGTTTTTCATGGTGCGCTTTTACACGAGCTATCTCACCCCCGCGGACTACGGCACCGCCGACCTCATCACGCAGACGGCCAATCTGCTCTTCCCGCTCATCAGCCTCGGCATCACGGACGGCGTGTTCCGCTTCGCCGTGGACCACACCGAGCAGCGGCGCAACATTTTCTCCGTCGGCGTGTATACGATCCTGGCGGGCGCTGTGCTACTCGTGGCCATTTTGCCGCTGCTGGGGCTCTTCCCGCAGTTTGACGGGTTCCTCTGGCTGATCGCGCTCTATACGATGTGCTCGTGCTTCCACTCGCTGTGCGCGCAGTTTGTGCGCGCCGAGGGACACACGGCGCTCTATGCCGTGCAGGGCATGATCAACACCGTGCTCGTCATCGGGCTCAACGTGCTCTTCCTCGTCGGCCTGCGCATGGGCATCACGGGCTATGTGCTCTCCGTCGCGCTGGCGGATCTGGCGTGCACGCTGCTTTTGTTCGTGCGCGAGCGGCTCTGGCGTCAGCTCATGCTCCGCCCGGGCTGGGCGGCCGCGCGCGAGATGCTGGCCTACAGCATCCCCATGATCCCGACGACGGTGTTCTGGTGGATCACGAGCGTGTCCGACCGCTACATGGTCACGGCCTACCTCGGCGTGGACGCCAACGGTATTTACGCCGTGTCGTACAAGATGCCGACGATCCTGTCGCTCGTGTCGAGCATTTTCATGGAGGCGTGGCAGTTTTCCGCCGTGTCCGAGGCGCAGGGCAGCCGGCGCGAGCACATCCGCTTCTTCTCGAAGGTCTGGTGCTCGTTCCAGTCGGTGATGTTCCTCGCCGGCGCGTGCATCATCGCCTTCGCCGTGCCGGAGATCCACGTGCTCACGACCGAGCAGTATTACGGCGCGTGGCTGTATGTGCCGGTGCTCGGCATGGCCATGGTCTTTTCCGCGTTCGTGAGCTATCTCGGCAGCGTCTACATGGTCGAAAAGTGCAGCAAGCGCACGTTCGTCACGTCCATGATCGGCGCGCTGCTCAACATCGCGCTCAACTTCCTGCTCATCCCGTCGAAGCTCGGCGTGCAGGGCGCGGCCATTGCCACGTGTGTGAGCTATTTCGTCGTGTTTGTCATCCGGGCGGTGGATGCGCGCAAGTTCATCCCGTTCCGGTTTTACGTTGTCGGCGTCACGGAAAACTGCATCCTGCTGACGGTGCAGACGCTCTTCATCGTCCTGCAGCTTCCGGGCTGGAAGATCGCGCAGGCAGTGTGCATTTTGCTGCTGCTCCTGCTCAACCGCAAGCCGCTTCTGGCCGGCGCGGGGAAGATCGTCCGCTTCCGCCGCTGACGCAACTTTTTGGAGGATTTGTGATTTGAAGATTTGGAACAGCCTGTTTGGAAAGATCATCCTGACCTTCCTCATCTCCATGGTGCCGGTGCTTGAGCTGCGCGGCGCGATCCCGATCGGTGTGGCGCACGGCCTGGATTACCGCATCGCCATCGCGGTGTCCATCCTCGGCAACCTCGTGCCGGTGCCGTTCATCGTGCTCTTCATCCGCAAGATCTTTGCCTGGCTGCGCACGAAGAGCGAGCGGCTCAACGGCTTTGTCACGCGCATGGAGCAGCGCGCGCTCAAAAAGTCGGACACCGTGCGCCGCGCGCGCTTCTGGGGCCTGTTCATTTTTGTGGCCATTCCGCTGCCGGGCACCGGCGCGTGGACGGGCTCGCTCATCGCGGCCATGTTGGAGATGCGCGTCAAGGAGGCCTTTCCGCCGATTGCGCTCGGCGTCGTCACGGCCGGCATCATCGTTGCCGTCGTGACGTATGGCGCGGCGTCGCTGCTGTTTTAATTCCAACGAGGACCGCTTCGCCGGGCTTTTTGGCGCACGCAAAAAAATCCCGCTGTCCGATGGGACAGCGGGATTTTTCTGTTTTTCTGTACGGTTTACTCGGCAAACGCTTTTTCCAGCGCCTCGAGCTCCTCGCGCAGCTCGTGCGGCAGCTTGTCGCCGAACTGCTCGAAGTATTCGCGGATGCCCGCGCAGTTTTCGCGCCAGCTCTCGGCGTCGAGCGTCAGCAGCTCCTTGAGTGTCTCGACCGTCACGCCGCTGCCGTCGAGGTCAATGTCCTCGGGCTTCGGCTCGTAGCCGATGACCGTCTCGTCCGCGCCCACCTCGTCGAAGCAGCGCTTGAGGATCCACTCGAGCACGCGCAGGTTGTCGCCGAAGCCCGGCCACAGGAAGCGGCCGTTGTCGTCCGTGCGGAACCAGTTGACGTTGAAGATCTTCGGTGCGTTCGGCAGCTTCTCGCCCATGTCGAGCCAGTGCTGCCAGTAGTCGGCCATGTTGTAGCCGCAGAACGGGCGCATGGCCATCGGGTCGCGGCGCACGACGCCGACAGCGCCGGTCGCGGCGGCCGTCGTCTCGGACGCCATCGTTGCGCCGACGAACACACCGTGCGCCCAGTCGCGGGACTGGTAGACCAGCGGGGCGGTCTTTGCGCGGCGGCCGCCGAAGATGATCGCGCTGATCGGCACGCCTGTGCCCTTGAAAAACTCCTCGCTGATGCACGGGCAGTTCTCCGCCGGAGCGGTGAAGCGGCTGTTCGGGTGCGCGCCGCGCGTGCCGTCGCTGCCGTCCCACACTTCGCCCTTCCAGTTGCGCAGGTGGCCCTTGGGCGGCTGCTTGGTCATGCCCTCCCACCAGACGGTCATGTCGTCCTCGTTGAGCACGACGTTCGTGAAGATGGTGTTTTTGCTCGTGGAGGCAAGCGCGTTCGGGTTAGATCTCTCGCTCGTGCCGGGGGCAACGCCGAAGAAGCCGTTTTCGGGGTTCACGGCCCAGAGGCGGCCGTCCGGGCCGACGCGCAGCCAGGCGATGTCGTCGCCGACGGTCCAGCACTTCCAGCCGTTTTTGCGGTAGCCCTCGGGCGGGATGAGCATGGCGAGGTTCGTCTTGCCGCACGCAGACGGGAACGCGCCCGTCACATAGCGCACTTCGCCTTTGGGGTTCTGGATGCCGAGGATGAGCATGTGCTCTGCCAGCCACCCCTCGCGGCGGCCGAGCACGGAGGCGATGCGCAGCGAGAAGCACTTTTTGCCCTGCAGCACATTGCCGCCGTAGTTGGAGTTGACGGAGATGATCTTGTTCTCCTCCGGGAAGTGGACGATGTAGCGGTTCTCGGGATCGAGCGTGACCTTGGAGTGCACGCCGAGGATGACGTCGCTGCTGTCGCCGAGCGCGTCGAGCACCTTTGTGCCGATGCGCGTCATGATGGCCATGTTCAGCACGACGTAGATCGAGTCCGTGACCTCGATGCCGTACTTGGCAAACGGGGAGCCGATCACGCCCATCGAGTAGGGGATGACGTACATCGTGCGGCCAGCCATGGCGCAGCGCAAAATCTCGTGCAGCTTGGCCTTCATCTCGTCCGGATCCATCCAGTTGTTCGTGGGGCCGGCCTCTTCGCGGGTCCTGGAGCAGATAAATGTCCGGCCCTCGACACGCGCCACGTCGTTGACGTCGCTGCGGTTGAGATAGCAGCCGGGCAGCTTTTCTTCATTGAGTTTGATGAGCTCGCCGGTTTCCACGGCGATCTTGCGCAGGGATTCGAGCTGGGCCTCCGAGCCGTCGATCCAGACGATCTCTTTCGGGGTCGTGAGTTCGGCAGTTTTCCGCACCAGCTCCAGTACGGACGGGTTTTGCGTCAGTTCCATGTTGTGAGGTTCTCCTTTTTGACTAAAATTTCTCGACCTTGATCCGTATCTATACTACAATTCTCTGAAAACACCTTACACCATCCCGCCGCGCCTGTAAACCCCAAAACGGAAACTTTTCCTGTGAACCTTTTCACACAGGCGCATTTGTGCTACAATGCGCGCAGACATCTCTGACCCGAGGAGGGGAGCGCCATGTGGAAAACCATTGTGCCGGCGGCGGCGGTGCTGGCAGCCGAGGCGGTCATCCGCCGGAAGATCAACGCGCTGCCGGCCGAGACCTTCCCGCTGCGCATCGGGCAGCGCGTGCAGCTGCGCCGGGCGCATAACCGCGGCCTGCTGTGCAGCAAGTTTGCACGAAAGCCGCGAGCGGCCGCCGCGCTGCAGACTGCGTCCGCCGCAGCGCTCGCGGCGGTGGCGGCCGTGTGCGCCTGCCGCCGGGGCGGCACGGCGCTGCAGATCGGCATGGGCCTGATGCTCGGCGGCGCGCTGGCCAATCTCATCGAGCGCTGGGCGCGCGGGTCGGTCACGGACTATGTGTACCTGCCGCGGGCGGTCATCCCGTTTTTCCGGCGCATCATCTGGAACGCGGCCGACCTGAGCATCCTGACTGGCTGCACCACGGCAGTGATCGCACTGCTGTGCGAAGAATTGTGATTATGTGAACCGAATTATGTAAACTATTTGGATACAACAGCAAATCATTTCTTACAGAAAACGCTTTGTAGTGCACAGTGACAGGATAGGTAAGTTGTTGTTTCGCAAAGGCATTTCTAATATTATGTAAATCAGAATTATGTAAACTATTAAGCGTGAAGACAAGGAAGCCTGATCGAAAATGAGGCTATCTATTATTCTGCGCTTTGCGCAGAATAATAGATAGCCCCTTGCTCCAACCTCGGAACAAGGGGCTATCCTGCCGTGTTCGGTTCCATCACCCGAACCTCCTTTTTGTTTCGTTTTCCCGCCGTGTGCAGAGGCCTTTGCGCTGCACGCGGACTCCGACCGCTGTGAAGGGAAATGCGTTTGCAAGATTCCGCACCACTGCGTGCCGACTCCGGAGTCACAGAACCCTGTCTGCTTCCGGACGATTCAGTACATCGGACTCACCTCCGTCGATTCCGCTGAACCTGTATTCTAAAGGCGCTGCCCCTCGTGAGGGGCTGCTGCTCTTCTCTGGTTCTGGCTACAGTATAGCAGTTCGTTTTCTTTTTGTCAATGATTTAATAAACAAAAATCAGGCAGAATGTTCGGCAAAAACGCCGAATTTTCCTGCCTCGCGCCAACGCCCCCTGCAACGCGGGGCGCTGGCAGATCCTCTGCGGCGGCGCGCAAAAGGAAAACCGCCGTGCGTGTCCGTCGGCGCACAGCGGCAGCAGCTTCGGTTCAGCGGTCGCTCGGAGCGGCGCTCTGACCGCCGAAGATCCAGTCGTCCAGGTCCTGGCCCATGTGTTTTCACCTCCCGTTGAATTCGCATATGGCCATTCTATGCGCTGCGGTGCGAAAAAATGCACGAACCCGCGCCGTGGAAATAGAAAGAACTTGAAACCATTGGCCGATTGCGCTATAATCTATGCATATTTTCCGTAATCGGAGCCTGTCTCCGCGGGCAACACTATTTTTAAAGGATAAGGTGAATCACGAATGAGTGCATCCCAGGACAAAAAGCGCCGCACAGACGAGCGTGCGCTGGGTACGGAGCGCCGCCAGGTCGCCTCGCAGAAGGAAGCCAAAGAGCGCAAGGAAAGCAAGATCAAGTGGACGGTCGGTTCGATCATCGTCGTGCTGCTCGTTGCCGCCATCCTGATCGGCAACTCCAGTCTCTTTTACACCGCGCGCCCCGCGCTGCAGGTCGGCGATGTGAAGTATTCTTCGGCGGAGGTCAATTATGCCTACCGCTCCGCCTACCTCACGTTCTGCAACCAGTACGGCAGCTATCTGAGCTACGTTGGCCTCGACACCAGCAAGGCGCTCGATGAGCAGGAGTGCCGCATCAGCGATGATTTCGACACCTGGGACGATTATTTCAAGGATGCTGCCGAAAAGAATCTGGTGCAGGTCACGGCGCTGTGCGATGCCGCGCAGAAGGCCGGCGTCACGCTCGACGAGGACGATCAGCATGAGATCGACGAGCAGTTTTCCTACCTCGAGCTCACTGCCAAGCAGTATAAGTACAACTCCGTCAGCAAGTATCTGCAGGCGGCCTATGGCAACGGCGTGACCAAAAAGGTCGTGCGCCATATGCTCGAGCGCAGCGAGCTCGCCACGAAGTACTCGCAGCAGCAGTATGACAGCTACACCTATACGCCCGAGGAGATCGCGGCCAGCTACGCCGAGAATAAGAACAGCTGCGATACATTCAACTATCAGTACTATTTCGTCCAGGCGGATACCGAGGACAGCACGGACGACGACGGCAACGCGACCTCCAAGACCACGGACGCCACGATGGCGGCCGCCAAGGCCACGGCCGACAAGATTGCCGCCGCCACGCATGACGCGGAGAGCTTCACTGCCGCCGTCACGGCCAATGTTCCTGCCAAGACGTCCGAGGACGGCACGAGCACCGCGCCGAGCGTCACGGACAACGCCAATACCAAGGGCTCGAACTTCAGCTCCGCCGTGTACGCCGACTGGCTCTACAGCGCCGACCGCACTGCCAACGACGTGACCGTCGTGGAGCAGGAAAACAGCGGCTACTACGTCGTGCTCTTCGAGAGCCGCGATGATAATGCCTACAACACCGTCAACGTCCGCCACATCCTCATCAAGGCGGAGGACAGCGACGGCGACGGCACGTATTCCGACGAGGAAAAGCAGAAAGCCAAGGCCGCGATCGACGATGTTTACGCCCGCTGGGAGCAGAGCGACCAGACCGAGGACGACTTCGCGCAGCTGGCCAACTCCTTCAGCCAGGACAGCGGCTCGAACACGAAGGGCGGCCTGTACGAGAACGTCTACAAGGGCCAGATGGTGCAGGAGTTCAACGATTTCTGCTTCGATCCCGCGCGCAAGCCGGGCGATGTGGGCATCGTCTTTAACGAGAGCGATTCCTACTGCGGCTATCACCTTGTGTATTACGTCGGCCAGGGCGAGCGCTACTGCGACTACCTTGGCGATCAGGCGCTGCGCACGGATGATTTCAACGCCTGGGAGGACACGTTCTTTGACGGCTGGACCAGCACCGAGCTCAAGGGCATGAAGTACGTCGGATAAATCAGACACGCGAAAGATATGCGACAGAGCCGCCCGCCGGGCGGCTCTGCGTCTATCTGAAAGCAGGGCTTCAACGTTTCCATGTTTCCACGGAGGGATCACCATGATCAAGACAAAAACGCAGCGCTATGACACGACCGTGCTCGACGCGCGCGCCCTTGCCGACGCGCTCGAGATCGAGGAGAAGGCTGGCTGGGAGGTCGCGGAGGCGGGCTATGACGGCACGGACTTCGTTGTGACCTTCGAGCGGGAGGACGCGCGATGACCGAGCAGACCATCCGCACGCAGATGCTCCTCGGCGAGGCCGCGCTCGCGCGCCTGCGCAGCAGCCGCGTCGCCGTGCTCGGCCTCGGCGGCGTGGGCAGCTGGTGCGCCGAGGCGCTGGCCCGCGCCGGCGTCGGCGCGCTCACGCTCGTGGACGAGGACACCGTCAGCGAGAGTAACCTCAACCGCCAGTGCTGCGCGCTGCACTCCACGATCGGCCAGCCGAAGGCGGCCGTCATGGCCGCGCGCGTGCATGATATTGACCCCAGCATCGCCGTCGACGCGCGCGCCGAGCGCTACGAGGCGGCGACGCGGGAGCGGTTTTTCGACACGGAGTATGATTATATTGCCGACTGCATCGACCTCGTGTCGTGCAAGGTGGATCTGATCCGCACCGCGCACGCGCGCGGCATCCCGATCGTGTCGGCGCTCGGCACCGGCAACAAGATGGACGCGAGCCGGTTTGAACTCTGCGACATCAGTCAGACGAGCGGCTGCCCGTTCGCGCGCGTCATGCGCCGCGAGCTGCGCAGCGCCGGCATCACGCACCACGCGGTCGTGTTCAGCCCCGAGCCCGCCATGACGCCCGCGGCGTTGTGCGCCCCGCCGCCGGGCCGCCGGAGCGTGCCCGGCTCGCTGCCGTGGGTGCCGGCCAGCGCGGGACTGCTGCTGGCGCAGAAGATCGTGCTCGATCTGTGCGCCGCGCCGGAGGAGCGGGCATGAAGCCCGTCTGGATCGTGCTGCTGTGCCTGCTGGGCGCGGCGGTGCTGGCGGCGCTGGTATGGCTGCTCGTGTGGTACATTGAGCAGCGCGTGCTGGCAAAGTCGCTCGGCCGTGCGTCGGAGGGCGCGGACGCGCAGGCCGCGTGGGAGCAGCACATCCTGCGCAAGCAGGACTGGACGGCCGACTCCGAGCCGGGCAGGGCGGCGCTCGCGCGCGTGCGCGCCGGCGTCGCTGCCATGCAGGAGCAGCCGCACGAGGATGTGTTTCTCCCCGCGCTCGATGGCGCGCGCCTGCACGCGCGGCTCTACCGCGTGCCCCACGCCCACGCCACGGTCATCCTCTGCCACGGCTACCACAGCCACGCCGAGCATGATTTTTCCGCCCAGTTCCCGGCGCTGTATGCCTCCGGCGGCTGCAACCTGCTGCTCATCGACGAGCGCGCGCACGGCCTGAGCGAGGGCAAGTGCCTCACGTTCGGCCAGCTCGAGCGCTACGACATCGCCCAGTGGGTGCACTGGGTGCGCGAGCACTCGCGCGTGCAGCGGCCCATCGCGCTCTACGGTGTATCGATGGGCGCGGCGTCGGTGCTGCTGGCGGCGCAGCTCCCGGAGCTGAGGGACGAGATCGCCTGTGTCATAGCCGACTGCGGCTATTCCAGCTTCGAGCTGGAGGTCACGGACGCCGTGCACCACGGTACAAATGCGCCGCGCTGGCTGCAAAAGCCGCTCGCGCGCGCCTGCGTGCGCATCCTGCGGCGCAATGGGCTGGACTTTGCGGCCGTCGATACCACGCCCGGCATGGCCGCGCTCGATCTGCCCATCCTGTTTTTCCACGGCGACGCGGACACTTTCGTCCCCCTGCACCACAGCGAGCGCAACCTCGCCGCCTGCAGGCGGCCGCAGCGGCTCGTCGTCATCCCCGGCGCGGAGCACGCCATGTCCGCGCAGGTCGACCCCGAGCGCTACCGGCATGAGCTGCTGACCTTCCTGTGGCGCAACACGAACTACCTCTGGGACGAGCGCAACAAGCCGCTGAAATGAGCCGGCCGGCCGAGCCGGAGCCCCCAAGCATCCAAAAGCAGAGTCTGGAAAAGAGCACCGTCCGGTGCTCTTTTTTACGCCGCAAAATCTTAAATATTTGACGATTAGTAAAATATACCTGACATTATGAATGGCAAACGATACACTTCGCTTGCATGAAAAAGGAGGCTTGGCTATGCACATCATGACTGGACTTTTGGGAGCTGCCGTCGGTATGGCCATTGCGGCCGTCATTTGGGCCGTAGTGGTCTCCCTGCGCAAGAAGCGGAGCGGCGACGCGCCGCAGTTTGACGAGCGGCAGCTCGCCGCGCGTGCCAAGGCATACAGCAGCGCGTTTTTCACGCTGCTCGGGTATCTCGCCGTCGTGGCGCTGCTCGATTCGGTCGCCGAGGTGCGCTGGGCTGCACGCTCGACGCGCTCTTCTGGCCGGAGGCGGATTCGTGAGCAGCCCCCACTTCCGCTGAAATCTGCGCGCAAATTCGCAAAAATTTCACCACTTAGGTGCAAAAAAGCCGGATGTCCAAGACATCCGACTTTTTTTGCTCGTTTTCAGTCCCGCAGCAGGGATGCGGCGGCCGTGCCGATGGCGGAAGCGTTCGGTACGGGCTTACACACGCAGTAGCGCTGGTGCTTCTGCACGAGAAATGCCTCGAGCTCTTCGCTGACGGCCGGGCGCAGGAGCGTCGAGTAGCGAAACAGCGACCCGTCCACGGCCACGACCATCGGGCGGTAGCGGTTTTTCGCGCCGTCGGTCAGAAAGACGATGGCTGCGATGTTTGCGACGATCGCTTTCGCCGCGCGGCCGAACACGCTCTGAATGACCATGGCGGCGGTCTTGCGGTCGGCATCCGCCGCATCGCTCAGCGCTGCGATGGCGCCGCAGTCCGGGTCTGCGCCGAAGGCGTCCGCGTCGGCGGCGGTCAGCACGTCGAGCGCGCGGAGCTTGTCCGCCGTCTCGGGCGCGAACAGCCCGTCTTTTGCCGCGGCGATGAGGGCCAGGCGGCTGAGCTTGCCGAGGTAGCGGCCGCTCGTCATCTTCTCGAACCGGTACGCGCCCGGTGCGGCCGAGGCCGCGTCGAGCGCCTTGTCAAACGCGCTCTGCGGCACGTCGGTGAACGAGCCGGACTCGAGGTTGACGAGCATCTCGCCGTCAGCGTCGCGGCCGAGCTTTTCGATCGCGCGCACCGGCAGCAGGCAGCACGTGTTCGTGCCCGTGCCGTTGACGAGCCCGGCAAAACCGTTGGCGTAGTTGTTGGCGATGGTGGTTGAGCCGCTCAGGTACGTGGCGGGGGTGTCGTTGATGACCGTGATGGGCAGCTTCGTGCAGCCGCGGCGTTCGAGCTCCTCGGCCAGGTCCGCGCCCACGAGGTGATCCTCCCACCCGGTCAGCTGCACCTCTTTGGTCATGCCGAGCACCTTTGCATCCAGCTCCGGCGTGTTCTCCGCCGGGTAGCTGAAGCAGATGCCGATCTGCGTGACCCGGTCGAGCAGCGGCTCGAGCGCGTCGGCTGCCAGCCGGATGAAGTCCATCCAGTCGGCGTCGCGCTCCGAGCCGGGCATGGGCAGCGTGCGCTCGTCCTCGAGGATCGGCTGGCCGAACTCGTAGTGCACGGTGGCGACGCGGAAGTTCGTGCCGCCGGCGTCGATGACGGCGACGCGCTTGCCCTCCGGGGCGGCGACGTGGCCGTGCGGCGCGAGGTAGGCCGGCAGCATCGGCAGGCCGCCCGCCTCGCCGCGCAGGCCGCGCTGCATCGCGGCGAGCAGGGCATCGGTGAGCTCCTGCGTGTCGAGCTGGTCGGGCGCGGCGCCATACTTGCGCAGGAAGGTGAGCACGCGCGCGTCGATGTGGATCGCGGGCACGGGCTCGTCCTGCTCCGGCGCGGCGAAGGGGAACGGCGCGCGCGGCGCGGCCGGGGCCTCCGAGGCGGGGGCGGGCTTGCTTTTCTTGAAAAACGGAAGCTTCATATGTGTTCTCTCTCTTTCTTACCGAAAACCCCGCGCCGGGCCCGGCGCGGGGACGGTGATGATTCGGTTGCGGGTCAGGCGTTCGGGGCGTCGCCCTTGGCGCTCTCGACCAGGCCGGCCGCCAGCGCGGCAGCGCCCTGGATCTCGGACGGGATGATGATCTTCGTCGCGCGGC
>OLXQ01000171.1_pt1 | contig 12537 bp, 7 predicted proteins | sample 1673371 | NCBI WGS metagenome assembly OLXQ01 (sample SAMEA103958109, study PRJEB25191) | human gut metagenome | biome: human-associated habitat [ENVO:00009003]; feature: intestine environment [ENVO:2100002]; material: feces | place: Germany | collected 2013/2015
CCCAGACTGTCTGAAAAGTCTCGGCGAGAGCAGAAAAGTCTGTACCCCACTACAGGGGCGACAACGGATTTTCAATCCTCTCATGGGGTACTTTTACTTTTAAGACAGTCTCCCCCACCACAAGTGTCTGCAAGGGTATTTTCAGGGCGCATCTCAGGTGTTTGTCTGCAATGGTGTATTCGGTGCGCATCTCAGGTGTTTGCCTGCAATGGTGTATTCGGTGCGCATCTCAGGTGTTTGCCTGCAAGGGTATTTTCAGGGCGCATTCCAGGTGTTTGCCTGCAAAGGTGCATTCGGTGCGCATCTCAGGTGTTTGCAATTGACGGAAACGGTCATCGGCCCTGTAAGCGCTTATGGCACTCTCAACCGTTCCTTACCTGATGTGATAACCCCTCCTAAGGGACATCCATCTATACTGTATGGCCATCAGACAGCCCTGACCGTTCCCGCCAATTGCAAAAGATAGAGACAACCCATTAATGATAAGAAAGGCAACCACAATCGTCAGATAAAAATTTCACTTTTTTTGAGGCTATTATGTGAAATGTAAAAAATAACCTGCATCACTTTAAATTTGCAATATATAGATGTTCAGGGTGATTCAATTTTATCGATTGACGCAACTTATTTTTTCAACATTACTATAGATACGTTGACTATTTACATGTTATAGTCTTTATATTCAGGCGATTATGTGGGATTGCCTCTTGGCGGTGATTTGTTTGTCAATGACATTATTTCCCATGCGGTCACTCTCTGTGTTATAGGCTCGTCCTTTTATATTATGGGCTGAATGGCAAGGTTCGGGGAAATAGCTCGAATTACCGTATCGGGTGCGAGAAGCGGCTTTTCGCACCCCAAAACCAATAAGATAGTCATATCGGGTGCAAAGCAGCCTCTTCTGCACCCGAAATAAGATAAACTCGGATATGAACAGAATGGCAGTGACTCACGTCAAGGTTTAGGTAGGGGTGAGGTCTCCTTGTTGGAGTTTGGGTATTGCGAATTTACGAAACGCCTTCACTTCGAAGCCGAACAGAATCGCATGGACGGCACATTCCCGTGAAAAACCTGTACCATAGTCTTTGAGTTTTTCAGGTAGATCTGGCTTCTGCCGGTGCAGGATCGTGATATGGCTGAAAGCCTTTTGTAAGATTCTCACCGTCACCTGCTTCCTTAGCGCTGTTCGTCCGGTGATCGCGATTTGGCCGGACAAAGTGTATGATTTCTACATTTTATCCGGCCAACAGGGCGTACACTGGACAAAAAAATGTGGCCGCACGTGACGGCCACATTTTGAGATTGCTATGTACTAAACCAAAGAATTATTTGGCTTTCTTCTTCTCGTTTCGGGAAGGTTTGGGGCCGAACTTCTTGCGGGGACGGCCTTTGTCCTTGGATGACTTGCGCTTAGGCTGGTCATCGTTGTGGGCGACGGAGGCGTAGAAAGGCTTTTTCTTGCCTTTGCCGTCATCGGAACCGCTACCGGGACCGTTGTCGGAACCTTTGCCAGACCCATTGCTGGAACCCTTACCAGAACGGTGGCTGGAGCCATGGTTGGAACTACCCTCTCCATCCAGGACGTGGCGCGTATCCCCATTGCCGGAACGGTGGCTGGAGCCATGGTTGGAACCGTTGCCAGAACCATCACTGGATGAGCCATTGTCTGTGGTGGCGTCAACCAGTTCGTAGTCCAGAAGCCTCTGCTCCAGATTGGCGGCCTTCACACGGATCTTGACCGCGTCACCCAGTCGGAAGACCTTGCCGGTGCGGCGGCCACGGATGAGGTAGTTCTGCTCGTCGAACTCGAAGAAGTCGGACTTCACATCGCGCAGGGCGACCATGCCTTCGATCATGGTAGGCTTGATCTCCACGTACATACCCCATTCGGTGAGGCCGGAGATCGAGCCTTCATATTCATTGCCTATCTTGTCCTGCATGAACTCGATCATCTTGTACTTGATGCTGTCGCGTTCGGCGTTCGCGGCTATCTGCTCGCGCTCGGAGGCATGCTGGCACTGGGCTTCGTAATAGTCCTTGTTCTGACTCTCGGCATTGTCGAGGTAGAGGGCCAACAGCCTGTGTACCATTGTGTCAGGATAGCGGCGGATAGGGGAAGTGAAATGCGTGTAGAACTTGAACGCGAGGCCGTAGTGGCCGATGTTGTCGGTGGTGTAGATCGCCTTTGCCATCGAGCGCAGGGCTATCATCTGGAAGGCGTCGCATTCAGGTGTGCCCTTTGCCTCGGCAAGCAAGGTGTTCAAGGATTTGGCGATCTCCCGTCCGTTGCCGCTCGGCCCGAACTTGAAGCCGAAGTTGCTGACGAACTGGCCGAGGCTCGCGATCTTCTCCGTGTTAGGCTCGCCGTGTACACGGTAAACAAAGGTCTTGGCCTTCTTGTCGGCCTTGCCGTCCATCCTGCCGGAAGTGGCGATGAACTCGGCCACGGAACGGTTCGCAAGAAGCATGAACTCCTCGATCAGCCAATTGGCCTCCTTGGTGATCTTCTCGTAAACCCTGATCGGCTTTCCGGTCGCGTCCACCTCGACTTTCATCTCCGGACGCTCGAAACTGATGGCTCCTGAGGCGAAACGACGCTTGCGGAGTGTCAATGCCAGCTTGTTGAGCGTCACGATGGCTTCCCTGACATCCTGACCGATGGCCGGATCCGCAGGCTCCTTACCATCGCTCTCGATGATCTGCTGGGCTCCGTCGTAGTCGAAACGATAGTCCGAACAGATGACGGTACGTCCGAACCAGCGGCTCTCGATCTTGCCGCGCGGCGTCATCTCCACAACCACCGAGAATGTCAGCTTTTCCTCGTGCGGGCGTAGGGAGCAGAGTTTATTGCAAAGTTTCTCCGGAAGCATCGGGACTGTCCTGTCAACCAGATAGACCGACGTTCCGCGCTCCTGTGCCTCCTTGTCCACGATCGTCCCTGGAAGCACATAGTAGGACACGTCGGCGATGTGGACTCCGATCTCGTAGTTGCCGTTGTCCAGTTTCTTGAAGGACAATGCGTCGTCGAAGTCTTTTGCGTCCGTAGGGTCGATGGTGAATGTCAGGGTGTTGCGGAAATCCCGACGACCCTTGAGATCTTTCTCGGTGATCTGGTCCGAAATCTGATCCGCCGCGTTCTCGACCTCCGGCTCGAACCTGTAAGGCAGGGCATATTCAGCGAGGATGGCGTGCATCTCGGTGTCGTTCTCGCCCGGCATTCCGAGCACATCCACTATGTGGCCTTTCGGAGTCGGCTCACCCTTGTCCCATCCGTCGACCAGAGCCGCCACTTTCATCCCTCTTTTCGCACCCTCAGGAAGGGTGTCGAAATCTATGCAGATGTCGTACGGCATATTCCTTGACTGCATCAGCACCCAAGCCTGCCGGCCGACAATGTGCAGCACGCCGACGAACGGCTTGTGGCTGCGCTCTACAATCTCTATGATCTCTCCCTCGCGGCGTCTGGCCGCGTCCTTGCGTCCGCCTTTGGCCGCATCGGATGAAGCTTCCTTTCTCTCACTTGTCACCGCACATTTCACGATGTCTCCGTTCAATGCGCCACGGGTTTTGGACGCCTTGACGAACACATCGTTGTCCGGCTCGCCCTCAATGATCACGAAGACATAGCCGTCCCTTGTCATCTGAACCTTGCCGGTCACCTCCTCCAGCACTCTTTTGCTCTTCTGTCTGGAACCGAATTTCTTGTCGCGGCTCTTCCTGCCGCCCTTCTCGCCACCTTGGCGATTTCTTCTTTTCTGCATAGATAACTTCAATTCTCGCAAGTAGGCAACTACCCGCTGTAAACTACCTTATCTCACGTCCGAAGGTGATTGCCCACCCACATTCATTCACGTTACCCCTACCCTAAATCCCTCCCCTCGGGGGAGGTACTTGCTTTCACCACAAGCGGTGAAGAATAGAGGATTGGTGCAAAGGTACAAATTTTCCCTGCAAACGATGAGCCCGAAAGACGGATAATGATTATCTTTGCAACGAAAAGACTTGATTTTTTGAATATTCAAGGAGGTTCGGCAATAATTAAAAACACAAGAATATGTCTGATATAAGAAATGACAGCAGAGTTGTTATGACCCTTGACGCCGGCGGCACCAATATGGTCTTCGGCGCGATGAAGGGTGGTGAGTTTTGCTGCGAACCAATCACACTTCCGTCCAACGCCGACAACCTTGACCGCTGCCTCGGCACGATGGTCAAGGGATTCCGTCAGATCGAAGAGGAACTTGGAGAGGAGAAACCTGTCGCGATCAGCTTCTGCTTCCCTGGCCCGGCCGATTACCCGGACGGAATCATCGGCGGTTATCTTCCTAACTTCCCGTCTTTCCGTGACGGTGTCGCTCTCGGACCATTCCTTGAGGACACTTTTGGAATCCCGGTTTATATCAATAACGACGGCGACCTCTACGCCTACGGAGAGGCTCTCGGCGGCGTGCTTCCTGAAATCAACGAAAGGCTTTCCAAGGCCGGCAGCGCGAAGCGTTACCACAACCTCATCGGCTACACGTTTGGCACAGGTCTGGGAATAGGCACGGTGATCAACGGCGAACTCAACCGGGGCGACAACTCCTGCGTGGAGACTTTCTGCCTCAAGCATCCTGACATGCCGGACATCATCGTTGAGGACGGAGCCTCGATCCGAGCCGTGAAGAGAGTCTACGGCGAGCTGACCGGCAATCCGAACCACGGTCTTGAGCCTAAGGATCTCGCCGAGGTCTGCGAGGGCAAGAGGCCTGGCGACAAGGAAGCCGCGATCAAGGCGTTCGACAAGATGGGCGAGGTCGCCGGCGACGCGATGGCCACGGCGGTTACCCTGATCGATGGCCTGATCGTGATCGGCGGCGGCGTGATGAACAACCACAAGTACCTGATGCCAGGAATATTACGCACCATGCGCGGCAAGATGCACCAGCTCAACGGCGATGAGTTGAACAGGGTTCAGATGAAGGTCTACAACCTCGACGACCCTGCGGAGTTCGAGCAGTTCGCCCGCGGTGAGGCCCGTTCCCTGAAGGTCTACGGAAGCGACCGCGAGGTTGTCTACGACCCTCAGAAGCGCGTCGGCGTGATGCGTTCCAAGATCGGCGCCAGCAAGGCCATCTCGCTCGGAGCCTATGCGTTCGCATTGACAGAGCTGGATAAATAATTGTTTAAAAGGAACTTAACGAATATGTACCCTCTGAAATTTGAGCCCTATCTCCGTGAGATGGTGTGGGGCGGAGAAAAGATCGCCCCGTTCAAGGGCATCAAGACTAAACAGCACAACATCGGCGAGAGTTGGGAGATCTCAGCTGTCCCGGGCCATGTCTCAACGATAGCCAACGGCTCTCTTGCAGGCAAGAGCCTGACCGAAGTGATGAATGAATATGGTCCCGAACTCGTCGGCAAGAAGGTTTTTGAGAAGACCGGCACGGAATTCCCGCTACTGATAAAGTTCATCGACGCCAAGAGCGACCTGTCGATCCAGGTCCACCCGAACGACGAGCTTGCCGCGAAGACCCATCCGGGAATGAAAGGCAAGACCGAGATGTGGTATGTGGTCGGAGCCGATGAGGGAGCGCATCTGCTGAGCGGCCTGACCGAGTGGATCACTCCCGATGAATATGAGAAAAGAGTCAACGAACACACCATCACCGACGTGCTTGCAAGCTACAGGATCGCTCCCGGCGATGTGTTCTTCCTCCCTGCCGGCCGGATCCACGCCATCGGGGCCGGAGCCTTCGTCGCCGAGATCCAGCAGACATCCGACCTGACCTACAGGATCTATGACTATGGTCGCCTGGGTCTTGACGGAAAGCCCCGCGAACTGCACATCGAGCAGGCCAAGGAGGCCATCGACTACGATGTCTACCCGGACTACAGGACTGAATATTCCCGTGTCAAGGACACCGAGACCAAACTGGTCAGCTGCAAGTACTTCACCACCTCGCTCTTCGACCTGGACAAGCCTTGCGCCAAGGATCTCTCTAAACTGGACTCTTTTGTGGTCGTGATGTGCGTCGCCGGAGGCGGCAGCCTTGTTGACCATGAGAATGACGGCCAGGAGCACGTCGTGACCCTCCGTCAGGGCGAGACCGTTCTCATCCCCGCCACCTCCACCGGCATCGAGTTCCGTCCCGACGCCTCGATGACCTGTCTCACCAGTTGCATCGAGTAAAGGCATTCCATCGCATTGACACCATGAACATCGATCTGTACAGATACTCCCTATGCATTGCCTTGACCCTGATGGCGTTCTTTGTCTTTAGGTTCTTCTTCGGGAAGGTCCCGGACAAGAGGCTGTTCGCCAACTACCTGCGGTCAAGGTATTTAATGGGGGCGGCGCTTTTGGTGCTGGCGGCAAATTATGCCGTCCATCTGTGCTTTGACATAAGGCAGGTTAACGTCAATGCAGCGATTGTGATGAATCTCTCAACGTATTTCTTCGGCTACGGGTTGTTCGTCGCGGCTCTTCACACACTTCTGAACCGCTCCTACATCACACGGAAGATCATTGTGAGACATTGTCTGTCATGGCTTTTATATGTCATCCTGTCCGTCTCCGCGCTCTTGTTCACCGAAGACGGCACACTGAAAGCCGGCCTGATATATTCATTAGCCCTGATGCTTGCCCTGTATGGTTTCTCTCTGGCCTCACACCTGCTCAAGGCCTACCATCGGGCCGTCAAAAAGATGGATGACACCTATTCTGACCATATCGCGACCTATGTCAGATGGATGTCGGTACTGACATATTGGATGCTCATTTTCGGCATCGGTTGTTCTGTGCTGACCTTCCTTCCTGACAATCTTGTTTTTGTTTGGGTGCTGTCTTCCGTTCCGTTCTACATTTATCTGTATGTCAGTTACCAGAACTACATGCTTTTTTATGAAACCGTCGAACGTGCCATCGAAAGTGACCCGGGACCGGATCTTCCTGTGACAGAAACGTTCTCCTGCAATCCTGAAATGCAACGTCTTGTGCAGGAATGGGTGGAGGCGGAAGGCTATCTGAAGCCGGGACTCACGATAGCGGATCTTTCCAAAATCCTGTACACAAATAGGACGTATCTTTCCGCTTTCATCAATCAGACCTACAAGGTGACTTTCCGGGAATGGATCTGCGGAATGAGAATCGACTATGCAAAACGCGCCTTGCTGGAGAGTCCTGACAGGTCCATCGCCGAAATCGCGGAAAAATCAGGCTTTCTTTCCGTGAGCAATTTCTATGCTTCCTTCAAGGAGAGAGAGGGTATGACCCCGACAAAATGGCGGATAAGCAATTTATCGGTTCGGCAAAAAAATGCTGATTTGACAAAATAAGGTTGTCCGTACGACAATTTCTTGACGGCTCGGCAAAATTCGTCGGAGCCGTCTTTTCTTCGGGTGCTTCATTTAGTATTTTTGTCTCACGAATTTCTTCCTTGGGCGTGGTGAGCCACCCTGAGGCTTCCGGGTATGTTTCAAACAATATCAAAACGATGAAGCGTCTTATCTATCTTGTGTCTTGTCTTTCAGTCTCGGTTTTCTTTCTGTCCTCTTGTGATAAGGGAGAAACCGAAACCGCCGCAAACCCTGCCGATTATCTGAGGAATGATGATCAGAAGGCTATGGTGTCCACATTGAAGAATTTGGCGGACGGGCATTTATATTCAGTGAAATATAGTTCGGACTACCACATCAATGAGGTCATGTCTAGCGGAGGGGCGAGTTCCAGCATGCAACTTCTCGGAAAAGTGGTGCCGATGCTGACAACAGTTCCGCTGGGCAAGGCTGACGGTGGCGTGGATTTCGGATGCAGTGCTTTCTGTGTCAAATCCCCGGAAGGAGACGTGCTGGTGGGGCGTAACTTTGACTATAGATTCGTGTCGTCTTCCAATGTGCTTGTACACAATGTCACAAAAGGAGTGCATGAGTCCATCTGCATCTCAGCCCTTCCATTTCTGGACAAAGACACTTATGTGGCCGGTGCGTTGTCGGACGGGAAGACGGATCTTTCCATCCCTGTGACCGCATCCATCTACTGCTGTCTGGACGGGATGAATGATGCGGGACTGTTCATAGGTGTCCTGTCTCTTCGAGGTACCGGCGGGGCGGTACAGCATGACCCCGGGAAGAGAGACATTGTCCCGACATTAGCCATCAGGCTGGCTCTGGACAGGTGTACAAGCGTTGAGCAAGCCGTGGAGGTTTTCCGGTCCCACAATTTTTTCGCGGACGGTGAGAATTCGGACTCGAACTATCATTTCCTGATCGCCGACGCAAGCGGAAAGAGCGTTGTCGTGGAATATTACCGCCCGGGAGAGGTGCCGCCGCTGAGTGATCCGTCAGCGAAAGATTGGACGATGAACCTGCTTGACACCGACCACGTCACCAATTTCTATCTGTCCGAGGGATGGCGGAATGTCGGAGGAGGAAAAGAGCGGTACGACAAGCTCCACGAGACATTGGAAAAGAAGAACCGTGTGATGACGGAAGATGAATGCATGTCTCTGCTTGATGCCGTGCACACAGATCTGCAATCCGAGGGAGGAGACATCACAAGCAACACGCAATGGTCAGTCGTTTACAATCTCACAAAGAAGACGGCGACTATCTGTGTGGACAAGGACTACAACCGCAAACTGCCTTACAGACTGTAATATCATGAAACACTCTCTTTTACTTTATCTGGCCATACCGGCGTTCGTGCTTACGCTTGTCTCCTGTTCCAAGGACAGTCCGGACTACGGTGACGAGGTCATCATTGAAGGCGACTACCGCAAGCCTTCCTCACTCGCCGACGGCGAGAAGATCGCGTTCCCGGCATGGGTCTCGGAAGGCCTCTCCAAGGACTTCGCGGACGCTGTCAAAGGCCGGCTGAAAGAGACGGCTCCTTCGGCTGACAACGCACAGGTGATTGTCACGGACATGGCCGGCTATTCCGGACTTGACACACTCAAGGGGCGCGTCGTGGTTGTCTGCGATCCGTCAAAAATCCTGCTTGAACAGCTCGGTGTGGAGGCGGGAAATTTCCTCTGTGTGGCTTTCCAGCAGGGACGCTCCGGCCACTGTGCCGTGCGGACTCCGGCGGAGGGTCTGGAGGTGGACGAATGCCTCAACGGCCTTGTCTCCTGGACCAACAACGCCATCCTGAACGTGGCCGGCAACTTCGACCCGTCCTCTTTCTGGGAGGAGTCATGCCTGTACACGACCTATTCTGACAAGGTCAGCGAGAAGATAACCAACGTAGCGGCCTCCAAACACGATTACCTTGAGGGCGAGTTTTCCATAGATGTGCAGTTGAAGGTCACGCCGATGCACGGATTCAAGAGTGGTGACTCGGAGGCCATGGATTACTACCTCATGACCTCCACCGTTTCTGTCGTGTCGGGGAAGATGTACACTGGGAATTTCACCAAGACGCACGGCTTGGTGAAAGCGAGGATATGCGGTTTCTATCTCAAGTCTCTCAGTTCTAACATCTACATATTAAACACCGCTGGAACTCCAGTAGGACGTTTTGTCCAGACACCGACACCAGAGACCGTCATCGGCTCGACCAGCTACACGACCGGCTGGAGCTTTTCCATCGGCGGAGGAATCACCGGCGGCACGTCTCCGATGATCTCATCAAACACGGGATTCTCCATCTCCTCAAGCACATCCCGCACAATAAGCGACTGCGATGTGCTCAACAGGCACGAAGGCTCCACGGTCGGCTACGACTACGAGATCAACAATCTTCCTCGCCTGAAATCCCTGAAAATCACAGACCCTCCGCTTGTCTCGACCTCGACCGTCAATTTCTATAGCCAGTGGGTGTGGGCTGTCCCGGCGGAGGACTACGACGTGGAGACCAAGTACAGGGTTGTGATAGATCTTTACAACCTTGTCTACGGCGCTTCCTATTTCTACTCGGGAAGTGTTGACTACCACGATCTTGAGTTCGTTCAGAAGAAGTATTCCGTCACCAAGGACCTTCCTGTGCCCAACAGGGGGCCGACCGGGAAATTCGACCTCACGAACAGCGAGGAGGGCACTTTCATGACCAATGTCAGGCTGTACAACAAGAGCCACCCCGAGACCGGAAGCTACCATGACGGAAGCGTCTATGGCCAAGGCAATACCTGCTCCCTGTTCCTGGTGGCCGGCGACTACGAGCTGCAATGCGACATCAAGGACGCGAAAGGCAATACCAGGAAACGCAACTACACCGGACTTGTCAGAGTGAGGCCAGGAGGATCTGTGAGACTATCAACCGGCTACGGCTTCAAGTAAAACTATGAATATATTCATGAACCTTCTGAATGAAATCCAATGACCATGAAACGAATAATTGATTTTCTGAATATACTTGCGCTTTGCGCGGCTTTTGGCCTGCTGGCCTCCTGCGGAGAGAAATCAGGCCTTGACCCCGATCCGGAACCGGAGCCGGAGCCCGTCGAGGAGAACCGCACCTCGGACCTGCCCTACTGTGTACTGTCTGAACTGGATGGCGACATCCTTGAGTTGATATATTCAAGATTCACCGGGAAGAAGGTCTCCTGCGAGGAGGCGAAGGTGGTTTTTGTGAGCGAGAAGGATGTCAAGGACGATGAGATCTTGAGCGCCTACCAGCGTGGGGCGGCGGTGGTCGTGGTCTCTCCGACTTCGGATCTGCTGACGTTCCTTTCGCGGCACAACATCGGTTTTCTGTCCGCCGAGACGTTGGACGACTGCCTTTTCGTGGCGTTCCACAGGAGCGGCAAGGTCTTCTCAATGGATGACTTTCCTCCGGCCAACCTGAACGGCCTTGTGTCATGGGTCGGTGACGCGCATTCCGCGAACACCTCGGGAGACGACCTGCTCCAGTCCATCCATCTGTTCTCGTCCCATGACTACAAGATTGACAATGGCTTGATCTTCAAGGACGGCAAGAAGGAGTTCAGGGTGACGGGCGAAGGCCGCTTCGAGCAGTACTACTCGGTCATCCCGCTCTATGCGTTCAAAACGTCCAAGAGCAACTACATCGGGGACTTCTACATCGTTGACGCCACGTTCTCGGTGGCTTCGTCCGGGATGTACGCCGGTAAGTTCAACAAGGTGCTGCCGAATGGCTGGACCGGCGATTTCATGGGCTATTTCCTGACCGGCTACAATGTGGACATCTCCCTGGTCGATGACAAAGGCAATCAGGTTCCGGTCCGCTTCAATCAGGTTCCGTCCCCTTCAACCACGATAAACTCCCAGACCTACACTTCCGGTGTGACATGGTCGTTCGAGGCCGGTTTGTCCGGTGGCGCCGCCGGCGCCGGGCTTTCCTTGAGCTCAGGCTGCAACTTCAGCAGTTCAAGGACGCGTGAGATCAGGGACCTGTCCATCATCGACAAATCGTCTGACGGAAGCATCCACTACAAACTGGAGGTGAAGAACCTGCCGGAGTTGGTCAACACTCAGCCTCCGGCCATATCCAGAGCCACTTTTGATTTCCATTCCGGTTGGGTCTGGAGTGTGGAGAACACTGTGGAGTCCGACGCCGCCACCCGTTACCGTATGAAGGTGACATTGAGCGAGATGAACTACCGTGACCTTTGCACCAATAATCCTGGCGGTCTGCCGGGCGTCCAGAACCGGCCCATCGAGAAGAAGGAGTTTTTCATCGACCTCCCGGTTCCGAACAGAATTCCTTGCGGCAATGTGAAGTTCGTCAACAGCGAGAAAGGCAAGTACATGACGGACATCGTCTTTATTGACTCAAAGAGCATAAGTGATCCTAAAAGCTATCATTTCGATCCGTCAGGCAGTGTCTACTCCTATCAGGAGTGCCACGAGACCATCCTCCCTGAAGGAACATACATTGTCCAGTACAGACTTGGAGGCACATACCGCACCGGAAAGAACATAGCCGTCAAGATTAGTAGCACCATAAAACACCTACCCTGCCCCACCTAAAAAGGTGAAGAGCAGGGTATGCTGTCATAGTCATTTAAAGAAGGTTACCCTCCCTCGGCGGAAGGAATTACCTCATGTCCGAGTAACAGCCGTCAACTGTGACGGAGCCGCCGTCGATGATATAGAGGTCATTGATGGTGGCGGGGTAACGGAGGATGAAATCCTTGAGGGTCACGTTCTTACAGTCCTTAAGGTAGACGAGGGTCGGGATGGTGGCGGCCTCTGGAATATGCTTCATCCGGATCTGGGCGTTGATGTCGTCCAGAAGAGCCGGGCCACGGCCGTCGATCACTCCGGTGCCGAATATGGACATGTTCTCAACGCCCTCACCCCAGAAAATGGCCTTGCGCCCCTTGTAGGAGTAGATGTTCGTCGAGCCTACGATCACCGCGCCCTCGCGAAGCCTGATGCTGACCCCGGACTTGAGCTGCACGGCTCCGGTGACGTAACGCCCCACGCTGAACTCAAGAGTGCCGCCGCCCTTGGAGGCGATGAAATCGATCGCACCCTGGATGCTCGTGGTGTTGTCGTGAACGCCGTCGCTCTTGATGTTGAAGTTGGACGCCTTATACACGTTCTGGGAGAGTCCCATTACAGAAAACAGCAGCATAGCCGCCAATAACAATATCC
>OLXQ01000175.1_pt1 | contig 12401 bp, 10 predicted proteins | sample 1673371 | NCBI WGS metagenome assembly OLXQ01 (sample SAMEA103958109, study PRJEB25191) | human gut metagenome | biome: human-associated habitat [ENVO:00009003]; feature: intestine environment [ENVO:2100002]; material: feces | place: Germany | collected 2013/2015
CGTCAGGATCGCGGTGCCCTCGTCGCTGACGTCCAGCGGGGTGTTTTCCCAGCCCATCTCGCCAAGCGTCATGCGGGTCGGCAGCTCGGTGATGTCGAGCCCGGCGAGGTAGTCCATGCCGCCCTCGTCGAGGGAGCCGAGCAGCTCATAATAGAAGAAGTACGGGAAGGCAGAGCCCGCACTGACCGGGGCGTAGCCGTAGAGATCGTCGAGGTCGCCGTTATAGGAATAGTAGCAGGCAAGACCCGTCGCCTCGGTGCGGTATTTGCCGCCGACCTGATAGAGCACGGCGGAGGAGAGCGCGCTCAGCACATCCCCGGCGCTCGCGAGATAGTCGCTGTTCAGGCGGGCAAGGTGGCCGAGGTCGACCATGTTCGTGTAGCCCTGCTCGCGGGTGTTGCCGCCGTAGTTCTCGCTCTGGAGCGCGGCGCGGCCGAAGGTGGTGAAGAAGCTGGGGTCCTCGCAGGCGGCGACGAGCGCCTCCTGACCGAAGGCCTCATAAGCTGCGAGCAGCTCCGGCATGGCGGAGAGGTCCGTCAGGGAGAGCGTGGTGTTGTCCTGCGTGCCGACGGTCTCGCAGCCGGCATAGTAAGCGTCGCAGATGGTGCGGCCGAGGGTCTCGGCGTCCATCGCGGGGTTCTCGGCAAGCGTGCCGACCCAGCCGGTATAGTACCAGCCGTTCGCCGGCTCGGTCTCCTCGGAGGCGACGAGATAGCGGGCAAAGGGCGCCATCGCCGCGGCGGTGTCCACCGTCGCCATCAGGCAGGTGTCGAAGCCGATGATCTCGAGCGCGGGGTCCTCTGCGTTCGGCTCCCAGACGGAGGCGAACGCCTCCTGCATCTCGGCGAGGCTCAGGCTGTCGAGGTCATAGAGCTCGTCGAACGCCGCGCCGGAGACGCTGCCGCCGCCGTGGTTCCAGAAGACGACCATGGTGTGCTCGGCGGGATAGTTGCTCTGGGCGAAGGCGAGGAAGTCGGCAAGGGTCTGCGCCTCGCCCATGTTGGCGCTCGGCTGCTCGTCGACGAGCTGAAAGCCCTCGCTGTCATAGACCCAGCGCTGGAGCTTGCTCGCGTCCACGAGCTCGTTGTGCCACTCGTTGGCGCCGCCGGTCTCGATGACGACGCGGACGCCCTCCGGCAGGGGGACGCTCGTCAGCTCGCCGAGGTCGGTGGTGGCGAAGCCGCCGTTGGACTCAAGGTCGCTGCCGCAGAGGTACCAGTAGATCGCCCAGTCGCCGCCGTCTTCGGAGACGGGGGTCTCGGTGATCTCCGGGGTCTCGGTCTCTTCGACGTCGATGTCGTCCGGTGTGGTGTCCGGCTCCGCCTCGCCGCCGCAGGCGGTCAGGCAGAAGAGCATTGCGAGCGCTGTCAGCAGCGCCAGAAGTTTCGTTTTCATTTTCTTGTCCTTTCCTTTTTGCTGTTTCCTTTTTGCTGTTCTGTTGTCAAATACCCAAAAGCTGCCGTTTTTTCGCCGTAAATTCCTCTTCGGTGAGGATTCCGGCGTCCAGCAGGGATTTGTATTTTTTCAGCTCCTCGGCAACGTCGGTCGCCTGAGCCGGAGCTGCGGCAGCGCTCTGCTGCGCGGGGGCGGATTCGTCCGTCTCCGGCGCGGCGGGGTCCAGCACCGCCATGAAGCGGCGCGCGAGGTCCAGCAGCTCCGCCTTTTTCTCCTCATAGGCGGCGAGGTAGTCCTCCACGCTGGGGTCGTCGCGGTCGAAGCCCGGCGCGCCGCGCTTGGCGCGGAACTCGCTCCAATAGGGGTGGTCGAGGTCGATCTCCACATAAAAGTGGTCCACCGGCGCGTCGCAGTCGAAGCGCGGGCGCTCCGGGCGCGGCGGGCGCTGCCCCTCCGGGCGCGGATCGCGCGCATGGCGCTCGTCCATCCACTCCCACTCGCGCACATGGGACCGGAACTCCTCGATGAGCCCGCGCAGCGCCTCGGCGCGTTCGGGAACGGAATCCGGCAGCAGGCGCAGCCCCGCGGCGGTCGCCTCGATGATGACGTCGCCGTCAGCTAAAATGCGCAGTGCGCGGAGGTTTTCCGGTCCGAAGGCGAAGGCGCCGTCGCCCGGCTTGATGCGCAGCAGGCGGTTCGCCGTGTCCATCAGCAGCGTCGCGCCGAAAAAGCCGAAGTCAAAGCGGTAATCCTCGCAAAACGCGCTCCGGCGCGGCTCGTTTTCGTCATAGACCGCGAGGTAGGCGCGCAGCTCGTCGAGCGTCATGCCGCTCAGCGCGCCGGCGGGAAGGTCGAGCTTTGCACTGCACTCCTTGCAGAGCGCCTCGCCCTCCACCTTGTCGGCGAGCAGCCGCGGTGTCGGATTTCCGCAGATCGGGCACAGCTTTTTGTTGTTGGTGAAAAGTCCCATCGCTTACTCCTCTCTCCGATAGCCCAGAAGCGTTCCGGGCAGATAAATCCACGGCTTGCAGAGCGTGTGGTTATAGTTTGCGACCGCCTGAAGATAGATGCTCTCGCAGCGCGCCAAAACGGCGGCGGAGTCCGCGTCGCCGGGGTGCTGCGCGGCGCGGCGGCGGCAGGCGGAAAGCTGCTCCCCCGCGGTCTCGACCGTGTGCAGGCGGGTGCGCAGAACGCGCTTCGCCTCCCGGAAGTCCACCACGATCAGCGCCGCAGCGAGAACAGCCGCAATGATCCATGCAACGGTGTGCGGCATCGTCTCTCCATCTCCTTCCGCCCTTGCGATAAGCCGCAATGATTACCCTGTCACTATAGCACTTCCCCGGAAAAATGAAAGACCTTTTTCCCGAAATGTATGGTTTTTCTGCCCGAAATGCAAAATGGCGCTGGTCAAGCGGCGCGCTTTATGCTAAAATAGGTCGACACCAAGACAAAAGGAGGGATGACGCCATGTATATCGCGGTCTGCGACGATCAGCCGGAGGAGCTGAAGGCGCTGACGGATGTGCTCGACCAGTGGCAGAGCGAGCGCAAAACGCCGCTGCATGTCCGCGCGTTCCGCTCCTCCGGCGACCTGCTGGACGCGGCGCGGCATGAGCGCTTCACCCTCTACCTGCTGGACATTCTGATGCAGGGGACGGACGGTCTTGCCGCCGCGCGGGAGATCCGCGGCTTTGACGACGCGGCGGACATCGTGTTCCTGACCTCCTCCCCCGGCTTCGCTTACGAGAGCTACGGCGTGCGCGCGCTGGAATATCTGCTCAAGCCCGTGAGCGCGCGGGTGCTCTTTCCGATCTTGGATCGCCTCGCCCTGCGCGAGCGGCGGCCCGAAGAGGGGCTGACGCTCAAAAGCGGCACGACGCTCATCCGCGTGCCCTTCTCCGAGCTCGCCTTTGTGGAGGTCAACGGCAAGCACCTCTTTTTCAACCTCACGGACGGCCAGAGCCGCTCCGTCGTCGGCGCGCTGCGGGACTATGAGCCGCTGCTGCTCGCCCGCCCGGAGTTTCAGCGCATCCACCGCTCCTACATTGTAAACATGCTCCAGATCGCGGAGCTCTCCCCCGCCGGGGTCGTGACCTTTTCGGGCAAAAGCCTGCCCGTCTCGCGCCTGCTCTACCCCCAGCTCCAGAAGGACTATATGGCGCTGCTCTTTTCGCGGGAGGAGGACAAGGCATGACATGGCTCACGCTGCTTTCCACGTTCAATTACGGTCTCGTGCTCGTCTACGGTCTCGTGCTGACGGCGGAGATCGCCGGCGGCTGCGCCGGGCGCTGGCAGCGGGGCTTTCTCGCGGGGCTCTGTGCCGCGTTCCTCGCCGTCCAGTTCCTCTGCTGGCAGCTGTTCGGCTTTGAGACCGTCCAGCGGCTTTATCCGCTCATCGTCCACCTGCCGCTTATTCTGGCGCTCGTGCTCGTGCTGAAAAAGCCCCTTGCCGTCGCCGCGGTGAGCACCTGCACGGGTTATCTCTGCTGCCAGATCCCGAACTGGGGCCGCGCTGTCGCCGAGGCGCTGAGCGGCTCTGCGCTCGTGGGCCAGATCTGCTATACGCTGCTCATCGTGCCCGTGTTCGTGCTGCTCCTGCGCTATTTTGCGCGCGCGGCTTACGACGCGATGACCTGCTCGCCGACGGCGCTGCCGCTGTTCGGCAGTCTGCCCGTCGCTTACTACTGCTTCGATTACGCCACGACGATCTATTCCGACGCGCTCTACGCCCAGACCCGCGCCGTCAGCGAGGCGCTGCCCACGGCGCTCATCGTGTTCTATCTCCTGTTCCTGACCGCTTACCACGTCCAGAGCCAGCGCCGCAGCGAGGCGGAAACCCAGCGCTCCGTGCTGGAGATGGAGCTGCGCCAGAGCCAAACGGAGATGAACGCCCTGCGCGCCGCCGCAACGCAGACGGCCGTCTACCAGCACGATATGCGCCATCACCTCAACATGCTCGGCGGACTGCTCGCGGACGGGAAGACCGCGCAGGCGGAAGACTATATCCGCCGCGTCAGAGCGGACGTTGAGGCGGTGACGCCGCGTCGCTTCTGTGAAAACGAGCTGCTGAACCTCCTCTGCTCCGACTTTGCCGCCCGCGCGGAAAAGTCGGGCGTGACCTTCCGCGTGGAAGCCCGGCTGCCCCAGACGCTCGCCGTGGCGGACACGGAGCTCTGCGCGCTGCTCTCCAACGCGCTGGAAAACGCCCTGCGCGCCGCCGCGGAGCTTCCGGAGGGCAGGCGCTGGGTCTCGCTTTACTGCGCCCTGCGCCTCGGCAAGCTGCTCATCGAGGTGGAAAACCCCTACGCCGGCGAGGTCAAAATGCAGGGCGGGCTCCCCGTCTCCGACCGCGACGGCCACGGCTACGGCTGCCGCTCCATCCGCTCCATCGCCCAGCGCGCCGGCGGCATCTGCGACTTCTCCGCCCGCGACGGGCTGTTCCGATTGCAATTGGCGCTGCCGGTAAAACAATAAATGCCGCGAAGCGGCACCGTTTAAAGGCTCCCCTGTGTAAGGGGAGCCTTTAAAATCGCGGCGCGCGGTTTTTCCAGACTGACGAATACAGCCCCCAACGCGCTGGCGTTGGGGGCTGTCTGTTTTTATTTATCCTTCTTCCCCGGCTTGAATTTCGGCTCCGTGCCGTGGATGAGGCGGGAGATGTTGGCGCGGTGGAGGAAGACGACCAGCACCGTCACGAGGCAGCAGAGCCAGAAGGCGCTGTCAAAGCCCTTTCCCGGCAGGACGAGGTAAGCCCACGGAAACACGAGCGCCGCCGTCACCGAGCCGAGGGACACGCGGCCGCTCAGCACCGCGGCGAGCGCGAACACGCCGAGGATGATGAGGAACATGCGCCAGTCCAGCATCAGCGCGATGCAGCCGGAGACGGACACGCCCTTGCCGCCGCGGAAGCCGTGGTAGACCGGGAAGCAGTGGCCCAGAAGACACGCCGCGAGCGCGAGGGAGAGCCCCAGCTCGCCGCCCAGCAGCCGTCCGAGCAGTCCCGCCGCCGCGGTCTTCGCCATGTCGCCCACGAGCGTCCAAAGCCCCGCGCCGAGTCCGAACACGCGCGCCGCGTTCGTCGCGCCGGCGTTGCCGCTGCCGCATTCGCGGATGTCCTTGCCGTAGCGCAGGCGCGTCAGCAAAAGCGAAAAGCTCAGCGAGCCGAGCAGATAACCCGCGACCGCCGCGAGGATATATTTCAGAATGGTCATATCAGCGCTTCCTTAAAAAAGAGATATCCCGACTACTATACCACATTTTTTCGAAATCGCAAGTAAATAAACCGTGAATTTATGGTGCGGCGCCGCCGGAGACTTATTTCTCCCCGCGGGCAAGGCGGGGAATGTCGCCGACGCCGCCCAGCACGATGCTGGGGCGATAGGCGAAGTCGTCGAGCGTTTTGCGCGTGGAGACGCCGGAGAGCACGAGCACGGTGGACATGCCGCTTTCCAGTCCGGAGATGACGTCCGTGTCCATGCGGTCGCCGATCATAACCGCCTCGGCGGAGTGGCAGTGCAGCAGGCGCAGCCCCGTGCGCATCATGAGCGGGTTCGGCTTGCCGACATAGTACGCGGTCTTGCCGGTCGCAAGCTCGATCGGCGCCACCAGAGCGCGGCACGCCGGAATAATGCCCTGCTCGGACGGGCCGGTGAGGTCGGAGTTGGTCGCGATAAGACGCGCACCCTTGTTGACCAGGTCGACCGCCTTGAGGATGGTCTGATAGTTATACGTGTTGGTTTCGCCCGCGATGACGTAATCCGGGTCTACATCGTTCATGACGATGCCGGCCTCGTACAGTGCGCCGACCAGACCGGGAGCACCGATGACATACGCCGAAGCGTGCGGTTTCTGGCTCGCGATAAAGCGTGCGGTCGCAAGCGCGGAGGTGTAAAAATGCTCTTCTCCGATCTCCAGGCCCATGCGGGCGAGCTTCTGCTTGAGCTCGAGCGGCGTGCAGCCGCTGTTGTTCGTGAGAAAGAGATATTCCTTGCCGGTGCGCTGCAGCCAGTCGATAAACTCCGGCACGCCGGGGAGAATTTTGTTGCCGTGATAGATCACGCCGTCCATATCGCAGATAAAGCCTTTTTTGTCATTAAAATTCAGCATTGTATTCCTCCTTGTAATTCGATGTAAATACGCCGAAAACCCGCGGCGAGCGGGCTTCGGTCGGGGTATGTTATTTTTCCGGGAACGTCACGGTGAAGGCCGAGCCTTCGCCCGGCTCGCTCTCAACGCGCACGTCCGCCTTCTGGATGAGCGCGGCGTGCTTCACGATGGAGAGGCCGAGCCCCGTGCCGCCGACGGCCTTGGAGCGGCTCTTGTCCACGCGGTAAAACCGCTCGAAAATGCGGCTCTGGCTGTCCTTCGGGATGCCGACGCCGGTGTCGCTCACGGTGAGGACGACCGCGCCGTCCTCCGGCGTGACGGTGATATCGACGCGCCCGCCGGGGCGATTGTACTTGATGGCGTTGTCGCAGAGATTGTAGACGATGCTGTGGAGAAGCTGCGGCACGCCCTGCATCGGCGCGCTCACGCCCTTGAGAGAGAGCGTAACATCGGCGCCGGAGGCTTCCGTTTCAAGACTGTCCACGGCGTTTTCCGCGATGCGGAGAAGATCGCAGGACTCGAATACGTAGTCCTCGCCGCCCGCGTCGAGCCGGGTGAGATCGATGATGTCCTCGACGAGCTTCGTCATGCGGCCGGACTCGGTGCGGATCTTTCCGGCGAAGGGCTTCACGTCCTCCGGCCTTGCAAGTCCGCTTTCGAGCAGCTCCGCGTACCCGGAGATGGCGTGCAGCGGCGTTTTCAGCTCGTGGGAGACGTTCGCGGTGAACTCCTGCCGGATGAGCGAGGCGCGCTCGATCTCGGCGCGGTCGCGCCGGAGCTGCGCCTGCTGCGCGGCGATGCGCCGCAGAAGCGGCTCGACCTCGCGGTACTCGTCCTTCTCATAATACTGCATCGGGTTGTCCGGGTCAATGGCATTGATGGGCGCGACGATTTTTTTTGTGAGCCGCGAGGCGAGCAGGAACGAGAGCGCAAGCGCGAGCAGCGCCACAAGGCAGATCGGCTGCGCAAACCCGAGCACAAGCGACCAGAGCGCGAGCTGCACGACCGAGAGACGGAGCACCGTCCCGTCCGGCAGACGCTGCGCGGCGTAAAGCTGGCGGTCGGCAAGCGTGGGGGAGTAGCGGCGCGCCTCGCCCGTGCCGTTCTGGAGCGCCTGACGGATCTCCTCGCGCTCGAGATGGTTTTCCATGCGCGAGGCGTCCGCCCCGGTGTCGAAGAGCACCGTGCCGTCCGCGTCGATCCAGGTGACGCGGTAGTCGCCGGTCGAAAGGCCGGTGAAGTAGTCCTTGCCGCAGAGCGACACGCCCTGCGCGGCGAGCGCCGTTTCCGCGTGGAGCTGCTTCATCTGCACGCCGGTAAAATAGTTATACGATACGCCCATGATAAAGACGAGCGACGCGGCGAACACCGCGAGCGCCGCGCCCCAGATGGCGGTGAATATTTTTCGGCTCATTTCACGCCCTCCATTTTATAGCCGACGCCGCGCACCGTTTCAATGAGGCCGCCGCATTCGGCGAGCTTCGTGCGCAGTGTGCCGACGTGCACGTCCACCGTGCGCGTCTCCCCGGCGTAATCGGCGTCCCACACGCGCGAGAGCAGCGCTTCGCGCGAGAACACCTGCCCAATGTTTTCGAGAAACAGCTTCAAAAGCTCGTATTCCTTGAGCGTGAGCAAAACGGGACGGTCGTTCACCGTGACGGCATGGCGGCCCTCGTCGAGCGTGACGCCGCCGCAGGAGAGCACGCCGGACGGCTGGCGCGCCGTGCGGCGCAGCACCGCGCGGATGCGCGAGACCATTTCCATCATGCCGAAGGGCTTGGCGAGATAGTCGTCCGCGCCGGTGTCCAGCCCGACGACCTTGTCGTACTCGCTGCCGCGGGCCGTGGCGAGAATGACGGGAAGCTGCTCCGTGAGCGGGGAGGAGCGCAGCTTTTTCAGCATCTCCAGCCCGTCCTCGCCGGGGAGCATGATGTCGAGCAGCACAAGATCCGGCACATGCTCGCACATGGCCTCCCAGAACGCACCGCTCTCGGCAAAGCCCCGCGCCTCAAAGCCGGACGCGCGCAGCGTATACAGTACAAGCTCGCGGATGCTGGCGTCGTCTTCCACGCAATATATCATAAGGACGCCCCCTCTCATTTTCGAGCATATCATACTATATGCAATGTAAAGAGGGAAACCCCGTTCGTGTAAAATCAAAGTAAAATGAAAAAAGGCGAAGAAATCCCCTCCGTCAGCCTTCGGCTGCCAGCGCCCCTGACAGGGGAGGTGGATTTTGCCGCAGGCAAAAGACGGAGGGGTTTCCCCGCCGGTACGTTTAAATTTTCTTTCGTATCAGCCCGACGACGAACGCCAGCACGAGCACCCCGGCGGCGGAGGCGCTGGCAATGGGCACGAGCGTGCGCGACAGCTCCCGCAGGGAAAACGACGTCGGCGCGCACAGCGCCCCGGATAGGAGCGCGAGCGCAAGACATGTGAGAGCAACGGCGCCGCGCCGCGCCCCGAGCTTTGGGAAGCACAGCGTGAGCTCGCCGGCGGCCGTCTGCAAAAGCGCGCCGAGCAGGAGGAAGTCGGTCGTGACCCACTGCGCCACGATGAGCGCCTCCACGCGCTCGAGCAGGCGGAAGATGCGGATGCACTGGATCATAACGAAAAACGGATAATACATCTCGGCGGTGAGCTTCGCGCCGAACGTGGCGACGACCGTGACGCATAAAAGCGCCGCGAGCAGACCGAGCGCGAGAAACGCGCGGTTGAACGGCGCGGCGAGCGGCCCCGGCTCCGTCCGGTCGGAGAGGAACGCGAGCAGAAGCAGCACGCTCATCGTGCTCAAAAGCCACGGCGCGCCGCGCGCGGCATCGGCGAGAGAATCGCTCGATATCGGCGCGAGGTTTGCCGCGTCCAGCCCCGGCAGGCAGAAGAGAAACGCGAACAGAAATACGAGCGCGAGCAGCGGCAGCGCGATCTCCGCGCAGCGTCCGAGCGTTTTGAGCCGTCCGAGACATGCCGGAACGCACAGCGCCGCCATCACCGCCATGAAAAGCCACGGGCGGCTCCCCGGATACACCGCGGTCACGAACCGGTCCGCCCCGGCGCGCAGCACGAACCCGGCGTAAAATACCGTCCACGCCGTATAGAGAAGCACCGCCGCCGTGCCGCCAAAGCGCCCGAACACGCGCAGCAGCACGCCGCCGAGCCCCTCGCCGGGGACGCGCTTTCGCGTCAGCCGCCCGAGCAGGAGCCCCGCGAGCGGCAGCGGAACGAGCGCCAAAAGCGCCGAGAGCCAGACTGCGCTCCCGGCGCTCTGCACCGCCATGCCCGGCGCCTGCCGGATGAGCGGCGAGAGCGCCGAAACGAAAAGCAGTATGGAAAGCTGGCGGCGGGATATCCCGTCGGTGCGCTCATCCATGCTCCCTCTCCTCCTTCCCGTGGGCGCTGCCGTAAATATCATAAGAGCGCTCGAGCACGCTCTCCGTCTGCACGAGAGTGCGCAGCGAGGCGAGAACGCCCTCGTCCTTCACCTCCGGCAGCACGCGCCACAGCTCCAGAAAATCGGCGTCCAGCGCCTTGGACGCCTCCGCCGCCGCCTCGATCTGCGCGGCGACGGCGCGGGAGAGCCCGTCCTCCAGCCGGGCGAGCATTTCCGCGTCCGCGGTGTCCGCGCCGGAGGATTCCGTCACCCCGGCACGGACGCGCACCGCGATCCGGACGGCGGTCTCGCCGCCGTTTCGGACGGGGGAGAGGGAAGCCTTTGCCGTGTGCAGCTGCACCGTTACCGTGCCGCCGCTCCCGTCGGGGAGAACGTAGCTTGCCTGCGGCGCAAAGCCGAGAAGAAGATCCGCGCCGAGCGCGGCGTCGGTATCGAGAAAGCCGCAGAGCGTTTCGCCGCGAAAAACGGCGTACCCGGCCTCGAGCGCGAGCGTTGCGCCGTCCTCCGCTTCGGGAACGCTCCTCTCCGGCGCGGTAGGGGCGATCGCGCAGGCAAGCGCCGCGCCGCTGCGGTTGAGCCGCGAGGCGATCTCGAGCACCGTGAAGCAGTGCGCGCTGCCCTGCCGCTTGGTGTCGGCCTCGAGCGAGGAGAGCGCCGCGGTGATCTCGTTCTCGCCGCCGTTTGCGGCGACGAGAGTATAGGCGCTCTCGCCCTTCACGACAAACAGCGGCACGCTCAGCTGCGTCTGCGTGCCGCGCTCAAAGTAATCGAGGATGGGCGTAATGCCGCCGCGCGCGCAGTCCTCGCCCACGGCGGCGTACCGGATGTGCGCAAAGAACAGCTCTTCCCGCGGCGAAAAGTCCTGCAGACGCTGCACGGCGGTCTGGATGCTCGCGCCGCGCGCGGCGAGCTGCGCCGATACCGCGTCCTCGCTCGCCTCGCCCGAGGAGACGGACACCGTCATGTCCCCGATGCCGCCGTCAAACCCGATCGTCTGGATGAGCTGAAGATCCTCGACCAGCCGCGGGTGCAGCAGAGACGCGCAGCCTGAAAGCAGCGCGAGCGCGGCGAGCGCCGCGCTGAGCCGGAAAAAGCGCTTCATTTCCGATCCTCCTTTCGCAGCGGCGGCCGGAGAAAGGCACGCCGCAGAGAGCCGGGGCGCGAATCCGTGAGCGGCGAAAGATAGCTCACGCCGAGATTTTCCGTGTCGCACAGCTGCCACAAAAGCAGCATCAGCCCCGCCATCACGCCGTAAAGCCCGAGCACCACCGCGCCGAGCACGAGCGCGACGCGCCAGAGCCGGATTGCCGCGCCAAGCTCCTGGCTCGGCTGGGCGTACCCCGCGATGCCCGCCATGGCGACTACTATAATTACAATGGGGCTCAAAACCTTCGCCTCTACCGCGCTCTGCCCGACGATCAGCGCCCCGATGACCGAGACCGTCTGCCCGACCGGGTCGGGGAGACGGATGCCGGCCTCCTGCAGCAGCTCAAACGAGAGCAGCATCCCGAGCGTTTCCGCCGCCGTGGAGAAGGGCACGGACTGCTTGGAATCGATGACGTTCAGCAATAATTTATATGGTATCATCTCCTGGTGGTACATCGCGATGGCGACGTACAGCGCCGGAAGCGCGAGCGAGAGGAAGAGCGCCAGATACCGCAGCAGCACGAGCGCTGTGGCGACGGCGGCGTGGCGCGCCCGGTCCTCCTGGACGCGCAGCATGTCCGGCAGCGCCGCGGGGAGAAGAAAGCCGATCGGCAGCCCGTCGCAGAGCACGCCGATCTTCCCGCGCGCGAGACCGAGCACGAACCGGTCGGGCCGCTCGGTGTGGATCACCTGCGGAAAGATGCCGCGGGGCGTTCCGGCAAGGTATTGTTCCACGTCTCCGGCGGCGAGCACCGCCGGGATATCGGGGAGGGAAAGGCGCGCCTTGATGCGCTCGACCTGCTCGGGCGGGGCTTCGCCTTCTATATATAATATATCCACCCTCGTTTTCGTCTCCGAGCCGAGCATCGTCTCCCAGAGCTTGAGCGACGGCTTCCCGACGCGGCGGCGGAGGAGCGCGGTGTTCACGCGCACGGATTCGACGAAAGCGTCCTTCGCGCCGAGCACGCTCTTTTCCACCGTCGGCGCGTTCACGCCGCGCTTGTCGACGCTCTTGACCTCAAAGGTGAGCGCCGTGCTCTCGCCGTCGAAAACGAGCGCGGCGTACCCCGCGGCGATATCCGAGACCGCTTCCTCCGGGGAGGAACGCTGCCGGACGGTGCAGGCCCACACGCCGCCCTCCAGCGCGCGCGTGAGAAGATCGTGTTCGGAGCGGGCGCGAAGCAGCGAGAGCGGACGAACGATCTCGCTGCTGATCTGCGCGGCGCTGACGCATCCGTCCAGATAAAAAAGCGTGAGCGAAACGCCGCCCGCCGAGAGCGCGCGGCTTTCAAAATCGGCGCAGCCGGAAAAATCTTTTTCGATGGATTTCGAGAAATCCCGCCGCGCCGGCGCGGGATCGGAAG
>OLXQ01000180.1_pt1 | contig 12324 bp, 23 predicted proteins | sample 1673371 | NCBI WGS metagenome assembly OLXQ01 (sample SAMEA103958109, study PRJEB25191) | human gut metagenome | biome: human-associated habitat [ENVO:00009003]; feature: intestine environment [ENVO:2100002]; material: feces | place: Germany | collected 2013/2015
TATATTTTATTATTAATACCCAATTTTCTTAGGTACCGTCCAAGTTATTAAGAACCTCAGATGGATTCACATAATCCGGATTCACTTTGTATCTGTAAAATTGAATATTGTTTACATCATCAATAACTCGGATTATATAATTTTGCTCTACAAGAGTGTTAAGAGTTTTTCTAATTGTCTCTTTAGAGCTTGATGTCCACTCAGCTAAGTATCCTTGAGTACCAGTATACATAGACTCTCCGTCTTGTGAGAACCTATATATAATAGCGTATATCAGTAATGCATTACCCTTTAGGCCTAACTTGGTTACCATCCATCCTTGTATGTTTATGTAATTTTCATCTTTTAATCCGCTCATGTATATTACTCCGTTATTGTGATTATTTTCAAATATCATACATTACTTTTAGTAAAAACAATGTTTTAGCAAAGAGTAGTCTTACTTAACTTTTGCTTGCAATTTTTAAGGCTCCTATGCTCAGTTTTTTATCAAACAAGTAAAATTACCTTAGTCGGTATATATTCTTTGTCACAACATACTAACAATCGTCAAGCAAGGCTTTCTGCTTTGTGTCAGTTTACATCCGATCCCATTCTATTGCATTATTAGATGTAAACATTACCCAGAAAGTATCTTCCAATGATTTGAAGTTGCAATTGTCAATAACTATATATAGCTGACGACTCTAAGGATACCAGCTTTTGCTTTTCGTTTTTAACAGTAAAAGTATACTTACAAATAGTAAAATATAGCTTTAGGTATGCAAAACGGTCAACGATGATAACGCTCTTTTTTGGGGCTGTGAACCTGTCTTATTTTTGTATACCTGTTTAGATCCTAAAATCTTGGTGCGATATTATCTTTGTTTTTGATATAAATTATCATAGTCAGTAAAAACAAGATTCATAGTTAATTCCCGTAACAGTCAAAAAGAGCAGCTAAAACAGCTGCTCTTTTTATTTTCAATAAGTAGTCGATGATGTAGCATTTCTACACAATATTATAAGTTACAGTGTGTAGACCTGCTTCTCAAATCGTGGCACAGCTTTTGTGACTTGTAGCCATCTGCTCACGTATCATTCCTTAACTTCAATTCCTTGATCAACTTCAAAAGTTGCATCAAACTTCATTTCGGCAAAGAAACTTACATTATCATTTGCATCCGTGTATGTACTAAAATTGATACGAGGCATAAGATTATCCTTGTGACTAACAATAAGCTCACCGTTATCGTTAACTTTTACTGTGTACCCTTCATCTTGAAGTTTTCTTCCTAAATCATTATACACAATACTATCCAAGGTCTCAATTTCAGATTTAGTAAACATCTTTTTACTCCTTATTTTGATTCCCCACACAACTAATATACAGCAGATATCTATTTCGTGATACCAAACCTTAGGTCACTTCAACCCTAATAAGTGTTCCGATGCCATACTCATTTTCTTTACATTGATGTAATGTCTTAACAGGGTATGCAGCACCTGTAACTGTGTCAATTATACTTTCATCTTTTTCTGACACTTTTAACTGTTCATCAAGGTTTTTGGAAAAAAGATCACAACAAGTATCCTTGCTGAAATTTTGACCACAGTTCTTACATCGATATACTATTGATATAGTCATCTTATGCCTCCACTCCTGCTTCAATACCTTCCCATTCTTCCCCTTCTTCATCCCAATACTTTAAAGCATCGTTTATGTCACAGTATGTTCTGATTACTCCGATTGTGTGTTTATAATCTTCAATGTCCTCTTTGAGAGCTTTAATATTCTCTTTGTAAGAAAGTATCAATTCATCCTTCTCATCTGCACTATTGTTGTAACTACAGATGTCTTTGATATGATCCTCGATACAGCTTATAGACTGTTGTTCTTCAATGATTTCTTTTTCCGTGCTACTGATAATCCGCTCAAGAGTGATATTATTCAGTGGTGCTGTTGCTTCAAAGGGAACGAATTCTCTACACTGCTTAAACAAAGTACTATTGCGAGAATAACTTCCTATAGGAATTCTTTTACCACTTTTTCCCTTTACATAGAAATTAATATATTGACTCATAGCAAACCTCCTTGAAAATGGTTCTTACCATTGATAATTATTATAGTATATTTTTGCACGATTAACAAGTAAAAATGAATACTGGACAGGAAGCTGAATTGTATTTACTTAAAGATACAAAACAATAATAATGAGGTGAATTTAATGAAGTATAATTCTTCAAATAAGCCACTATATTGTCCTATGACACAATCAACTTGGTATAAAGAAACTTATACACAGACACCTGTTGGAGTGTTGTGGCATAGCACTGGGGCTAATAACCCTACAATAAAAAGGTATGTACAACCCAGTGATAATGCTTCGGACAGAGATTATTGGCTTAACATTATCGGTAAGAATGCTTATGGTAACGACTGGAATCATACAGATCAAGATGCAGGAGTTAATTTCTGGATTGGTAAATTAGCTGATGGCAGTGTGTCTGCAGTACAGGTAGCTCCACTTAATTACAGACCTTGGGGGTGTGGTTCAGGATCAAACGGCTCTTGCAATAACGGCTGGGTGCAGTTTGAGATTTGCGAGGATTCTCTATCCGACGAAAGTTACTTTAACAAGGTATATCAGGAAGGTATAGAGATTACAGCGTATGTCTGTAAAACCTACGGTATTGATCCTTATGGGAAGAGTGCGTGTGGTAACACAATTGTTCCTAACATTACTTGTCACAGTGAATCCCATAGTTACGGATGCGGAAGTAATCACAGTGATGTTATGCATTGGTTTAATCGTTACGGTAAAACAATGCAAGATGTAAGAGATGATGTTTCAGAATTACTTGGATCTTATAACCCTGGGACTGAAACAAATGTGTATGAGTTATTTGTGGATTGTCCAGTGTACCCTACAGCGAATGATGCTATTAACATGACAAATAGTAAAATTCAATATCCTAAGGGTATCTACTACATCTACAATAAGTATCCAAATGGGTATAAAGGTGTTTATAATATTACAAGGGATAGCACTGGCGGTGCTGCTGGCGGTTGGGTTAACCCTTCCGAAAATAAGAAACCTATTGAGACCCATAACTTTATAGCAGGTGACCTGGTTAAAATAATTGTAGGTGCTACCTGGTACGGAAGCTCTGAGTCGGTTCCTAACTGGGTGTATAATTTGAATTGGTATGTAAAGGAAGTTAGTGGCAATAGAGCTGTAATTGATAAATCTGAGGACGGAACCCACAGTATCAATTCACCTATTGATGTTGCAAACCTTGAATTGGTTAAAGGCACTGTTGAGAATGTCCCGAGTACTCCCTCTGAGTTATATCGTGTTCGTATATCATGGGATGATGTAAAATCACAAAAGGGTGCCTATTCGAATATTGAAAATGCAAAGAAGATCGCCGATGAAAATGCAGCTGAAGGGTATAAAGTGTTTAACTCAGCAGGGCAGATTGTTTACACCCCAGAAATAAAAGAAGAGACTGAAAAACCCGCACCGCCTAAAACTGAACCTTCTGAGCCAGTTGATTATAGCACTCATACTTATATTGTAGGTAACTATGAATATAGTGACGATGTTATTGTAAAGGTTGTAAAGGCAGTAGAAGAAAATAACAAAGAATTTGATACAAATATAGCAAAAGCATTTTTCAATATTGCACCTAAATACGGAATAAGTCCTCTATATGCTATTGCACAATCAGTACTAGAAACTGGGTGGTTTAAGTTTGAAGGAAGTTCAGTAAAACCTGAACAACATAACTATTGTGGGTTAGGAGCTACTGGCGGTGGTGTAAGTGGTGCATCCTTTGATACTATTGAAAAGGGTGTTGAAGCACAATTACAACATTTGTATGCCTATGGCAGTAAAGATGCTCTTCCCGAAAATACAGAAATATATGATCCCAGATACTCTCTTGTTACAAGAGGAAAAGCAATGACATGGGAAGAGCTTACTGGTAAATGGGCTGTACCGGGATATGATAAGAAAGTATTTTCTTCACTGGAAGAAGCCATTAAAGCATCTACAGTAGAAGATCCTAAAACTTATGGGCATAGAATAATCAATATTGCAGAAAGATTAGAATCAGAGCAAGTCACACAGGAAGAAGTAGATAAATTCTACGGTAAAGATACTCCTGGAGAGAATCCGGATAATAAGGGTGATACTGAGGAAACTGAAAAGCCTCAGGAAACTCCAAATAAACCTTCCGATACAAGTAGTAACTTAATTGCTTATATTCTTAAGATGATTTGGAAATTTATCAAATCGTTAATAGGAAAGTAAATAGCCTAAGTAGCAACGCTGTTTAGGTTGTAAGCTATTACAAGTTAATTCAGGTATAATTTACCCAACATAAAAATAAAGGCCTGCTGCCAAAACAGCGGGCCTTTATTATTTGTGTATATTTTAGTCAACGAATGCTTCGATAAAGTTATACGGAAAACACCACTTTTTATCCTTGGTGTAATAAACTTCTGCATATGGGTACACAACACAGGTAACCTCAATCTCTTTTCCGAAAAATCTCTTCGGCAAATAACAGAGTTCAGAATCAAGGATATCATTTGCTGTGTAAATACTTTTCCCCTTAATAAGTTCTTCGATGGTTTTCAACTTTACTCTCATACTAAGTACCTCCAAAGAATCTATAGTTTACTCAAACAAAGATTGATAGTCAGGAATATCCCTACACATAACAAACATTTCGTCAATGTCTTTTGTTTCAGTTTTAATGTTTTCCGGAAGCTCACTTATCATATAAGGTTTCTCTCTAAAGATTTTTCCTGGGCGAGTTAACATATACTGTATTACCTCGGTACCACTTTCAGGGCTATCTACATAAGCAACCATTTCTCCGAAGCCTTTATGAAGTCTGGAGCTCTTTCTGAATTTTACAATACGAGGGAATTTCCATTCCTTCTTGTCGCTTATCCATCCGATAGTATGAGAAACTCTATCTTCGCTGTCACCAGCTTTTTCGTTTGAGAAGTCCTCTGCTCTTTTTGCATATTCTTTGATAGTCATATAAGGAAACTTAGGATCCCTAGGGTTGAATTTCTCACCAGGTTTCAATACATGTTTTTCATAGTGCCTTTGAAGATTGGCAGGATTTGTAAAAGTTGCTTCAAATAAGAAATCTTCGTTGATGTACATTACATTACTAACTCCTTATGAGCATACTAGGAGTATCTAGTATGCCCAATTCTGTGAATCTTCTATCCACTATATCCATTCCTTCTTGATGGAAGTCACCGCAACTTTTTCTCCGTGCGGAGGACCGCACTATACTTTAAGGTATAGCCGCTTTTAGATTTATCCTCAATGATGTGAGGCCTTGATTGCACAAGGGTTATACTCAACCTTCAATGTATATTATATAATACTATAAATAGTAATATAAGTTATTTCAATACTATCTTTCCCTTAAGCAGAAAGCTTGCAACGAGTCACCACTGTCTGCTTGATACCTTTGAATTCGTTGTGATCCTTCACTGTGAATTTGATTTTCCCGTTCTTTACTTCATCTGTGTTAATATAGTTACCGGTGCTCCAAACACAGATATTATCGTCGTCAAGCACGAAACGATATATCATCATCATACCGAACTGTGTGTCGTAAGAAGCAACTACCTTTACCTCCTTGAAGTTTGCTTCCATTCGATCACCCTTGTTCCCGATGTACTCAGAAATGTTCATATCAGCCGCTAAAGCATCTTCCAAGCGCTCAACGCAACACGCGATGTTATTAAAATTGTAGTTATTCTTTTACACATTTGTTCTTCTGCTCTTCCACAATAGCGTCCTTTACCTGATGAAGAATATCGTGATCGCTGTTACAACAAAGTTCATTATCCTGATGGTGTTCATTTTCATAATTAACTAGAAAAGAATAGTCAAAGAGATTATCAATGATGGGGAAAATATATTGAAGACTAATTCCACCACTTTCATCAATACTCACTTCATCACTAATCAGATTCCAAAATTCTTCAAGGGTTTCAAATTCGCCTAATTCCCAGTCACTATCCCCACAAGTTTCACAATATAGTTCATCATAAGATAGAATATCTTCCGTAGTATATAATCCTCCAAGATGTGATTCATATAGATACATGGCCAGTACCTCCTTTTATTTTCTATCTTAATACCACAACTGGTAGAAATAGTCAGACAGCATCTTAAAAGCTATATTCTTACAGCGAAGCATTTCATCATAAATGGATTCATACACTTTGACATCTTTAATGTCCATCCAATCCATTTCTTCTTCAACTTTGAGATATTTGCATTCATTATCCATAGTTAATCACCCACATTCTTAGCACACTCCGGACAATAATCCTTATTACCATCTACATAATGAATCCACCCTGCTTCTTTTGCTTTATCAAGAGCTTCATTGTAGCTATTTGCATACGGACTATGTTTACCGCATCCGTCACAAACTCTATAACTATTAGTTTTTGTTTGTATACCACTTACAAAGAGTAAAGCAAAAAGAGCTATCCACCATTTATTAAACAGGATTGCAAGTGCAGTCCAAGCAATTATTGCTACAATATTCTTAAAGGCCCATGCCCATATAAAACTTTTATTCATAATGATTTTCATCCTGCATTGACGACAATAATAGTAGTATTAATAGTTTTCATGTTTTATTCCTTTCTTTTTTACTTTCTGATAAAATAGAACGGATTGGAAATATACCCAAATCCTGCAGAGAAATTTACTACCGGGATTAGCGACCTAGCAATCAAGATAAGAATACGAGAGGCTTTTCAGCGTCTTGTTGTAGTGTCTATAAGGTTTTCGTCAACATTATCTCAATTCTTCTTAGCAGTAAAAAACAGGGTAAAAACACCAAGCCAATAAGTAATTATTCCGATGATGTAGATGATGATAGCAGTTTTCATCTTAGTTTTATTTCCTCTCATTACTATGATTATAGTATATCACTATTCAATACACTCAACACTCACCATAAAAAATTTCTTCTGTTGTGCAATCAATTATTGAAGAAAGCCCTTCCTTCTCTAAATCTGAGGTTGAAATATACAAACCTGTCGAAAGGTTTACCACGCCTCCAACTCCGTTTCTATTGCAAACTTTCATGTAGTCATAGACTGAATTGGGGAAATGAAAAATAGTACCTTCTTTTATAGAACCAATGTGAATTTTCATTTTATTCAATCCCCCATTCTTTAAAAAGTCTCAAGTCCCCATTCTGTTCAATTTCAAAAAGTTCATATTCTTTTTTCCAGAAAAGCTTTTTTGCATTTTCAATAGAAGTGATGCCAATAGGAAGATAATCGGGACCTTCAGAATTTTTTAAGGATGGAAAATACTTTATAACAAGAATCGATTTTGGAAAATTCATTTTATTTCTCCTTTCTTAATCCACCTTTAATTCAGATTGTCTCTCTTTATACTTAGTACATTTGTGACAATTAAAAATTCCGAAAGGTAAGTCCTTATTCTTTTCAGTACAATGATATTTATAGCGAGTATGATTGAATACATCACAATGGCAGGAAGTTGCATCTTCAATTTCCAGATACATACATTCATTATCCATATAAACATCCATATTATGTAATTCCTTTCTTCAATGTAAATAGAATTAGTTAACTTTTGTCCTTAAGCATTTCTTCTATGATAGAATATAGTTCATTTATCTGTTTACGATAAATATCAAGCTGTGTACTTACATTAAATGCTGTCCATGCGCTAACAGCAAGTCCTATAACAATAGAAATAATAGCTACAGGATCTACTACACTTGCTTTCTCACATAATCCAAATACACCAATCAATGTAAATGCAAGTCCGTAAAACAACTTACTGTCTCCCTTCTATTACTTGCAGTAATTTTGTATACCTTTATTTTCTTTACACTAATATTTTAATATACTTTCAATTTTTTTACAAGTAAAAAATTGATCCGCCAACTCCATTGAGTCAACGGATCTTTTTATCTGAACATTCTATTCTTGGAGGCTAGAACGAATGCTTACTCCTTATATACTTTGTATACCCATAGAATGAAATATATGAAAATATTTTCTAATCTTATTACATCTTCTATTCTTAATTCTTGTACCTTATCAATGTACTCTAATACTTCTTCTAGTTCTTCTTCACTTGTTTCCATCCAAGGTTTTTCAAACCCTTCGTGACTGAACTCTTCCCATATATCTTCTGCTTTATTTTCTTCTATCCCTAAGTATACTAGTAATCTTTTTACTCTTTTTATATCTTCTTGTTTTGTCATACTTCATTTAGCAGTTAACTGTTATTATATGTGATATTAATTCTGCTAATACCTCTCTATTATGTTATTACTTAGTAAAAGTCTTTAGGATCTACTCCGTTATACTTATAAGGATCTGTATGATATAATTCTTCATCTTCGAACATTTCTCTTGCATCTTGTTCAAAATAATCTTTTATATCTTCGCCTAACATTTCTTCTACAGTATCATCATCTGCTACATTAAACACATTATCTATAAAATAAGTACCATTACTTGTTTCATATGTAATATCATCTTCTGATTTAATTTCATTTTCTTCTGCAAGATCACTTATATTTTGATCTGTGTCTTTATAGTCTTTCCATGCTTCTTTTGCAAGTTCAATTTCTTTTCCAGGATGTCTCCTTGATACTTCTTCAATATAATCTGTTACATTAGCATCATATATGTATTCTTCAGTATCATATTTTCTGCTTAGAGAAGGAAACTCATATTTTATTTCCATAAAGTAAACACCTCATATCAATTTGTTATATAGTAAATAATACAAGTTGTTTTACTGTTGCAGTTAGTTTACTATACTAGTGAGGAAAGATTATTTTAGAATGCACATATGAATTAATCTACCTCCGCAAGCCAGAACGCCTTTCGGCAATCAGAGCACTTACGCACAGCACAATCTTTCCGCATCTTCGGATAAATTTGACAAGGGTTCAATGTAAGGCAGGTCATACAGCCATCTGTTTCACAAACGTCTGCATCCGGAAACAGCTCCAAGAATGCGCTCTGTCGTGTCTTTAGAGGATGTTCAGCAGCCCATTCTTCAACGATATGTACCACTTCCTCTGCGCCATCTAACGACCGTAGATTTGTTGGTGCGGTACAAAAATTTGTCTCGCCGCATGGACATTGTTCACAATCTCCTACGCTCTTACACATCCTAATGTAGTTCTTTACAAAATCAGAAGCATCCATCATATTTTCTCCTTTTCTGCAATACTCTTACACAGTTCTCTCCAGCATTTATTGTGTACCATCAAAGGTACCCACCAACTTTCACCAGAAATATGTGTAAGCCGCTTCACCTTATACTCACTGGCTTCGCTACTGTTCTCGATTTCCTTACTACAAATATCACAAACATATTTAGTGTTCATACATTCCTCACTTTACTATTTGCATTAACTATTCAGGAAGATATGCCCACTCATACACACCATCCCAAAAAATCGAGTCATCAAGTTGATATACATCAATTACACCATCATTTTTTACAACACATGTATCAATGTCAGTTCCCCAGCTAGTCCGCAGTAAGATACGCTCTCCGTTTTTAGGCATGGGAGCTCTAAAAGTATACTCTGGAACCCAATCCTCTGACACTCCAATACTGGCATATTGATTTATTTCCTCTTCCGTAAGATCCCTTGGTAAAACTTTGTGCCATGTAATTACACTAGTTGTATTCTCAGAAATTGAACGATTATACTCACTAATATCTACGAGTATTATTTCGTTAAGGGAATACACAGATAATGAGTCAGAGTCAATAACTTCGTTTTTGTATGCTATTCCCTTTTTTACCTCATTTCCTTTACGGAAATAAACCATTATAGGTTTGTTGTAGTATGTAATATTCATATAATCCAGAAATGGGCGTAATCAGTTAGGTCTTCCGTTGCATAAGATGTTGTAAATTCTTCCCAGGAGTTGATAATGTCCAGAAAGAACTTCTTACACCCAGGAAGTGTTCCCCATCCGTTACTTGACTCGTATTGCTTGTACTTATCAGGATGTTCACAAAGCTCTCTGTACCCATTAATGATGTGAGGAATAACATCTTTGCACAAGCCGTTATCTGCTTCGTTATTCCATTCCAGACCAGTAGATTTTACAATCATTTCATGAAGATTCCATGTTGTATTAGCTTCACAACTTCCTACATCTACCCAGTTATCGCTATCTTCAACTCTTACACGGAATGAAATATCATAACTCATCAATACTTCACCTCACTTTGTAGTACTACCGAATCCTCCATTTCTCTTTTTTTCAGCAGGTTCTTCATTAATAAACTGATAATAAGGGACAATGATTCCCTGACAAACAGCGTCACCCTTATTAATAACTAACTCATTGGGTCTATCTTCCGCTTCAATCATCGGCATATATAGTTTTACCCAAATATGTCCTTCATTGTCAGAGTTAGTATAATCTGAGTCAACAACCCCTACTGTGTTGCAAAGTCTCGTACTTGTACGGAAACCCACGCCACTACGAGGAACAATCATTAGGAAACAACCAGAAGGAATATTGCACTTAATGCCTGTAGGAAATTTAACTGTTTCACCAGGATGCAGAACGCAAGACACTGGGGAATAAATATCATATCCAGCAGAGCCCGCTGTTGCCCGCTTAGGCAATTTTAGGTCTTCCCAGGGTACATATAGGGAGTCAATATTAAAAAGGCTGCTGCTAATTGCATCGTCGTACTGCGAGTGCGAAACCTTACTGAATCCATAAATTTCGTCATTAATGATCATCTTATATTATATCCTTTCTTTTATCTGACACGATATGCCGTGTAAACACACTTCTCTGTGCAGTCCCATGTATCGTAGATAATACCATCTACACAACAAGACCAGTGTTTCGCCATGTTGAGAATATACTTTCCCTTAGGATATTTTTCTGAGAAGGTTCCTGCGGTCATTCGTTTTTGACCTGCTTTTGCAGGAAAACTTAACTTTTCACCATGAAGGACATTCTCAACATACTTGTGAGGATTGTAATCTGTGTTATAAGAAGAAGCACCTGTTACTTTTTTGTATCTGTTAAGTTGTCGTTGTACTTCCATATAGTCCATTCCTGTTGCCTTAGTAATTGCTCTCTTTACACAGTCACCTACTATTTTTCCCTTGGGATGTGTGTTGAAGTACTGATACATGTAGCCACTTCCATTCATTGTTATAATAACATTATAGCATAACTATGATGAAAATACAAGTTACACTTCCTTATTGGAAAGTTGTTTCATTTCGTAAAGATAGTCATACAGTGCTTCTGGGGAGTCAAGTTTATATTCTTTTTCATCCACAGTAATTGAAGCATGAGGAGATTCATAAATATAGTATTCAATATCATTTCCGTAGTTTGGATCCTCCGGTGAGTCCATAATAATACCTAATAGTTTACAAATAGTGCTAACCAGCGATTCCGCAGCATCAAACATAAAATAGCCGTCACCTACAGTTCTGATTGCGTTATCTAACACATCACTGTGTTTCTGATATTTCTCGATTGTTTTGAATACATCCAAAAATTCCTCTTTAGTAATACTCACTGTATTAACAAAATTTTCATTACTCAATTAAATCATCCTCCAATACAATAATATTCATTTCCTGAGTGTATGCAGTACATCTATCAATAGCAATGATGCCTGGCGCTGTGTAAGGATCTCAGATAGCATCATCGTCAAATTCGCTCACGTTAAATTTTATTGAGTTACCCCATGAACAATGCCAGTGTCCACAAACGATAGTTTTATCTGTGAGTGTCTTCCCCTTCATTTGCATTTCCATTCCATTTAGCCATCTTGATTCTTTCCAAAGACTACTATCACGCCAGTCTTTCTTATCTGGAGTAACGGGAATCCATCCATGAACAAATACATATCGTCTAGTCTCATAGAAGTCCACCATTTGAGAACACAGGTTATCAAAAATACCATATAACTTTGTATAATTAACGTCCCCTAGTGAACTATCCCAAGCAAGCTGTAATGCTGTGTCATATGTTCTATTCTGAATATCATGCAACAATGGGTATCCTCTAATAATCATTTCCTGCATAAGATCTTCGTGGTTACCTTTTACCATAATCTTGTTGTCAATTTCATTGATAAATTTTAGCATATCCTTTGCTTCTGATCCTCGGTCAAACAAATCTCCGCAAAAAACAAGCAGGTGATTTGGGTTATTTACCTCAAACCCAACTTCACTAAGGTTTCGCTTTAGAATTGAAGTAAAACCATGTACATCAGATACTGCAAA
>OLXQ01000184.1_pt1 | contig 12127 bp, 7 predicted proteins | sample 1673371 | NCBI WGS metagenome assembly OLXQ01 (sample SAMEA103958109, study PRJEB25191) | human gut metagenome | biome: human-associated habitat [ENVO:00009003]; feature: intestine environment [ENVO:2100002]; material: feces | place: Germany | collected 2013/2015
TGAGCTTGAGAAGGAATTAGGTCTTGACGGCAAGGAACAGATTGAAGAGTATGGTCTTGAGCCATTCATCAAGAAATGTAAGGAAAGCGTATGGAAATACAAGGGTATGTGGGAGGATTTCTCATCTACTGTTGGTTTCTGGGCTGATATGGATAACCCATATGTAACATATGACAATAACTTTATCGAGTCTGAATGGTGGGCTTTAAAGCAGATCTGGGATAAGGGTCTTCTTTATAAGGGCTTCAAGATTGTTCCTTACTGTCCTCGTTGTGGTACACCTCTTTCTTCACATGAGGTTGCCCAGGGCTACAAGACTCTTAAAGAGCGTACAGCAGTTGTAAGATTCAAGATTGTTGGAGAGGATGCATATTTCCTTGCATGGACAACAACTCCTTGGACACTCTGCTCTAATATTGCTCTTTGTGTTAATCCAGATGAGACTTATGCGAGAGTTAAGGCAGCAGATGGATTCACATACATCATGGCAGAGGCACTTCTTGATAAGGTTCTTGGTGGAATCGAGAGAGAAGAAGGCACACCTGCTTATGAGATTATTGAAGAATACAAGGGTAAAGACCTTGAATATAAAGAATATGAGCCATTATATCAGTGTGCAGCAGATGTTGCAGCTAAGCAGCACAAGAAGGGACATTTTGTTACATGTGATACTTATGTAACTATGTCAGACGGTACAGGTATCGTTCATATTGCACCTGCATTCGGTGAAGACGATGCAAAGGTGGGACGTAAATATGACCTTCCTTTTGTACAGTTTGTAAATGGCAAGGGTGAATTAACGGAAGAGACTCCTTATGCCGGACTTTTCGTTAAAAAAGCAGACCCTGAAGTGTTAAAAGATCTTGATGCCGAGGGTAAGCTTTTTGATGCACCTAAGTTTGAACATGATTATCCATTCTGCTGGAGATGTGACACCCCTCTTATCTACTATGCAAGGGAATCATGGTTTATTAAGATGACAGCAGTTAAGGATGACCTTATCCGTAACAATAATACAATTAACTGGATTCCTGAGACTATCGGAACAGGACGTTTCGGAGCATGGCTTGAAAACGTACAGGACTGGGGTATCAGCCGTAACAGATATTGGGGCACACCTCTTAATATCTGGCAGTGTGACAAGTGCGGTAAGATGCATTCAATCGGAAGTATTGCAGAGCTTAAAGAACTTTCCGATAACTGCCCTGATGATATTGAGCTTCACAGACCATACATTGATGCAGTTACTTTCCCATGTGAATGTGGCGGCACAATGAAGAGAGTTCCTGAAGTAATTGACTGCTGGTTCGATTCGGGTGCAATGCCATTCGCACAGCATCATTATCCATTTGAAAACAAGGATCTTTTTGAAGCACAGTTCCCTGCAGACTTTATTTCAGAAGCTGTTGACCAGACAAGAGGATGGTTCTATTCATTACTTGCGGAATCAACACTTTTATTTAATAAAGCACCTTACAGGAATGTAATCGTTCTCGGACATGTACAGGATGAGAACGGACAGAAGATGAGTAAGTCAAAGGGTAATGCGGTAGATCCTTTTGATGCTTTACAGACTCACGGAGCAGATGCGATAAGATGGTATTTCTATTCTAATTCGGCACCATGGCTTCCTAACCGTTTCTACGACAAAGCAGTTACGGAAGGACAGAGAAAGTTCCTCGGAACAATCTGGAATACTTACGCATTCTTCGTACTTTATGCGAATATCGATAATTTTGACGCAACAAAATATAAGCTTGAATATGATAAATTATCTGTAATGGATAAGTGGATTCTTTCAAAGGTTAATTCACTTGTTAAATCAGTTGATGCCTATCTTAATGATTACAAGATTCCTGAAACAACAAGAGTTCTTGAAGAGTTCGTTGATGACCTTAGTAACTGGTATGTAAGACGTTCAAGAGAAAGATTCTGGGCAAAAGGAATGGAACAGGATAAAATCAATGCCTACATGACATTATATACATCCCTTGTAACACTTTGTAAGGTTGCCGCACCAATGATTCCTTTTATGACGGAAGAGATTTATCTCAACATCGTTGCCGGAATAGATAAGACAGCACCGGAAAGCATACATCTTTGTGATTTCCCTGTTGCCAATGAAGCATATATAGACAAAGAACTTGAAGCCAATATGGATGAAGTTTTACGAATCGTTGTTGTGGGAAGAGCATGTCGTAACGCAGCTAACATTAAGAACAGACAGCCTATAGGTAAGATGTACGTTAAGGCTGAAGCAGAACTTTCCGATTTCTACAAGGAAATCATTGAAGACGAACTTAATGTCAAAGAAGTGGAGTTTACAAATGATGTAAGAGCCTACAGCTCATACAGCTTCAAACCACAGCTTAAGACAGTAGGACCTAAGTATGGCAGACTCCTTGGAAAAATTAAGCAGGCATTATCGGAAGTTGACGGAAATACTGCGATGGATGAATTAAATGAAAAAGGACAGCTTACATTTGATTTTGACGGAGAGACAGTTGAACTTACAAAAGATGATTTATTAATTGAAATTGCACAGACAGAAGGCTTTGAGTCAGGTAATGACGGAGATATAACAGTTGTACTTGATACCAATCTTACGCCTGAACTCGTTGAGGAAGGATTTATGAGAGAAATCATAAGCAAGATCCAGACAATGAGAAAAGAAGCAGGATTTGAAGTTATGGATAAGATAACTGTATATTCCGACGGAAACGACAAGATTGCAGAGCTTATTTCAAAGAATGAAGACACTGTTAAAAATGATGTACTTGCTACGGAAATTGTCACTGGTAAAATTGACGGCTACTCTAAAGAGTGGAATATCAATGGAGAGAATGTAACTTTCGGTGTTAAAAAGAATCAGTAAAGGTACAAGGATGGAGTTTTAAATGAGTGAATTTGAATTTGACAAAGAAGAATTTAAAAAAAATGTAGTTAATGCTGTTAAGAGCAGATATCGTAAGACCATTGATGAAGCAGATAAACAGCAGGTATTTCAGGCAGTTGCTTATACGGTCAAGGATTATATAATTGACCGTTGGATTGCAACACATAAGGAATTCGAGAAACAGGACGCAAAGACAGTATATTATATGTCAATGGAATTCCTCATGGGCCGTGCACTCGGTAATAACATGATTAACCTTACATGCTATAAAGGTGTTAAGGAGGCTCTTGATGAATTGGGGTTTGATCTTAATGCCATTGAGGATGAAGAGCCTGATGCTGCACTGGGAAACGGAGGACTCGGAAGACTTGCAGCATGCTTTCTTGATTCGTTATCATCTCTCGGATACCCTGCTTACGGCTGTGGAATCAGATACAGATACGGAATGTTTGCACAGAAAATTGTAGACGGTTATCAGAAAGAAATTCCTGATGACTGGCTTCGTGACGGCAATCCATTTGAAATCAAGAGACCTGAATATGCGGTTACCGTAAAATTCGGCGGCTATGTAAGATCTTATACAGATGCAGACTATCATGAACATTACGTTCAGGAAGCATACCAGAGTGTAAGGGCAGTGCCTTATGACCTTCCTGTTGTAGGTTACAACAATAATGTTGTAAATACGTTAAGAATATGGGATGCGGAGCCAATCCAGCAGTTTAACCTGGATGAATTTGACAAAGGTGATTATCAGAAAGCGGTTGAGCAGGAAAATCTCGCAAAGACTCCGGAAATTTATTTTGTAGGAAATTCTATCAGCTCAACCTACATTAAGCATCTTATGGATGTGATCGGAGACAGAGATTTCTCCATTAATATGATCAGTAAGTCAGGAACCACCACGGAGCCTGCCATTGCCTTCCGCGTATTCAAGGAAATGATGGAAAAGAAGTACGGAAAGGCAGAAGCTGCAAAGAGAATTTATGCTACTACAGACAAGGCACAAGGACTCCGGAGGGGCGGATGCTGTGGAAGAACGCCAGAATTCCGGTTAGCAGACAACTCACTGTCTGTGAATGAATTAAAACCCTTGCCTTAGGTTGAGTTTTCTCAAGGGACAAGAGGCTGTTCGCCAACTACCTGCGGTCAAGGAACGGCATGTTCTTTGGATAACGGGGAGGACAGGCTAACAATTAATTGGATGAAAAAGTTATTAGTGGTGCTGGCGCTGGTTTCGCTGACAGGAAGTGCGGCTTTCGCACAAAGGGTTCATTCTGACAATCAAGACTTTAAGTTTACCGCCGGAGTGAGGATTCCGCTTAAGAACACCAGTGCTAATTCGGGAGAGGTGATGAGCCTCACCTACGGGAAGTACAACGACAAAGGCTTCGGAGTGCGGGGAGGCGTGCAGTGGATGTTCGAGAACATGGACATCAACGACTACCTCGGGATTCCTCTGTCCGTGTCGTGGAGCAACGGAAAACGCACTTCGTTCAAGGAATCAATAAGGCAGGGCGCCAACAACGCCGCCTACGGAGCATACCACAACAAGAGCTATTTCGGAACGAATCCGGATGCCGACACCATTCTGGGAAGTTTCTTCGCCGGATTCTTCAACAGGATCGAATTCTTCGCCGGACTGACTCCGGGCTACATTTTCGGACACCGGGAAGAGCCGCACGGCTTCTCCTACATCGGACAACAGGAGATTGAGCATTACGTCTACATCAAGAACCGTTTCAGCCTTACGGCCGACGCTGGTCTGGATTTGTCACTCAACCTATGGCGGTTCAGACTGAGCGTAATCCCTTCCTTCCACTACTTCATCACAGACAACTACCGGGAGGTGAGCATCTCCCGCATCACCCACGACGGCAGCACCGACACCCACACCTCCGACAAAGCACACCCCTGGCAGTTCGCCATCCAAGGCGGCCTAAGTTTCTCCTTCTAAGGAGCGCGACGGTATTGCACTCCCCAACACAAAAACTGATCTTCAAGGGATCACCACCACTTGAAATCCATCCATCGGCTTGTAACATTGCGACATGCGAACATTTATCCTCCTGCCGAGGAAAGGAACGAGGATTCCTGAACATATTCGCCAAGCAATGTGTTGCCTGACCAAGACGTGGCCTTGCCTTCTTGCTGAATCATCCATTTTGCAAAACACTTTCAGCGCGATCACCAATCCAGAAGGCTGTGCATAGGTTGAGGCTGAATTGCTTCACGATGAAGGCAATAGTTTTTCACCTGAATGCCGTTCCCATGCCGTTATGTTGGCGATTGCGCTGAAGGTGTTTCGTATTATTCGTTGGCAGAGGGAGTTGGTCTTCGTGCCGCTTCGAAATGACAAGAGATCATCTTTTTTGACAAAATTACTAAGCAGCCCTTATAAAAATCTATCGATCGTTTTCTCGACAGCTCACACTGCCGCTAAATAGCAATTAGCGGTATTACCTTTGTCGCGGAAGAATCACCAGAATAGCTCCAATGGGTGGCTTATGATGGTTTTAAAAAGATAAGCGGCAGCCTTGCATATTCAAGAATGATTATGTACTTTAGCAAGACATACTTGAGAACACGGAAGTGTAAGTTTATTCTCGAATACGAATCTGGAAAATTCACTTGGAAGAGAGTAAGCGGACATTTTCCCTCGTCATATCCCCTATACGGGATTGCGCGTGGGACTGCTGCTTATTTTATTCCAACGGTCTTCCAGAACCGGTATTCTAAAATGAGCGACGGTGCCACGCTTTGGGAATAAGGCTGCATTTTTAACGACACGAATGACTAATGAATATACGACAATTATAGAATGCTATGACTACAAACTTATCATTTACCTTAAAAGATATCTCATCGTGGACGATGGACGAATCCAATGTGAAGATTCCTGAACTCCAACGTGGACTTGTCTGGAAACCGGCTCAGGTTGAACTCTTATGGGATTCGATCCTGCGAGGTTTCCCTATAGGTTCGTTTATGCTCTCTGATATTCCTGATTATAAAGAGAGGTATTATCTGATGGATGGACAGCAACGGTTTAATGCGGTATCAATTGGTTTCGGTTCTGTTGAGAACTCCCGTGCTATCTTATGGCTTGACATTAATCCGGAAAAGACGAAAGACAGCTCCCGGACCTTTTGGGTAAAGGCTACAACAATAGCACATCCGTGGGGATTTGCGAACAATGATGAGTGCGATCCCCTTTCCGCGTCAGACAGACGTTCCGCATTAGATGAATTTGGTCTTCACGGACATAATATATACAACGAAATCGTAGATTTGCATAACACATGGCCGATTAAAGCATCAAGACCGATTCCTCTTCAGTTCTTCCTATCTGCTCCTATCGAAGATAAGAAAACCTTTACAAAGTACGTGATAAGTAGATGTGGACAAGAAGAAGGTAAGTTCCGCAGCCTGAAAAACCATCCTGTTACGGAAATAGATGCGGAAAGAATATCCTCATTCTATGACGCCTTCTATAGACTGAGGGAGTACCGAATTAGTTGTAATCATCTAACTCGGGTTGTTATGGAAAATGAAAATTCAGTGACAAATAATGAAAGTGGGGTGACAACCTTGGAGACATTGTTTACAAGGTTGAACACAGGTGGCACAAGGATTACACAAGAGGATCTCAGCTATTCTGCCATAAAGGCGTATTGGCCGGAAATCAAGGACAAGAATGATCGCATTGCCGAACGATATATGCCTCCGGCAAAACTTGTTATGCTTGCGTTCCGTCTTGCGCTGACGGATCCTTCACAGGACAAAACATTCAAAGGAACAATGTCTGTGAAACAAATACGTTCTTTGGCGAAAGACAAGATGTCAAAGCAGAGGATTGATGACTTGTATAGCAATGACAAATTGGAGAGGATAATGAATGTCATTGATGAATGGCTGAATGTTTTCAATGCGGAAAAGAATCCTTCTCCAGATTCTACTCCAGCAGTGCTTCGCACAAGCATTGCGAGAAACTCAACAGATATATATTTGTTGTTGATGTATTTCGCATCTGAGTCTCTTGAGGGGAAAATGGATCTTTCTGTAAAGGAGATTATGGCATTGGCTTTTTATCTCCATTGGTTCAGTAATGATGCTGCAGCTAAAGTGGTCACTGAAGTTTACAGTCAGTGTCGTAAAGGCATTACTATAGAGGCCATTAGGCGTGCCATGTCCCTATCATTTGTGAATAAATGGCTTGTCGCGCCTTACACGCCAGATGAGATGAGGCATTTCTTCACGATAAAACCAGATCCTAAATGGCTAGTATGGTCTGAAGATTATTACCCTTGGCAGGACTTTATCGAAAGAGTATATAGGTTTGGGCCTTGGCAAACTAAAGAGATGCTTCTGTATGCTCAACGTATGTTCATCAATACCTGCTTCAAAATGTATGATCCGGCTCGTCAGGATATGTGGGACAGCCACAACCGTCCGTGGGATTATGACCACATCACACCTCAGGAATGGATTGCAAATAAAAGAGGTACTTTCAGAGACTATTGCAAGGACTGGCTTTGGAACATAGGGAATATTGCCGCTATCCCATTTGAAGAGAATAGATCCAAGAGTAATAGGGAAGACTATAGCTTCTACCTGAATAATGAAGAGACTCTTCTTTTCGATAAGTCATCAATTGATTTCAAGAATGACATCGTTTGGAATCAAGAGGAAAGCTATTCGTTCGCATCTGTGACTTTCGAGAGGTGTTGTAAGATTTACAAATGCTGCTATGATATATTTGCTCCGTTATTCGAAAATATTGAACTGTCAGATGATTTGCAGGAACGCAAAGACATTTTGCTGAAGGTAGCCGATGGTATTGAAGGTTCGAAATGCTATTTTGCAGCTGGAATCAAAGACTACCCTCTTGAACGTGATCTTGATTGGACAAGGGAATGGATTTGTGTTGGTGTCCCTTATGGGAAATATTTGGCTTGCGTATGTTGGGGGTATGGGCAAACAACATTGGAATTCGGTTTAAGAAAACTTCCGGGAACACTGATCGACAAAGATCGAAATGATATGCCTAAGCTTGATGATTCATACAATGTATATGAAGATAACCAATGGTGGTATGCATGGAAAGAACTGACTATTAAAGAACAGACTATCGGAAACACCACAAAGGTCATTATCACTGAATTAAGTACTTTGGTGGGCTTCCTACAAGAATAACAGCATATAGCACAAACTCATATTATGCATAAAATCATCTTTCTCTTATTAGTTTTTTTTGGCGGATCTCTCAATTATGAGATATGCGCTCAGACGAAATTCGAAGAGCAGGAAAGCAAGGTCTCTTTGTGGGTTTCAGATACTTATCAGCCTATTGAAACCCAAGGGAAGGTCAAGACTAAAACAATCAAGTACTCCTCTTGGGGGTATAGTATCGAAATTGACCTTTCTAAAAAAAAGATATTTCCAGGCAGCCGCTTAAAGATATTCAATGCGGATAAAATACTCACCTTTGATGGGGTTGTTACATCGGTAGAAAGTCCTCTTTCGCTCAAGGGGCGTATGTTAGGTGAGAATGGAATTGAATTCTTGGGATCTTTTGTTGTTTCCAATACTCCGGAGGGCTGGCTTGAGCTTAAGCCTAGCAAAGCTGAGAATATTGCAATTTCCGCATCCGCCGTTGATTATATTCTTGCGTCTGATTTCGGGAATCAAGTCATCGTCAACCTGACTGAAAAAATCATAGTTATTGATGGAAAATCCTCGGATTGTGACTTTTCCTGCATCTCGGCTCCGGTGTATGAAGTTAAACCTCAAGCTGTTTTGGATGTTGATATTAGAGCGGTGCTCGATTCGATATCAAACAATGTTACGGTGTTCTACGAGGGCCGAACATTCAATGGCTCTGTTACGACCGAGGCGATAGATTTAAATCCTGTGACTTATTTAAGAGGAACAGGAATATTGACGTATGATGATGGAAAGACCGTAAGCATTAAGAGATCCGCAGGTAATTATGTGATGACAATATCAGGTGATCCGCAGATTAATTCTGGAAATGAAACTTGTTATACGGTGCCTATCTTTTTAATGTCAGAGGATAATCTGTGGTCAGAGAAAGAATTTATCCAACGTGCTGTAGCATATCAAGAACAACAGGAAGAAGCACATTCTATGTCAGAGTTAGTTTCTTCTTCACAAGCAAAAGCCTTAGAGGATAGCAAAGTCAGCAAATCATCTTCTGGGTCATCATCTGGATGTTCGACTTTTGAGGAAATTTTGGTTATTTGCTTAATTTTTTTTGGTGTAATACTTTACATTCTCCATCTTATCCACGCACGCGATTGCCCTAACTGTGGCAAAACACACGCTATGGTTGATGTCAATAAGGTAAATTTAGGGAAAGCCTATGTGAAGAAAGAACGACAGCCTGATGGAACGTACGCTGAAATTCACTGTAATAGGTACAAAATTATACGTAGATGCAGATACTGTGGATATGAAGATTGCAAGTTGACCAACGAAAAAGGTAGACCTTTCTGAAGTGATAATGATATAGACTATCACCTGTTGCTTCCGTGCCGTTCTATTGAGTGCTGGGTTGATTGGCAATAAGTATTATGAGCAGAGTGAAAAGTAATACGAATATTGAATATGAATGATTCAATCAAATGCGGATTCTCGAATATTGTTGAGATTGTCGGTGGATTTCAAGAGTCTGACCTTGTTGTCATTGGATCTCGACCAGACAAGGGGGAATCGACATTCGCTAAACAGATCGCCTTGAATGTCGCTGTTGACAATCAAATTCCGACGATGTTCTTTTCCCCTGCTGAATCAGGAATGACATTCGCCTTTGACCTTCTTTGTTTGGGATGCGGCCGGACACAATCTTGGATGGAGGAGCATCCCGATATGGTCGATGAAGTCACTAAGTATGCGGAGGAAAGATTTTCTTGTGCCCCCTTGTTCATAGATGACACTACCGATCTCAAAATCGAGGATTTCTTATGCAAGGCAAAGAAGATGGTAAATGCAAAAGGCATCCGGCTGATAATTATTGATTATGTCCAATTTATGTGCGGTCCTGTACTTTTCGGACAAATGGACCGCGAGAGGAAGAAATGGATTGTGTCGCCAAAAGTTTGAAGAAGGCTGCGGAAGAACTGAAGGTCCCTATAATTGTTCTGTCACAATTGCAGCGTGGACCGGATCGTCCCCAAATGGACGATATCAGCGATTCCAAGGAACTTAAGGAACTAGCGGATGTCATCATTCTGATGCACAATAGAATAGGTTGGGACAAGATTGACGGACAGATAATCGGCGAATTTATTATAGCAAAAAACACACGCGGTAATATTGGTACAGTAGAGTTGACTTGCGATCTTGAGCAAGGCAAGTTCTACGAGGAGATAATTAGCGATGGAGTTACAATGAAAGCATTTAGAATCACGCCCAAAAGAATAAGACGTTCAAACGGGCAGGTGCTGACACCGGAGATGTCAGTTGTTGTTTCGACGAATCTGTCGAATCCGTTCAACAATGGGGCAAAAGAGGTCGCGGAGGCGTATATGCGCATCTACGGCTTTGACTACAAGCGGTCTTGCTGCTGCAAGACGGACTTTGACTGCGTGCTGTTGGGGTAGTGCGGTAGTGCGCGCCTTCGGCCACTCGGCTTCCTTTTTACAAAACGCCTTCAGCGCAATTGCCAATCCAGATGGCTGTACTTGGGATGAGGCTGAAATACTCCTGGGTAAAGGCAATAGTTTTTCAGCCGGATGCCGCTTCTGGGCTGTTCTGGAGGCTGCCGGGCTGAAGGCTTTTCGTAAGGAAGTCACCTCTCGGAGTCTCCTGTCGGAATGAAGCGTGGCGATTTTGCGGCAAGAACAAAAAGCACCCGATCCCGCTCCATAATATTCATAAAGACCAGTCCGTCACTGCTGTAAAACAGCAGCGTGGCAGCCTATCTTTGCGAAAAACAAGTCTATGGAGCAAACACGGGACATCTTCTTTATGGTGGCGGCGAAGTTCATCATCACGAATAAAACCGCATCGATAACGGCTCTGCAGAAGCTCTCAGGAAAGCCAAGGCGATGTTCAAAGACCAAGGAATATGAGAATAATTCACATTTCGGACACCCACAACATGCACCGGCAGCTGACGAATCTGCCAGAGGGTGATGTGATCGTGCATTCAGGGGATTTCACGATGATGGGAACCGAAGGGGAGGCTTTGGACTTTATGGAATGGTTCTGCGATCTGCCCCACAGGCACAAGGTCTTCGTCGCCGGCAATCACGACTTTTGTCTTCGGGGAGCGAGGCTTGAGGGGCTTGACGAGAATTGCCACTATCTCTGTAATTCCGGAGTCCAGATTGATGGGGTCAAATTCTACGGCGTGCCGATGTTCTTCGAGGATGCGATTAACAGGCGTGCGGAGAATGATTTTATGAATATACCTCCGGACACGGACGTTCTTATCACCCATCAGCCGCCCGAGGATATTCTTGACCTTTCTGATGAGATCCACTACGGCGATCCCTTTCTGAGGCAACGCGTGATGCAGGTCCACCATATCAACATCTCCGGGACTGCTTATGACATATATGCACACGCAGTCCTCAAGGCTCTTGGAATAAAGCTCCGGATATCTGCCGTATCTGGCAAGAAGCTGATTCATTCTTGCCAGGTCATAGCCTGCTGCAAGGCCTATCCTTAAAAATGTCTCTCGGTTTCTCGGAACCGCGCCTTTACACCATTTATCCACTGCCACACGGCTCACATTGCATTTCTTTGCAAATGCTGTTTTGCTGCAGCCGCTCTCTTCTATGACCTCCCTTATCTTCTCTGCCCACAGCTCCTGCTGGGACTTAAGCATTGGAAGTATCCTTTCCTTAAGGTCAGAAAGCTCCTCACATTTTTCAATTTCTTCTTTTATGTATTTCGTTTCTGTACTTTTATCCATACCGGACCTCTTGGGTTATTTACTCCATCATCTGTTCTTTGTATGCCTTTCTTACAGGTATGATCGGCACAAATATAAATATCATGATAGAAAATATAAATGCTACGATTCCTGTCATGATATCATATGGAAATGGCAGTATCAGCCAGCCCCATTTTGCTATCTTTCCTGACATCCTCACTGCTGTTCCAAAGCCTCCGAAGAAATAGGAAACCATTCCTCCCATAACGCCAAGTCCCATCAGCGACACAAAAAAGTTTGCTCCTGTGATCTTCGCCAGTATAAAT
>OLXQ01000188.1_pt1 | contig 12017 bp, 10 predicted proteins | sample 1673371 | NCBI WGS metagenome assembly OLXQ01 (sample SAMEA103958109, study PRJEB25191) | human gut metagenome | biome: human-associated habitat [ENVO:00009003]; feature: intestine environment [ENVO:2100002]; material: feces | place: Germany | collected 2013/2015
CAGCTTGGTCTTAACTAAGAACAACACTGTACCTGTTTAAATAACGATAGTATTGCAGGAGAAAGTATTAACTTTAGAGACAATGAAAGACATAAGTTGCATTAAAAGAACCATATAAAATTATTAATGACACCACTAAATTTTTAACCAATGGTAACATTCTTTCGTTTTTCTTCCAAACCGGCCTGTATCCTGGCATGTGCGCTTGCATTATGCGTAGGATGCAATGATGATGACAAGAAAGGAGGCACATCATCGAAAGAGTCTCTGGCGCTTACGTCATTCCATCCTAATTACGGGAAGTATCAAGAGAAGGTCATCCTGCAAGGGAAAGGCTTCGGTGACCCTTCCCAGATGCGGGTATATTTTAATCAGAGAAAAGCTCCTGTCATCGGGGTCAGCCGCGATGGCACGGAATTGTACGTGCAGGCTCCGCGGCTCCCCGGTGATACTTGCGTCATCTCCGTGTCGAACGGCAAGGACTCTCTTTCCTACGAAGAAACATTTGCTTACACGGTCTCTACCACTGTGACCACGGTCTGTGGCAACGGCACCGGCATCTATAAAGCCGGAGACCTGAGCGAGGCGCAAGTCTCTCCTTATTATTGCTGCGTAGACAGCAGCGAAAACGTGTTCGTAATAGACCACAGCAGCTCAAACGGAGATGGAGGGAGCGTCAATGGCATTGCCAGGATTGATTTCAAGACGAATGAACTGGTGACGATTTCGACTCAGTACTATGCGAACGTGCCTTGCGTCGACCCTGTCACTCAGAAGGTCATGGCCCCTACCGAGACTACAGTCGGGATGTTCGTCGAGATGGATCCGAAAGAGATGTGGGGCCTGAGGGTCCGGGACTTCGGCGCAAAGATCGACTGGTCGAAGAGTTCTGCAGGCCGTCCTGCGAACGGCTATAAGCACACTTTCGTGGTGAATCCTTACGACGGATTCATTTACACGCGTTTCTATTACGGCCAGGTAGTGAAAATCAATCCTGTGACTTATGAGGCAGAGGTTGTCTGCGACACTCCTAACGGAGATTCTTTCGGCCTTACATTCCGGCCAACAGACCCTAACGTGCTTTACGTGGCTTGCTGGAGCAATATGACAGGCATGGCCAATTCCATCGCGAAGGTCGACCTCAACAAGGACAAGCCGGAGATGGAGAAACTGACGAGCGGCATCACCGGCCACAGGGATGGCAAGATTGCCGAGGCTCGGTTCAATTGCCCGGCCCAGCTTTTCAGCGATAATGACGGCAACATCTACGTTGCCGACTGCGATAACCACTGCATCAGGAGGATAACTCCGGAGAACCAGGTGGAGACAGTGCTGGGAGTTCCCGGAAAGTCAGGCTGGAAAGACGGCACAAAAGAAGAGGCTCTCTTCAAGTATCCAAGAGGCATCGGAATAAGCAAAGACGGTTCTGTCTACGTGGCTGACTTCGGCAACAGGAGAGTCCGCAAACTATCCATCAACTAAAGATTATTCTAATGAAGAAACAGTTATATTTCCTGATTTCTATCATATTGATGATAGGATCTTTTCAAGCCCATGCCCAGACTTACAGGCTGGCAGGAACGGTTTATGACCAGGATGGCCCACTGCCTGGAGTCGCCGTAATAGTCCAAGGTTCTACAGTGGGAACGATGACTGACGACAAAGGGCATTTTTCCATCAAGGCTCAGAAAGGCGACAAGCTGATTTTCCAGATGATGGGGTTCAAGGACATTGAATATATCGTCGTAAAGGAAAACACGAAAATTAGCATAACGTTCACGGAAACGACTCAGGAACTTGACCAGGTCATCATCATGGCTCTCGGTACCACCCAGAGGAAGATATCTAACCTGGCTGCAGTGACATCCATTGACGCAAAACTGCTTGATCAGCCTACGACATCCATCAGTAACCTCCTCGGGGGCAGAGTCGCTGGCGTCATTTCTTCTTTGACCAGCGGAGAGCCAGGCAAAAACATTGCCGAGTTCTGGATTCGAGGCATAGGGACATTCGGAGCTAATTCTTCTGCCCTTGTGCTGATTGACGGGCTGGAAGGCGACATCAACTCGATAGACCCTTCGGACATCGAGAATTTCTCCGTCCTGAAAGATGCATCTGCCACCGCAGTTTATGGCGTCAGGGGTGCCAACGGAGTCGTGCTTATCACCACGAAACGAGGCAGCACGGACAAAGTACGCATCACTGGCAGGGTTTCAACTACTTTGTCTCACCTTAGGAGGCTTCCTGATTATGTGGGTGCATACGATTATGCAACTCTTGCAAATGAAGCCAGAGAGGTGCGCGGAGAAGAGCCGCTGTATTCCAACGTCGAGATGGACATTATCCGCAATAATCTGGACCCCGATCTCTATCCAGACGTGAACTGGCAGAAGGAAATCGTGAAGAATAATTCATGGAAGAGGGCCTACTATGTGAGTGCGCAAGGAGGAGCCAAGGCTGCGAAATATTTCCTGTCTTTGTCTGTCAATCAGGAAGATGCGGCCTATAAAGTGGACCATTCCAGCCCTTACGCCCAGAACGTCGGTTACGATACATACGGATTCCGCTCCAACATTGACATGAACCTGACTCCGACTACCAAGCTTTATTTCGGTAGCACGGGTCACCTGGCCGTGAACAGGAATCCTGGCGTCGCAAACACAGATTACATCTGGTCCGCCCAGGCAAATATTCATCCTCTCCGACTTCCCACTGTATATTCCAATGGACAGTTGCCGGGCGTAGGGCAGGGTGCGCAGACTTCCCCTTACGTTATGATCAACCGTTTGGGAAAACGTTTGGACACAGAGTTCCAGTCTAAGACGACAGTCGCTCTTGAACAAGACCTGGGCATGATCACTAAGGGACTTAGGATTCGCGCGCAGGGTGCTTTCGATTACACTTCATGGTTCAGCGAGAGCCGCCATGTCCAGCCGGAGCTTTACGAGGCGGTGAGCAGGACATCTACCGGAGAACTGGTGACGATCAAGAGGGTTAGCGAGCAAGCTGCTTCTTACAATAAGACAACGAATAATTATAGGAAATATCACTTCGAGTCCACTCTTAATTATGATCGTCTGTTCGGCAAAGACCACAGGGTTTCTGGCCTTGTCTACTACTATATGTCCGATGATAAGTATTCCAGCGAGAGCGTCAGCAACATGAGCGCCATCCCAAAGAGATATCAAGGAATATCCAGCCGGCTGACTTACGGCTACTCTGACACCTATCTGATAGACCTGAACTTCGGATACACCGGATCGGAGAACTTCCAGAAAGGCAGGCGTTTCGGATTCTTCCCTTCCGTGGCTGTCGGCTGGGTGCCTACCCAATATAAGTTCATGAAGGACAATCTGCCTTGGCTGAATTTCTTCAAGGTCAGGGCTTCTTACGGAACGGTCGGGAACGACCGGATTTCATCCAAGAGATTCCCTTACCTTACAATCGTCAATCGAGGTACGACTTCCCCTTGGGGATCGGCCTCTGCGGAAACTCTTTGGGAAACGTACACAGGTGCCGACAACCTCAAATGGGAGGTGGCGACTAAGTTCGACCTCGGATTCGAGGGAACGCTTTTCGTCGATAAGGTGGATTTCGTCCTGGACTTTTTCAATGACGTGCGTGACGGAATATTCCAGGAACGCCAGCAAGTTCCTCTCTATGTCGGGCTCATGTCCAGGCCTTACTCCAACATAGGTAAGATGCGTTCATACGGCGCTGATGGCAATGTTTCATTCAAGCAGAAGATTGGAAGCGACATGAACCTCACCCTCAGGGCCAATTTCACATACTCTAAGAATGATGTCAAGAATTGGGAGGAGTCGAATCCTGCCTATCCTTATCAGGAGCGCTCAGGCTATCCTTACGGAGTCGTAAGGGGTTATTACGCCCTTGGCTTGTTCAAAGATCAGCAAGACATAGATACAAGCCCGGTGCAGACGTTCGGTGAATACAGGCCGGGAGACATCAAGTATCGCGACGTAAATGGAGATGGCCGCATAGATTCCGATGACCGAGTGCCTATCGCTTATGGGCTGTCATCGTCAGGGGCTATCGTTCCTATCCTGATGTACGGCTTCGGCGGTGAGTTTCAGTACAAAAAGCTCAGCATCGGGGTGCTCTTCAAGGGAACCGGAAATTCAGATTTCTTCTATGGCGGAGCGGGCTACATTCCTTTTGCTTCCGGAAGGCTCGGAAACGTGCTTGCGCAAGCCATGGAATACAAGAACAGATGGATTCCTAAAGATTATGCCGAAAAGCATGGGATTCCGCTCGAGCAGGCTGAGAATCCCGACGCGATTTATCCACGCTTGACCTATGGAAGCAGTTCGAACAACACACAGACTTCCACGTTCTGGAAAGGAAATGGAAGGTACTTGAGACTTCAAGAAATTACCATCAATTACAACTGGTCGGCAAAATTCATGAAAAAGATCGGACTCCAGTCTGCTGACCTGCAGCTGGTGGGAAATAACTTGGCCGTATGGTCGCCTGTGAAGTTCTTCGATCCTGAGCAGGCTCAAAACAGCGGCCGGGCTTATCCAATACCTGTCACTTTTACATTCCAGGTTTATCTGCACTTCTAAAAAAATCACGAACATGAAAAGAATATCATACGTTATTTTAGCCTCGATCTTGTCGGCCGGATTTGCTTCCTGCAACTATCTGAGCATAGATGACTATTTCTCCGACGAGATAAAGATTGACGAAGTATTCGCCAACAAGAGGAATGTCCAGGCATACATCTGGGGCATGACAGGGGACCTGCGTGACGAAGGCTCTCTCTATCAGGATGCTGATTTTCCCGGACCTCTTGCGACAGACGAGGCCTTTACTATGTACGGCACTCAGTTTGGCTACAATGGAATGAAGCTTGTTCTCGGAGAAATCTCTGCCAGCAACCCTTATTCCTTCTCCAACGTGTGGACGACAAGCTACCAGTGCATCAGAAGGGCGAATACTGTGTTCGCAAGGATAGATGAAGCTAAAGATCTCACCGCACAGGACAGGGCAGAACTTCTTTCTCTGAACAGGTTCATTCGTGCCTATGCTTACTATAAGCTTTGGCTTGCGTATGGACCGGTAATCTTGATAGGGGACGAGGAAATACCTTCTAACCTTGATCTGGGAGATTATGACAGGGCTCGCGCCACGAATGAAGAGACTGTGGAATATATCTGCAGCGAGCTTGAGGAGGCAGCTAAATATCTTCCTGAAACCTATCCTCTGATGGAATTCGGAAGGCCAACCAAGGGAGCCGCTTACGGACTGATCGCAAGAATCAGAACTTATTACGCCAGCCCTCTCTGGAATGGAGGGGAAGCAGCCAGAAGGTGCTTTGGCAATTGGTACAGGAAAACGGACCGAGTTAAATATGTCACCACCGATGAATATGACGAAGAGCGCTGGGCTATTGCCGCAGCCGCTTGCAAGAGAGTGATGAATATGAAAAAGAGCGGAGCTCCGATGTACAGTCTATTCACCGTGCAGGAAGATACGCAGACTCCGCCTTTGCCAGAGGGAGTGACTTCCGATCCGGACTTCTACGAGCCTTATCCTGTGGGAGCCGCAGGAATCGACCATCTGCGGTCGTATTCGGAGCAGTTCACGGGGGAGGCGGTGATAGCCACAAATCCTGAATATGTCTGGGGAAGGAAAAGCCAGACCCTTGTTGACAATACCCGGATGAGTTTCCCTATCAGCTTCGGAGGATGGGGAGGAATGGCCCTTACGCAGAAAATAGTGGATAGCTATTCCATGTACGACGGACGCTCCATAGACAATTCCAGCGAAGCTTATCCGTACTCGGAATCGGGTTTCACCAACGAGCAGAAGTCTTTCTCGGGCTACAGGCTCAATGCCGGCGTCTATAACATGTACGACAACAGGGAGATGCGTTTCTATGCCTGCGTAGGGTTTTCGGAGAGATTTTGGCCGATGTCTTCCACCACCATGTCTGGGAAGTACAACCAGACGGTGACATATTACTATGACTCCCCTAACGGAAAGCAGAATTCTGCGACGGACTACAGCCCTACGGGCTATGTCATTGTGAAATACATTCATCCTAATGATGCCTGGGACGGAGATAACGCCAGGAGAATGGATAAAGGCTATCCTATCATAAGGTATGCTGACATACTGCTCATGTATGCCGAGAGTCTCAATCATCTGACAAAGGCTTATGAGATAAAGCTCGGCGACGAGACTTATTCGGTGTCGCGGGACCTGAATGAGATAAAGTCGGCGTTTAACCTCGTGCGCCACCGTTCCGGGATGCCGGGAATCAGCAATAATGATCTTGCAGACGAGGAAACCTTCCAGAAAATCCTTGAAATCGAAAGAATGAAGGAATTCCTGCACGAAGGGCAGCGTTACTTCGACGTCCGCAGGTGGGGAATTTACGAGGAAACAGAGAATGAAACAATCATGGGAATGAACGTGGATGGCTCTAAGGAGAATTTCTATCAAAGAACAGTTCCGAATACTTCCAGAATCGGAGCTCGCCTGGTTCATAAGAAACTCTACCTGCTTCCTATTCCACTGAACGAAATCCGCAAGCTCCCTTCTTGCGACCAGAACCCGGATTGGGAAAGCTAACATCAACACGTATTGAATCATGAAACACAAATGCATAATATTAGCGGCTCTGGCAGCATTCTCCATCGTTTCTTGCAACGACAAGGAGGTGTTCGAGAAAGAGCAGTACAAGAACATCTTCGGATTCGTGAGCGAGTCTGACAACACTAAGAAGATGACGGTCAGCCTTCACTATGAGACAACCACGACGTACATGTCATTATCGATGGGAGGCACGAAGGCTCCAAAGAATGACGTCAAAATAAACATCGTCTTGGATTCCACTCTCATAGATGAGTACAATAAGGCGAACTATGACGTAGATGTCGAGAAATATGCAGTTGTCATGCCTGCTGATAAATACGAGATATCCAGCATGACATGCGTAATAAAATCTGGCGAGGTGCTTGGCACTATCCCTGTCACGATTCACCCCGCAGGCCTGTCTCCAGACAAGGATTACATCATTCCTGTGAGAGTCCTTTCCTATGATGGCGCCGAACTTCATCCAGACAAGAGTTCGCTTCTGCTTAAGATAGCGATAAAGAATCAATGGTCTAATTCAAGCGGAATAGGTTATCAGATGGTGGGAAACAGAAAACTCTTGCCGGATGGGTCTCCTATCAATATGCCTGGAACCAAGACGATTCATTGCTGGACTGCGAACAGCGTGAGGATGATGCCCGGGAATGAGACTTTCAGCAAAGACAAGCACACCTTGGAGGCAAAGGCGATGATAGCGTACATCGATGCCGCGGCCGATGCGAAAGGCTATCACAAGATTACGCTGAAGCCTTACCGGGATATTAAAGTGACGCAGCTGGACGATGACCCTGAATATCCTAACGTGTACGGAATCATAGACGATGGGTACAATACCTATAAGACCTTCCTGCTGCATTACAAGTATCAGATAGGAAATGATGTATATGAGATGCGGGAGGAGACGAGGGTTCTATATTCGGAGGATAAGGATGTGGACGAGGGTTTCACTATCATAGAAACAAAAAAGTAGGAGGCAGACATGAAAAAAATAATATTGAATATATCGTTGGTATCCTTGTTGGCGCTTTCTGCTTCATGCGACAACTTCCAAAGGACGGATGTTTACCCAACCATCACAGTGGATCACAGTTCCGTTACGTTGTTTGAAGGGGACGAGATTCAGCTGACGGCTAGTCCGTCCAGTCTTAAGTTCAAATGGTCTACGAGCGACGAATCCATTGCCACGGTCGACAATTCAGGCCTGGTCAAAGCCATAAAGCAGGGCTCTGCGTCCATTTTATGCGAATCGGGAGACATATCGTTCGAGACTGAGGTCTACGTAAGCAAAAAGGTTGCACTGACCGACGTTGCCATGAAGTGCGACAGCCTGATCGAGCTTGCAATCGGTGCCACTGTCACCATTCCGGTGTACATGGTTCCATCGGATGCCAACGACGTTCCAGCTACGGATTTCGGCTGGTGGTCTGATGACGAGAATATCGCCAGGGTAAGCCAGTCCGGAGTCGTAAAGGGCATAGGCACAGGAACTACGAAAATCCACTACCGCAAGGGCTCGTTCGCCAAGTTTGTGATCTTTGACGTTCAGGTTACCTTCCCGTTCGTGAAGGGGCATCCGTTCGTTATCAGCAAAGATGAGCCTGCCGTCATCTGGTTCAAGGATTTCGACCGCGGAGGAATGAACGTTGCGTTCTACGACACCGGCGGCGGTGGCGGAAACACTTACCGCGCCCAGCATGGTGACCCTACAAGTTCAATGGTGACCATCGAAGATGGCGGCAACATCGGCTATCTTGCCAGTGGAGAATGGTACATCTATTCCATAAGCGTGAAAGATGCGGGAACCTACAAGATTACCATAAACGCTGCATCTGGTAGTGGCGGCTCTCAGGGCATGTATCATTTTGAAATCGACGGAGTCAAGGCTACCGAAACCATGCCGATTCAGGGCAGCGGCAACTGGGGACAATTCATCAATGATGATTCATTCCAGATTACCCTACCGGCTGGCGATCACAAGCTGAAATTCTTCGCCGATACTGGTTCTCATAACCCTAAGCACATGACTTTCACTTATATTTCCGAATAAACGTAGGAATTGCCATTCTCAAAGCCTTGGAAACCCGAAATTCCAAGGCTTTTTTCAATATATTCACTATATTTATAAGATTTTTTTCAAACACTCTGATATGAAAAAAATATTCTTGATTTTTGATACATCCACTATTGATCAGCAGGAAGATATTGTGATAGCATTGAACGGTTTACTATCTATGTTGTCCTAAGAACACATCCGCACACCAACTTTGGCAGTTTTAAACTATATCTTTACGGCATGAAAAGAAACCTTGACAAACCGGACTATCGTTCGATGAACGAGGCCAAACTCAAACTTGAACTCGCAGGACTCGAGCAGCGGATTCTCGGAATCACCGGCGATTCCCTCGACTACCAGCACTACCGCCAGTTCCTGGACTGGTGCTGGAACGAGGCGAAGGTCAAGGCGGTCGAGAAACTGATGCTGGACCGCTGCTACATCCTGAATCTCCTCTTCGGCTGCCATTGCACCCCTGGGGAGGTCGAGAGGTTGGAAAAGGTCAATGACCTACTTCTGGAGATGACCAACCGGACCTATCACCGCACTGCTGACCTCGTACGGGCGCTGCTGGTGATGAAGAAAGACGATATGGATGACGACTACATGATTGAAAGCCGACTGGTCCCGACCTTCGACTTCAAGCAGGGACTGCTGAGACTCGGGCCCTCTGTCGAAGTGCTGGAGCCGAAAGAGCTGCGCGACGAAATGGTTGATGACATCAGGAGGATGGCAGGGAATTATAAGATTTAGCCTCTATGGTAATAATTTCAAAAACAGTGCGTAATAAGTATGCTATTGAAGAACTTTAACCAACATACTTATTACGTTTCCTTCCACAAATGGATTGAAGACGTTATTCCATAAATCTTTCGCCAAACCCTCTGCATCCTGTATAGCCCTGAACAGGCATTCTTCCTCAAGACTACAAGAATCACTGCTGTCATCTTGGAAAAACACCTTTGCCGGAATTGTCTTCATAAACGGATACCACGCATTTTCCCCACTCTCATGAAAGCCATTGGCCGTCAGAAAGCCTTTCAAATCGGCATTGGCATTAACATTCCCAATAAAATCTTCAGGAGCAATTTTAGAAGGATCAATCCATATCCCCGCTCCTCGTTTATACCATGACCAGTGTCTCCACTCTATACAAATACTCAGTGCATGATGTCCCTGTAAAACAATTGATATATAATCATCCTTAGCATCATACTCCCAACCGGCTCCGGACAAATTGGATTCAGCAATTATCCGCATCTCCGTTAATAGACGTCTCTTCAGTTCGCGGACCATCATGTCCTTCATGTTGGAGAGTTCCACAAACGAGTTCCAGTCTTCTGCAGTTTTAAATAAACTCAAAACATTCTCTATCTCATTCATTTCCTTATAACTGTTTACAATATTCAATATACTGGGCAATCAGATTCCGGAGCGGAGTATTCTCTGCCGGCAGTTTATCCATGCATTCTCCTAACCACTCAGGGATATCCTCGTGAAAAGTCAACACTTTTAGTTCCATAGGTAGTTCTTCCGGCAAGTATTCAGGATAATCAACCGGACGTAAAATTGAATTGGCACTGATATGTTTGACTTCATCAGGCACCAAATAAACTATTTTGTACTCAGGGTGCTTCGAATAATAATCAGTACAGCAATCTTCTTCGCGTTTGTGAATATTCTCATACCAGTACCGGTACAATTGGTTAGGTTGATCTCCTGCCCAATTGGATTTGTTCTCAATTATGACAGCGCCTAACGGATTCAGTCTTCTTAACAAAACATCCACACGCCCTTCTTCAGCCGTTATTATCCATTCCTCATTGCCTTCGTCCTTCTCAAAACCAATATACTCCAAAAACGCGGACAAGAACAATTTGCCTTGTCCATGCATCGGATTATCCGAAAGGAAAAAATGCAGGATTCGGCTATGGATAGGTTCACTTATGCCGGAAAATTCATTCCAAAGGGAAAACACATTGACGTACTTGCCCATCTTCGTATTGGACATCCTCTCCGCCTTGATTTCTTTCATGATTGAACTGCACAGTTCAATCGTCTTCCGATATTTTTCCAATTTTTCTTCCATAATTTACAAATTAATCAAATGCGGCTCAAGCAGCATGCCGTAATGCTCGTCCATCATGGCAGCATTGGAAAAGACTGTTCCGCCTCTTTCCTCCAGGCCATTGGCCTTATGGATGTGGCCGAAAAGATGTATCCGGGGACGGACTGCCGTCACACGCGAGAGCAGCTCATTGGAGCCGTAATGGATGCTTCCGTCCTGGTCGAGGATTCCGTATGGCGGGGCATGGGTAATCAGCACATCCACGCCGTCAGGAATCTTTTCATAGAAATCCTTCTGGCGTCCGGAAATACAGTCCTCCATAAACATGGGGACCCCATAGAATGTCACGCCGTCTATCTCCACCGAACTGTTGCCAACGATGCATGTGATGCAGGAAGAGTAATGGTTAATGACAAGGTTGTGAAGGCATCTTATGATGTTAAAGTCGGAGACATTATTGAAATCCAGTTTGGTAACAAGAATGTAAGAGCAAGGGTTACAGATGTCAAGGATACTGTTAAGAAAGAAGAAGCAAAGGAAATGTTTGAATATCTTTAATTCAAAGTACCTGTAATCATATATTGTGGTCATGCATATATTCTCATATAACGGAATGTCTATAAGGAGGGTATATGGAGGAAAAGGTAAGGGTGAAGCGTCCACACAGGCTGAATATGGAGGACAGGAAAAGAATTGATTTTACAGGAATAACAGATGTAGTGTCATTTGATCCGGTTAAGGTTGTACTTGAATCTGATTATGGGCATATTACAATCAAAGGTGAAGGACTGCATGTTAACAGGCTTTCTGTCGAGAAGGGTGAATTAGACCTTGACGGCAGAGTGGATTCTGTATGTTATTCGGAGGCTGGCATGAAGAATAAGCAGGATTCGTTCATGAGCAGGCTTCTTCGATGATTAATGAGATTATATATTGGGAGCTTTATGCACTTGTGGTAAGCTTCTTTAATGGTGTTCTGCTTGCATGGATATACGATAATATAAGGGCTTTCAGACGAATTGTACGGCATAAAACAGTTGTTTTTATGAGTGTGGAAGATATTATATATGGAATATATGCCGGATTAAGTGTATTTGTGATGTGCTTTAAGGTTGCAGACGGAATTATCCGCGGATTCATAATTATGGGGATTGCTGTGGGGGCATTTCTGTATTTTAAGTTTTTAAGCAGTTTTTATATAAGGTGGTCAGTAAGAATTATAAAAATTTTACTAAAACCGGCATGTTTTATATTGAAAAATGTGGTGCGTAT
>OLXQ01000192.1_pt1 | contig 11921 bp, 9 predicted proteins | sample 1673371 | NCBI WGS metagenome assembly OLXQ01 (sample SAMEA103958109, study PRJEB25191) | human gut metagenome | biome: human-associated habitat [ENVO:00009003]; feature: intestine environment [ENVO:2100002]; material: feces | place: Germany | collected 2013/2015
ATCGGAGAAAAGGCGGGCAGTGGTTTTGACGTGATGCGTGAAGGCTGTCTGTTCGCGGGAACCGCCGCGCCGGAATTGGAAGTGTTCGACGACCCGGGGCGTGTGCAGCTTACGTTGTATCCGCGCAAGATCGCCGGAGATTCCATGATCGCCGGAGCTTCTGCTGTTCCCGGAGTCTCTGCAGATGGCGGGGGCCCTGTTGGTGCGGAGTCGCCGACAATGCGGAATTCGGAGCATGGCACTGGTACGATCCATAGGATTGGCGCTCGCGGGGCTGACCGTTTGAACGACATGGTCGGCACATTCGGCAAGAACGTGGCCCTACCTGCCGATTTCGGCAATGCGATCAGGCCGCAAAGCCAGTTGGAGAAAATCACCTATGCGTTGACGGTCGGCGGACCGCAACCCACCTCGTATCTGGCTGTGGTGCTGGGGCTTGGCCTCACCCGTACCCGGGAGATATTGGCCTCACTGGTGAAAGACGGTGTTATTGAACCAATAGGCGTCGGACGCGGACGCAAGTACCGTCTTGCCGAGCATACCGGCTCATGACGGCGTTCCGGTTCTCTGGACTTGACCTGGATCGAGAGCCCAAACTCGTCTGGGGAAGTCCTAGCCAAGGAGGTTTCCAAGGTGAGACGGGGCGTGCAGGCGGGACGTGTGTCGCGTTACAGTGGACATGACATTTCGTGTGTTCGCATCGCATATCCAAAACATGACACGAGAACAATTTCGGGGAGCAGTATGAGCCAGGGTTTCGCGCCGTTTTACGACGTCAATCGCACGTATGAAGACAACTATCTGCAGGGGCCGTTCGGTGCGTTCGCCGAAGTGATGAAGGGCGATTCCGCTGCCGGCGCCTCCGCGCAGTCTGCACAGACCACCCAGTCGCAGTCGTCCGACCAGGCCGAGGAATTCCTCGGCTTCCGCGTGAACCTGCCGTTTGGCATTCCCGCTGGTCCGCTGCTGAACGAGCGGTTCACCACCGCCGCCTTCCGCATGGGTTTCGATTTGGCGGTGTACAAGACGGTCCGCTCCCGCGCGTGGGGTTGCAACGCCTTCCCGAACGTGCTCGCCGTGCATCCGAAGAACGCAGACGGGTCGCTGGTTCCCGGCAGCGCCGAACTGGATGAAGGCGTGCTTGCCGACACCCGATATGAGCTTCCGATTTCGATCTCCAACAGTTTCGGCGTGCCGTCGCGTGACCCCGACGAATGGCAGCCGGACATGAAGAAGGCGATCGCCGCCGCCGGCGACGGGCAGCTGCTCGTGCCCAGCTTCCAAGGTTCCCGCGTGGACGGCATGGACCGCAAGGCGTACATCGCCGACCATGTCACCACCGCGCATCTGGTTACGGAAACCGGAGCCGGACTGATGGAAATGAACACCAGCTGCCCCAACGAAGGTCACAATCGCCTGCTGTGCCACGACCCGCATCTGGTGGGGGAAATCACGGAAGCCGTGAAAAACGAAATCGGCGATCGCCCGCTCATCGTGAAACTCGCCTACATTCCCAACGACACCGACCTGGAAACCATGGTCAGGGAAACCGTCGGACATGGCACCGTGCAAGGCTTCTCCACCATCAACACGATTTCCGCGCGCCTGGTGGACGCGAACGGCAACCAGGCGCTGCCGGGAGCCGGACGTGACCGTTCCGGCGTGTGCGGCAACGCCATCCGCGGCGCCGGTCTCGACATGGTCGGCAGGCTCGCCGCCATCCGTGAAAAGCTCGGCCTCGACTTCGCCATCGTGGGCGTGGGCGGCGTGATCCGTCCTGACGACTACAAGGCGTACCGTGAGGCTGGCGCGAACGCCGTGATGAGCGCCACCGGAGCCATGTGGGACGCGAATCTCGCGCGCGAAATTAAGGAGACACTGCGCTGAATTCCGTTTTTCGCGAACATGCTACATGCCTTATGGCAAACTAAGCAGCAGTGTTTTTTGAGCTTGATCCAAAAGGGAATCGAAAGAGGTTGAGCGTGTCTGACAATAAGAACGACATTCTGCACGTCGAAGGCGGCAAGCCGCTGAACGGCGCCATCAAGGTGCGTGGCGCGAAGAACTTCGTAAGCAAGGCCATGGTCGCCGCATTGCTGGCCCCGGGCACATCCGTGCTGAAGAACGTTCCGGAAATCCGCGACGTGCACGTGGTGTCCGACCTGCTGCGCCTGCACGGCGTGGACGTGACCGTGGACGGCGCGAACGGCGTGGTGACGATCGACGCCACCAACGTGCAACTCGCCGACGTGGCCGACGTGGACACGCTGTCCGGCTCGTCCCGCATTCCGATTCTGTTCTCCGGCCCGCTGCTGCACCGTCTGGGCGAGGCGTTCATTCCGGCGCTCGGCGGCTGCAACATCGGCGGTCGTCCGATTGACTTCCATCTGGAAACCCTGCGCAAGCTCGGCGCGAACGTCGACAAGGAACACAAGGACGGCATTCACATCACCGCTCCGAACGGTCTGCATGGCGCGAAGATCCACCTGCCGTACCCGTCCGTGGGCGCCACCGAGCAGACGCTGCTCGCCGCCGTGCTCGCCGAAGGCAAGACCGAGCTTTCCGGCGCCGCCATCGAACCTGAGATCATGGATCTGGTGAGCGTGTTGCAGAAGATGGGCGCCATCATCTCCGTGGACGTGGACCGCACGTTCCGCATCGAAGGCGTCAAGGAGCTCAAGGGCTACACGCACACGTCTCTGACCGACCGCATCGAGGCCGCCTCCTGGGCGTCCGCCGCGCTCGCCACCCATGGCGACATCTTCGTCAAGGGCGCCACCCAGCCGGAAATGATGACCTTCCTGAACGTGTTCCGCAAGATCGGCGGCGAATTCGACATCACCGACAAGGGCATCCGATTCTGGCATCCGGGCGGAGATCTGAATCCGGTGGCCATCGAAACCGACGTGCACCCGGGCTTCATGACCGACTGGCAGCAGCCGCTCGTGGTGGCGCTGACCCAGGCCAACGGCCTTTCCATCGTGCATGAGACCGTGTATGAGAACCGTTTCGGCTTCACCAAGCCGCTGGTGCAGATGGGCGCCACGATTCAGCTGTACCGCGAATGCCTCGGCTCCCTGCCGTGCCGCTTCCAACAGCGCAACTACAAGCATTCCGCGGTCATCTTCGGACCGACCCCGCTGACCGGCCGTGACATCGACGTGCCGGATCTGCGCGGCGGCTTCAGCCACCTGATCGCGGCTCTCGCCGCCAAGGGGCCATCCAATGTGCAGGGCATCTCCCTGATCGACCGTGGTTACGCCGACTTCCGTGGCAAGCTGGAAGCCCTCGGCGCCGATTTCGACTGATTCGCTGCGATTGGTTCGATGAATCGGCTGCGGCTGATTTATTGCGATTGGCCAATCGTGATTGATGATTCGCAATTGAACAGTTGCGATTGACAGTCGCGTCGAACGCCCATGTTGCTTTCACCGGTACTCGCCTTGCGCGGGTGCCGGTTTTGTTTTATCCGCGATTGCCGCCGCCGCAATCGCAAACATGCTTTCCGTGCCTTCCGCATCTTCCGCACATTCCCTTTTCTGCCTTATCGCCCGTCTTTTCTGCATCATTTGACGGCCAAATGATGCAGAAAACGATGGTATGAGGTAGTAAAAGCAAAATGTCGTGGAAAGCGGCGCCGTCGAACGTATCGGCGGCCGGTGGCACAATGGGAGCCATGGCATCCAAAGGAAAACCGTCGCCGCGCTCCGCAGTGAAGCCGCTGAGCGACGAGCAAGTCGCAAAACTCGCGCAGAAGCATCATCTTGTAGACCCGACCCACGATTTCCCGGCCGGTCCGCGCAAAGCCAACACCGCGGAAATCGAAGCGCAGAACCCCAAAGCCACGCATCGCCTGCTGACCGGCTGCGACGTGGTGCTGCGCAATCACAGCAAAGTGAAGGCCTGGGGCTTGGAACACGTGCCGGAAACCGGCCCGTTCATCACCGCCGCCACGCATGTGACCATGTACGACGTGTTCGTGCCGATGGTCTCGATGTTCCATCAGGGCCGCCGCCCGCGCTACATGGCCAAGGCGGAAATGGCCAAATGGCCGCTGATCGGCAAATGGTTCCAGCTGGTCGGCATGCAGCCGGTGCAGCGCCGCGCGGGCAAGGCCAAAGCCATCGAGGAAACGTCCGTGGAAATCCTCACTTCCGGCCGCCCGCTGACCGTATGGCCGGAAGGCACCGTGACGCGCGACCCGCAAAAATGGCCGATGAGCATGAAAAACGGCGTGGGCGTGATCGCCCTCGAATCCTCACGCCGACTCGGCTGCCAGGTGCCGCTGTACTGTGCCGTGACCTGGGGCGCGGCCAGCATCAACCACTGGTGGCCGTGGCCGCGCAAGAACGTGGTGATGTGCTACGACGAAGCGCTCGACTACGCGGACCTGCTTGACGGCTGCGATTCCTGGGGAGACGAAGTGCCGACGGACCGCGCCGACGAACTGACCCGCCGCATCCGCGTGCGCATGACCGAAATCATGGCCGAAATCCGCGGCGAACAGGCACCTGACGGCTACTGGGACTACCGCACCATGAGTCGCGTGAAAGACTGATTTTCCCCACACACCCGTTCCGGCGGCGAACAAAATACGCGTGCGACCGGAACACGCGGCCGGTGTGCGTAGCCGGCGGTAGCATAAGACAACGTCGATTGAAAGCGGCGGCCGATGTGGCATACGCTCGGCCGCAAAAAGCAATCCAAATAATCCAAGGAGCAAAATTCATGGCGAATGTGACGGTACTGGGCGCTGGCGCTTGGGGAACGGCCTTCGGTCAAGTGCTTGCCGACGCGGGCAACAACGTGACCATGTGGGCCATCGAACCGGAAATCGTGGAAGGTATTCGTGACCATCACCACAACGGTGTGCGCCTGCCCAGCGTGGAAACGCTGCCCAGCAACATGACCGCCACCGGAGACCGCGCCGAAGCCGTGGCCAACGCCGACATCGTCATCGTGGCCATCGCCGCGCAGTTCGCACGCGTGGCACTGACCGAATTCAAGGGACTCATCCCCGAGACCGCGCTCGTGGCCTCCCTGATGAAAGGCATCGAACGCACCACCGGCAAACGCATGGACGAAGTCGTCATGGAAACGCTCGACCTTCCGGCGGAACGCTTCGCCGCCATTTCCGGACCGAACCTGAGCAAGCAGATCGCCGACCGCGAGCCGGCCGCGACCGTGGTCGCCTGCGCGGACATCGACAACGCGCGTACCATCGCCACCGCCTGCACCACCGACTACTTCCGTGCGTTCGTGACGCGCGACGTGATCGGCTTGGAAATGTGCGGATCGCTGAAGAATGTGGTGGCGCTCGCCGTGGGCATGGCCCGTGGCGCAGGCTACGGCGAGAACACCGCGGCCATGATCGAAACCCGTGGCCTTGCCGAACTGACCGCGCTGGGCGAGGCGGCCGGAGCCGATCCGAAGACCTTCGCCGGACTTGCCGGCGTGGGCGACCTCATCGCCACCTGCGGTTCCCCGCTGAGCCGCAACTACACGTTCGGTTCCAACCTTGGCAAGGGCCTGAGCGTGGAAGAGGCCACCAAGGTGAGCAACGGCGTGGCCGAAGGCGTGCCGACCACCGACGCGGTGGTGGCGTTGGGCAAGCAGTACGGTGTGCCGACCCCGCTCGCCACGGCCATGAGCCACGTGCTGGACGACGGCATCTCCTGCGCGCAGATGCTGTCCGAACTGTTCGGCGAAGGCATCACCGAGGAGTAGCAGCCGGCTTGTATGCTGGATGCTTGGCAAAAATCCTGAAAAGTCATAAAAGTTAAGGAATAAAGGCTATAGATATGGCAAAAAAGCGCATTGTGGTGATGTACGGCGGCAAGGCCGACGAGCATTCGATCTCCTGCATCTCCGCTGCGAGTGCGCTGCGCGCGCTGGACACGGACAAGTTCGAAGCCATTCCGGTGGGCATCACCAAGGACGGCAAGTGGATCGTCAACGGTGAGAATCCGCTCGGATGGAGCCTGGACGAAGGCCTGCCGACCGTGGAGAAAACCCCAGGCGCCAAGGACGTGGTGCTTGAAGTGGCTCTCGGACAGGACGGCTTCTTCGCCCGCGAGGATGACGGTACGCTGACCCCGTTCGGCCATGTGGACGCGGTGTTCCCCGTGCTGCACGGGCCGTACGGCGAGGACGGCACCATCCAGGGTCTGTTCGAAATGATGGGCGTGCCGTACGTGGGGTGCGGCGTGCTCGCCTCCGCGGCCTGCATGGACAAGCATTACACGAAGGTGCTGCTTGCGGCCGCCGGCATTCCCGTCGCGCCCGGCATCACGCTCGACGCGCGTTCCTTCGACAAGGCTTCCGAATTCAAGGCCAACGCCGATGCGATCATGGCGCAGGTTAGCGAAGCCGGCTTGCAGTATCCGCTGTTCGTCAAGCCGTCCCGCGCCGGCTCCAGCTTCGGCGTGACCAAGGTGGAGCATGAGGGCGATGCGGCCGAACTCGCGGCCGCCGTGTACGAGGCGTCCCGCCACGATTGGCGCATCCTCGTGGAACAGGGCATCGACGCGCGCGAAATCGAATGCGCGGTATTGTGCCCGAAGGCCGGCGAAGCGCCGCAGGCCAGCTGGCCGGGCGAAATCGTGCTCGACAAGCGCGCCGAAGGCGACGACCAGTTCTACGACTTCGATAGCAAGTACATGGACGCCGCCGCAAGCCACGTGGAAGTGCCCGCCAACCTGCCGGAAGAGACGCTGAACCTCGTGCGCGAAACCGCCAAGAAGGCGTTCGTCGCCGTGGACGGTGCCGGTCTGAGCCGCGTGGACACCTTCGTGACCAAGGACGGCAAGGTGATGGTCAACGAAATCAACACCATGCCGGGCTTCACGTCCATCTCCATGTACCCCAAGGCATGGGAGGCCACCGGCGTGCGCTACACCGACCTGATCACCATGCTCATCGAAGGCGTGCTGCGCTGATCGACACCCACCTACGGTGAGATCTCAAGCTGATATTCAGCGGACTGGTAGTACAGTGCTGAATATCAGCTTTTTTGTTTTCCGAAGTTTCGTAAGGTGACTATGACGTTTCCGCAGCAGCCTCAATATCCGCAGCAACCGCAAGGGCGACCACAGGGGCCGGCTCCGCAATATCAGCCGAATGGTCCGCAATCGCAGTATCCGATGCAGCCCATGCCTCAATATCCGCAGCCGCCGATCGCCAATCGCAATCCATTCTTCGAATGGTTGAAGCAGGCGCGACGCGACTTCTCGCGTATCGGCGCGAGCCTGTGTCTGATGGTGGTCGTCTGGTACGCGCTCGCCACGGTGCTGGAAGGCGCGCTGTACGCGGCCGTGGGCGGCAAGGGCGAAACGCCGAATTGGGTTACGTATGTGGGTTCGGGTGTACCGCTGTACCTGATCGCCATGCCGATTGCGGTGATGCTCATGGGCAAATCGACTGTCATTGAAACCCGTAAATTCGACATGAAACCGGGATTGTTCTTCAAACTACTGCTTATGTGCCTGCCGATGATGTGGGTCGGCAGTGTGTTCGGCAGCATGCTGTCGATGGTGCTTTCCAACGGCGAGGCGACGGACCGCGTGGCCGACCTCGCCATGCAGACGAACATCTGGAACGTTGTTTTTCTGGTAATCGTAGGACCGATTTTCGAGGAATGGCTGTTCCGTAAGCAGCTGATCGACCACACCCGCAAATACGGCGAGAAAACGGCGATTCTGCTGTCCGGACTGGCGTTTGGTCTGTTCCATATGAACCTGTTCCAGTTCTTCTACGCGTTCCTACTGGGGCTCATGTTCGGCTACGTCTACACGCGCACCAGCAAGTTGCGCTATTCGACGGCCATGCACATGATCATCAACTTCAACGGCGGCGTGCTCGCGCCGTGGATTCTGACGCGCGTCGACCTGGACCAGCTGGACAAGGTGTCTCAGGCCGCGGAAAACGGCAATGTGGCGGCGATGGAACAGTGGGCGTCGCAGAACGCCACCGGGCTGGCGATCATGCTCGTCTATTTCCTGCTGTACGGTGCCGTGATTCTCGCCGGATTCGTGCTGCTGATCCGTAACTTCAGGAAAGCCGAATTCTACATCGCGCCGGAGGAGCTGCCGCGTGGGACCGGCGCCAGAACCGTGTACGGCAACGTCGGCATGATCACGTTCATCGTGCTCACGGTGCTGCTGACGGCGATCAGTCTGTTCCTATAGCCGCAGTCGCGCGGATTATGAAGGCCGGCCGGGGATACGTTCCCGGTCGGCCTTTCTGTTGCCTGCATAGCTTGTGTTGCGTGCGTTGCGTTGCGCACGCCGCTGCCGCTATTCGCCGCTGCCGACCGCGCGGTGCTCAAGATAATCGGCATGCGCGATCGACTGCGCCACCGCATCCGCCATCGTGGACAGCAGCAGGTCGTTTTTCGCGAACGCGTAGATCGTGCCGTCGATGCCGTACGGGGTGAAGCCGTTGAGCTTCACCACCGGCTTGTATTGCGGGTTGGCAAGCCCCACGGTCGCATGTTCCACGGTGCTGACGATGTCGGCCTTCATACGCTCCACATCCACGCCCGCCTTCGCGGTGAACGGCACCGACACCAGGCACTCGTTCGACGGGTCAAGCTTCTCCAGCGAGGCGGTGTTCAGAATGGAATTCGGAATGACCATCTCGTTGCCGTTGCGCTCGCGCACGATGGTCTGACGCCAATTGATGTCCTTGACGGTGCCGGTGATGCCGGCCACCTTGACGTAATCGCCCGGCTGGATGACGCGGCCAAGCATAAGCCCGAAGCCGCCGATCACATTGGCGATCGTATCCTTCAAACCCAGCGAAACCGCAAGACCGCCGATGCCAAGCGCCGTGAACAGGGTGGTCGGATTGATGCCGAACACCGGTTGCAGCAGCGTGCCGATGGCGAACACCCACACCACCACGCGCAGGATGTTGACGAAGATGGATGCGTTCGGCACCTGCGATTTGTCGAGCATGCGGCGCACCACCTTGGTGAGCGCCTTGTCGATAAGCGCGGCGACGATGAGCACGACGGCGAGCAGGATGAGCTTGCTGTAGTTTTTGGCAAGCCAGTGCATGAGAATTTCAACTGGATCCATGGCTGTCTAGTCTACACAGGGGACGTTGCACAACGCTTGCGATTGACTGGATGATTCCTGATCCGCCGGCTGGCCGCAGCGGAGCATAATGGATTCCGTAGGATGCGTTGGCCAGCGAAAAGGGGTGCGACATGGGCAATGTCGTGGATTATGTGCGGCGCGAGTTTCATGGATTCGCGGAGCTGCCGTTCGGCGATGTTGATTCGCTGGTGCTGGCTGAGCTCTCATATATGCGGCTTTCCGGCTTGGTTCCGGCGTTCGGCGAGGCGAGGTCGGTGGCGACGGTGCCGATTCGAGAGCTGCTGCGTGCGGAAAGCTATGACGACATGTTCGTTTCGAATTCCTCCGATATGAACGAGTATCGGCTCGCGTTGCTGCGTGCCGTCTGCGAATCGCCGCGTTTCCGCGCGTTGCGTGTCGGCGAGTACGCGGAGCGTCTGAGCGAGCGCGAACAGCAGCAGTTCGCCGCGATGACGTTCGACGTGGGTTGCGGACCCGTCGATTCGCTGTATGTAGCCTTCCGTGGCACCGATGGCACGCTTGTCGGATGGAAGGAGGATTTCAATATGGCGGTGCGTTGCCCGGTGCCGTCCCAGGAATCCGCGTATCGGTATGTGAACTCGATTCTGGACAGGTCGGAAGGTTTCCTTTCGTCGGGCGATTCGCCCGCGGTCATGCTCGGCGGGCATTCGAAAGGCGGCAATATGGCCGTGTATGCGGCCATGCGTATCGCGCACGATGACATCGAAGTGGCTGGCGAGCGCGCGCGGCGGCTCGGATTGCTGCCCTCATTGGGTGGGCCAGTGCGGGGTCGCAACAGACGGATCTCCCGCATCTTTTCCCATGACGGGCCGGGCCTTCCGAAATCGACGGTGCGCGGTCAGGCGTACCGTGCAATCGAATCGCGTATCCGCAAAACCGTGCCCGAATCGTCCGTCGTGGGCATGCTGCTGCAATCGAATGCGCCAGTGCGCATCGTCAAAGCGGATGCCATCGGCATCATGCAGCATATGGGAAACAGCTGGCAAGTGGCGGAAAATGGCGATTTCGAACAGGTGGACGAGCTGACGGCCGGCGCGCAGCTCATCAAACGAACCCTCGACGGGTGGCTTGATACCGTAAGCCAGGAGCAGCGCGAGCGCGCCATCGACCAGATCTACGGGATCTTCGCGGCGGCGGGATACGGCAATATCGCCGATTTGGTGGAGCATTGGACGGATTCGCTGCCGAAGATTGTGGAGGCGGCGCGCAATACCGATCGGGAGACGCGCGGACTCATCAGGGCGGTGATCAAGGCGATTCCGGTCAGCGCGGCGAAGGCGGTGCGCGAGGGCTGAAGCGGGTTGAGTGCCGAGGCGGGCTGAAGCGCGTGCCGAGGCGGGGCTATGGGCGGATGCAACGGCTGGTCGGGATGGTTGCCGAGCCGCATTTCGGCCGATTCATGTGTCACGATCCTCGAAAAGGCGTGAAAAATGGAATTGTGACACATAAGTGCCGCACAAATGACACACGAGTGCCGCGCAAGTGACACACGAGTGCCGCGCAAGTGACACATAAGAAGGGCAATGGAGGGCATCGGGGCGCTGATGATCCGGATGCATCCCCGTTCGCTGACGTAGGATGGTGCGGTGCGGACGCATAATTGTGGAAGCATAATGGAATGCGGAATGTCGACGGCTGCGAAAGGGGTGTGCAATGGGCAACGTCATCGATTACGCGCGTACGGAGACGCGCGATTTCGGCGAGCTTCCCTTCCGTGAGGCCGACGCGCTCGTGCTCGCGCAGCTTTCGTACGACGACGTGCCGGAATGCGTGCCGCGGCTTGACGACATCGAATCGCGATATGGCACGTTGCATGACCGTGTGAAGCAATTCGACCCGCGCCATCCCATACGCTCCGTGCGGATGCTGCGGAAACCTCCATTCGACGGTGTGACGATCGCGCGCGCCGACGACGAGCTGCACCATGGAAGCGCGGTGCCCGACCATAATGTCGAGAACGTGGGCTTGGTCGATCCGCAGGTGACGCACGATTTCTACCATGCCATCGCCGCGAATCCGCGTTTTTCCGGCATTGAGATGGGCGCTTTTCTCGAGCAGTTCGACGGCGATGAGCAGACGCAGTTCGCCGCCGCGACCTATCGCCTGCCGTCCGGCATGCTGGTTGTGGCGTTCCGCGGTACCGACGATTCGCTCGTGGGTTGGAAAGAGGACTTCAACATGGCCTTCCAATACCCGGTGCCGGCGCAGGTGACCGCCGCCGACTATCTCGCCAGGGTGGCCGAGTTGTGGAAGGATGTTCCGATCGTGCTCACCGGCCATTCCAAAGGCGGCAATCTGGCCGTTTATGCGGCGATGAACGCTGAGGACGGGGTGAAGGACCGCATCGAACGCATCTATTCGTTGGATGGGCCGGGCTTCCCTGAGGCGGTGGTGAATAGCTTCGAATATGCGAGCGTGAGCGATCGAATCGTCAAAATCGTGCCGGACTCATCGGTAGTGGGCATGGTGCTGGAAACTCCCGAACGCTGCATCGTGGTCAAATCCGACGTGGAAGGCATCATGCAGCATTTCGCGTTCTCCTGGCAGATGCACGGCGGTGAATTCGACAAAGTCGAGGATGTGGCCAGCAGTTCGGTGACCTTCAACAAAGCGCTGAACAAGTGGCTTGCCAACCTGTCCAAGGAGCAGCGCGAGCGTGCGGTGGACGCGTTGTTTGCCGTGCTCGAAGCGTCCGGTGCGGGCAGTATTTCCGCCATGATGGCGGCCGGGCCGAAAGTCATTCCCGAAATGCTTGGCACGTACGTTGGGTTGAGCGGTGAGGATCGACGCAATCTCAAC
>OLXQ01000201.1_pt1 | contig 11802 bp, 7 predicted proteins | sample 1673371 | NCBI WGS metagenome assembly OLXQ01 (sample SAMEA103958109, study PRJEB25191) | human gut metagenome | biome: human-associated habitat [ENVO:00009003]; feature: intestine environment [ENVO:2100002]; material: feces | place: Germany | collected 2013/2015
CGAGGACTCCATCAAGGAGCCGCTGCTCATCTCCGGCAAATATACCCGCGCCGAGGCGCAGGAGAAGACCACGGAGCTGATGGAGCTCGTCGGCATCGCGCCGCGCCTGCGCGCGAGCTACCCCCACGAGCTCGACGGCGGACGCCGCCAGCGCGTCGGCATCGCCCGTGCCCTCGCCCTTGACCCGGAGTTCATCGTCTGCGACGAGCCGGTCAGCGCGCTTGACGTCTCAATCCAAGCGCAGGTGCTGAACCTGCTGAAAAAGCTCCAGCAGGACCGCGGGCTGACCTATCTTTTCATCACCCACGACCTCTCCGTCGTGAAGCATATCTCCAATGATATCTGCGTGATGTATCTCGGCCAGCTCGTGGAGACGAGCCCGTCGGACGAGCTTTTCCGGACGCAGTATCACCCTTACACCAAGGCGCTGCTCTCCGCCATTCCCTCGACGGACATCCACAACAAAATGAAGCGCATCGTGCTGCGCGGCGAGATCAGCTCGCCCATCGACCCCAAGCCCGGCTGCCGCTTTGCCGCCCGCTGCCCTTACGCCTGCGAGCGGTGCGCCGAGCCGCAGAAGCTCCAGTGCGTCGCGCCGGACCACCATGTCGCCTGCTGCCGCGTGCGCGAGATCAACGGGCTTTGACGCGGAAAGGAGAGAAAACGCACATGATCTACGAAATTCCGAGGCTGACGCCGGAGGAGGAGCGCCTTCCCGTCAGCAAGTACTATACCGACTATCCGCTCCACGGACCGAACCCGCTTTATTCCCAGCTCCTCGCGCAGGGCGCGATGGACCCCGCCGACGCGCTCCCTGTGGAGCGCTGGCTGGACCTGCTGACCGCGGACCGCTATTTTCCCGTGGAGTACGGTTACTGCATGATGCCAGACGGCACGGGCTACATCGCGAACTACTCCGTGCTCCCCGGCTCCATCACGCCGGAGATGCGCATGTGGTATGTCCGCTGGCTGAACATCCACTCCAAAAATCTGCCGGCGGGCTGCGGCAACATCCGCTATAAGCTCTGGAACCAAATGGACCACATCGACCACGGTCTTGTGAACGGCGACTTCCGGCAGGGGATCTATACCCTTGAGCGGCTCGACATGGGCCGCATGGAGGACGGTCCCGCCATCCGCTCCGTGCGCCATAACTTTGACGTGCGCGACTACGGCTTCCCGGAGGAGAAATACGACGCGCTGCTGCGCGCCGGCGTCGCAATCACCGCCTGCTGGGAGAGCTTCGATTGCCCCGGCTCCCACCTCGTGCTGTCCGTCACCCGCCGCTGCCCGCTGGGCGGTACGGAGACCTGCTCCCGCGAGTGGATCGGCTACCGCGCGGAGAACGGCAGCGTCGTCCGCGACGCGGAGACACCGGACTTTATGCTCTGCGAGCAGTATCTGCGCGACGTTCAGATCCACAACACGGTCGAGCAGCAGCACCTCGCGACCTTCCTGCCCGCGCTCTATGCGGAGTATAAGGATCTGCCGCAGGACGCGGACTGAAAGGAGGCAGCGTTTTTTGAGCAAAACATTTCTTTATGTCGGCAACTGGAGCTTTGAGGCACGGCCCGCAAAGGGGAAGGGCATCTCCGTCTTCGCCTTCGACGAGGATACCGGCGCGCTGGAGCTGCTGGAGACCGTTTGCCCGGACGTCGCCGCGGGTCAGCTCTGGCTGGACGCGGAGCGCGGCATTCTTTACAGCAACGACGAGTGCGGCGAGCGCCGCGGCGAGATCGGCGGCGGCGGCTATCTGCTCGCCTTCCGCATCGACCGCGAAACCGGCGCGCTGACGCTTCTGAACCGGCGCGAATCGCTGAGTCCGGAGCCCTCTTACCTCTGCCTCGACAAAAGCGGGCGCTACCTCGCCGTCTGCCATTGCGGCGACCCGTGGCACGTCACGCGCATCGTCCGCAGACCGGACGGCGGCTTCGGCAACGAGGTGCTGTTCGACGATTCCGCGCTTGTGCTCTTCCGCATCGAGCCGGATGGCAGCCTCGGCGAGGTCTGCGACGTGTCCGTGAACCCCGGTACCGGCGGGAAGGGCGAGCACTCGCAGGTCAATGTCGACCCCGTTTCGGGGCACATCCAGCTTGTCGAGGTTCTCTCCCGGCTCCATGCCGTTGTGGCGAGTCCGAGCGGCGAGCTGCTTGCCGTCTGCGACAAGGGCATGGACAAGATCTATACTTATCGCATTGACCGCGCGCAGGGCAGACTGGTCCGCCTGAACGAGTGGACCGCCCCGGAGGTTGCCTGCTTCCCACGCTACGCCGCGTTCCACCCGGCGGGCGGCGTGCTCTATGTCAACAACGAAAACCTTGCGCTGCTGAATTGCTTCCATTACGACGAGACCACCGGAGCGCTGGAGCGCTTCGACAGCGTTTACCTGCTCGACCGCGACCCCGGACCCGTCGACGGCAAGCCCGTCGGCGCGCAGGATATCCTCGTCCACCCGAACGGCAGAACGCTTTACTGCACGCTCTGCGGCTTGAACCTCATTGTCGTCTGCCGCATCGGGGATGACGGCGCGCCGCGCCCCGTGCAGCATATCAATGCCCGCGGCATCCTGCCGCGCGGGCTCGCCCTTTCCCCGGACAGGCGCTTCCTGCTCTCCGGCAACATGGTCTCCGGCGACGTCACCGTCTTCGCCGCGGACGGCGAGGGACTTCTGACGGACACCTGCAGGACTTATCCCGCCGTATCCCCCTCCGCGCTGCGCTTCCTGCGCGCGGACAACTGAGAAAGGAGCTGATCCCGTGAGCTATCAGACCAAGCAGAAGCTGAATCCCGTCGAGGCGCTGATGCCCCTCGCGAAGTATTATAACAACTACCCGATGCACGATTTGCCGCAGGACGTGAAGGACGTCATCTTCGGCCATCCGATGGACTGGCGCGACGCCGTTCCCGCCGAGCGCTTTCTTGACTGGCTGCTGCCGAAGGACACCTATAACGAGCACGAAAACGGCTACTGCATGTTCCCGGACGGCAGCGGCTATATCGCGACCTATATGCCTATCCCGGAGGACGTGGACGTCAAAAAGCTGTTCTGGTACCTGAATTGGCTGAACATCCACCCCAAGAGCCAGCCCGCCGGGACCGGCAACCTGCGCTACAAGATCTGGAACCCCGCCGACCACTGGGACCATTATTTCATCAACTGGACCGACAAGAGCGAGGGCGTCCACACGACGGAGAGCCTCGACCTCGGCGAGGGCGACCGCCAGTACGACACCATCCGCCACAGCTTCAATCTGCGCGACTACGGTCTCACGCAGGAGCGCATCGACGCGCTGAAGGCGTCCGGGCTGAACGTCAATGAGAGCTCCGACTGGGAGAGCTTTGACGAGGCGGGCTGCCATCTGACGCTCGGCCAGATCCGCCCCCGCACGGGCGGCGGCTGGGAGCGCCGCAGCGTAGAGTGGATCGGCTGGCGTCCAAAGGACGGAAAGATCGTCCGCGACGCGCGCACCAAGTGCGACGAAGCCTATCTCCGCAAGGTCGCCTACCACACCCTCATCGAGTGGTACCATCTGCTGACGTTTATCAACGATCTCTACGAGGAGTATCATAACTTGCCCATCGACGCAGACTAAAAACCGTCCCGCCGGGTGCTTTGCACCCGGCGGGACGGTTTTTCACAGCGCCGTGCCGCGCTTCGGGACGAAGAGCCCGGCGAGATCCGAGCCTTCAAGCTCCAGAAGGCGCACTTTTTTGTCGATGCCGCCGGCGTAACCCGTGAGGCTGCCGTCCGCACCGACGACGCGGTGGCAGGGGATGATGAGCGAGACGGGGTTATGGCCGACCGCGCCGCCGACGGCTTGAGCGGACATGCTCGCCCGTCCGAGCCGGGCGGCGACGCCGCGCGCGAGCGCGCCGTAGGTCGTCGTTTTTCCGTAGGGAATGTGCAGCAGCGCGTCCCAGACCGCGCGCTGAAACGCGCTGCCGACGGGGTGGAGCGGCGGCGTGAAGTCCGGCTCGCTGCCGGAAAAATATGTGTCGAGCCAGCGCCGCGCTGCGGCGAGCGCCGGGGTCTCACCCTCCGCCGACTCCGCGCCGAGCCCGCGGGCAAAATACTTCTGCCCCTCAAACCAAAGCCCGGTCAGCCCCTCCCCGTCCGCCGCGAGCAGAATTTTGCCCAGCGGGGAATCGTAATGCGCCGTATGAATCATTTTTTCTCCTTTCCGCCGCGGGATCTGTCAGCTCCGGGAGCGCCCCGCACGCCACTGCCCAGAGATAAATGCTCGCCACGCTGCCGCAGGGCGAATAGCGCCGGCGGTAGACCTCAAAGCGCTCGCGGCTGATCTCGCGGTGGCGGTAAACCATCCGCAGCCCACGCAATATCGCGAGGTCGCCGAAGCTGAAAACGTCCGGGCGGTGCAGTCCGGAAAGCAGCACCATTTCCGCCGCACCATATTCAAAAAACATAGCAGCTCACCGCCTTTTTGCATATTATAACAGCGGGACCGCGAAAACCGCCGCGATCCCGCCGAAAACTATCAAATTCCGTGCGGACTTACGCCCGCAACAGTCCGGCGAGTTTTTTAAAGTCCTTCCGCCCCTCGGGGAAGGAGGTCATCATGCAGTAGCTTTGGACCATGCCGGGGCGGGAGGTCAGTGTGAAGGGCACGCCCGCGGCGCGGCAGGCGGTCTCCAGATCGGGGCGCGCGCCGTAGAGGATCTCGTCTTCGCTGAAGAAAAAGTGGATGTCGCCGACGCCGTGCCAGTCGCCGAGGGAGGGGGAGAGCATGTAGCGCGGAATGTCGTCCCGCCCGCGGCGCATGAAGACCTCCACGGTCTCAAGATAGGCGTAGTCGATTGTGACGTCGCGGTCGTTCAGCGCGCGCATGCGCGCCTTGGACGCCTTGTTCCACGGTAGGTCCATCGGCGACACGGCAACGATATGACGCGGCTGGGGCAGAGGGGATTTCTGCGCGCTGTTGTGCGCTGCAATGCCGAGCGCCAGCGCCCCGCCGGAAAAAAAGCCACAGGTGCTGACGTTCCCGCCGCCGTAGACCGAAATCATCTCGGCATAGCAGGCGTAAGCGGCGTCATAGACCTCCGTGATGCAGTGGTCCGTGCAGAGCGGGAGGCAGGGGAACCACACGTCGCAGTCCGTCGCGCGGGAGAGGCGGCGCAGGCTCTTCGCGTCGCCCTTGTCCGGCGCGAGCATCATGCCGCCGCCGGGGAAAAACAGGACCGCACGCTCGCTCCGCTCCGTGCGCCGCCGGATGACGGCGACCTCGCAGCCTGCAATCTCGCGTTTTTCGTAGTGCCCGTCCCCCTCCGGGACGGAAAAGCTCCGTTTCGCGTTGATCTGCCGCGCCGTCGGCAGAAACAGCTCCGGCGGCAGCGCATAGGTCCGCTTCGACCCCGCGCCGCGATAGCTTGTCCGCAGAATGCTTGCAACGATGCTCATGGTCTTGTGTTTCCTCCCGGTGAAACTCTTTTTTCATATTATAGAGAGCGCATGCGCCCTTGTCAAGACGGTGGGGCGTCTCAGTCGTCCTCTCTGGATTTTTCTACCAAATTTTGGGCAAGTTGGCAAGATGCAACTGAGGTACCCTGCTGTGAGGAGAACCGTGCGCCCCGCCCCGGCGATAAGCCGGGGCGGGGCGCGCTTTTTACCCCACGATCCAGCGGATGTGATCTTCCGTCAGGGCGTCGAGACCGGCGAAGTCGACGTGGGGGCGGTAGAGGGCTTCAAGCTCGTCGTGGAGGGCTTTGGCGGCGGCGAGGGAGGCGCAGGCGCGGGCGAGGAGGGCTTCGCTCTCCCGCGCGCGGGCGCGGAGCGCGGGGCGCAGCGGGGCGAGGCGGGCGCTGTCCGGAATGGCGTCGAGGTGGAGCCGCCGGTCGGCTTTCCGCGCGCCGGGGCGCTCCTCGGCGACGACGGCGAGGGCGCGCTCCGGCAGCAGCAGCGCCTCAATCCGCTCCGGCTCCAGCGGGTCGCGGCAGACCACGGCGTCCAGCCCGCGCTGCGCCGCGCACCCGGCAAGCTCCGCGAGAAACTCCCCGCCGAGACCGAGGCGGTCGTCCAGCGCCACGAGGCGCAGCCCCTCCGTGTTCAGCAGCGAAACGCGCCCGCGGCAGCTGAGCGCGGAGACAAAGCGCTCGCGCAGCCGCCCGGTCCCGCCGCCCTTCGGCAGCTCCCGCGCGGCGAAGCGCGCCGCCTTTTCCCGCACGTGCCCGCGCTCACCGTCCGTGACGAGTCCGGGCTGCCCCTTCACCCGCAGCGCCGCGGCTGCGGCGAGCAGGCGATAGGCGTCCGCGTAGTGCGCCTTGTAGCGCCGGTTTAAGTCCGCCGCCGCGTCCAGCTCGCCCTGCATCGCCCCGGCGTCCAGAAAGCTGCCGAGGTCCAGATAGAGCCCGGACGCGCCGGGGTAGCGCGGCTCCAGCACATGCGGCGCGGTGCCGTCGGCGTAACCGAGACGCAGCTCCGGCAGCCACACGGCGTCCAGCGAATCCGGGTCGCCGGAGCAGTGGATATACTCCACGCGCCGCCCCGCCTGCTCCGCCGCTGCGCCGATGCGCCGCATAAACGTCGATTTTCCGCAGCCCGGTCCGCCCTTGAGCACCCAGAGAAAGTCGCCGCCCTCCGGGTCCGTGAAGCCGTCGTAAAGCGAATAAAAGCCCCGCGCGCTGTTCGCGCCGAGAAAATAGCGCTCCGTTTTTCCGTTTTCCATAGCCGATCCGACCTTTCCGCGAGATTTTTTCGCTCCAGCCTATGCCGAACCGGAGCCGCGGGTGTAAAAAAAGCCGCAGACGTTTTAAAAACGTCTGCGGCTCTTTTCGCTTTTGGGGTTTTAACTCAGTGCTCGATCTCCACGAGGAAGCGCATGATCATCGCGGCGATCTGGGCGCGGGTCGCGGTTGCCTTGGGGGAGAGAGCGCTCTCCGTGGTGCCGGCGATGACGCCGGTGGAGCATGCCCATTGCAGCGCGGGGACCGCCCACTCGCTCGCCTCGGCACTGTCCTCAAAGCTGAGGATGCTCACGTCGCTCGCCTTGGCAACGTCGTCGCCGCGCTCGCGGGCGCAGCGGTAGAGGACTGCGGCGAGCTGCTCACGGTTGACGGGATCGGCGGGACCGAAGCGGCCGTCGCCGTAACCGAGGACGATCCCGGTCTCCTCCGCCCAGTTCACCGCGGCGGCAAACCAGTCGTCCGGAGAAACATCCGCAAAGCCGGCGTCCGCCGCCTCGGGCTCTCCGGCGAGACGCCAGAGGATCGTGACGAGCTGGGCACGGGTCGCAGCGCCGCCCGGCGCGAAGAGGCTGCCGGGGAGACCCTGCATCAGACCGTTCTCCACGCAGAAGTGGATGCCGTCATGATACCAGAGACGCAGGTCCAGATCCGTGAAGATGTAAGCGGGGCAGGTCTTGTCGCGCGGGCACTTGCGGTAAGCACGGCTGTAGCCGTCGTCGTCCTCGCGCGGAGCGGGCGGGATATAGTTGCTCGTCCAGCGCGCATAGAGCGTGTGGGGCGCACCGTTTGTGACGAGCGTGGTGCTCTCGATCTTCTCGCCGCGCTCGTTGAACCAGCCGTGGAAGGTCCAGCCGTCCTTCGTCAGCGTCGGAAGCGCGCCGTAGCTGCCGCCGAGGCGGACGGAGATGCTCGGCACCGTGCAGACCTGCTGCGGGTCGGAGAGTGTGACGGTGATCTCGTCAAGCTGCCACACGGCGTAGAGCGTCACGGTCTGACCGGCGGAGGCGAGCGGCGCCTGCAGCGTGCTGCCGAGCGCGTAGCTCACAACCGCGCCCCCGGGCACCGTCGTCCAGCCGATGAGCGTGTAGCCGTCCTTTGCAAAGTCGGACACGTCGGCACTGCCGTAAAGCGGAGTGGTCAGCTCGTTCTGATAGAGCGTCTGCGTCTTCACCGTGCCGGTCCCGCCGTTCGGGTCGTAGCTCACGGTGTAGCTGTAGCCGCGCGCGTCGGGGTCAGCCTCCCAGACGGCGTAGAGCGTCGGAACGGCGGTGAGGTCGCTCGTCAGCACCTGTGCGAGGGCGTAAGCATCGCCGCTGCCGTCGGAGGCGGTGTTCCAGCCGCTGATGTGATAGCCGTTCTTCGTGAAGCCCGCGCCGTCATGGAGGACGAGCGTCGTGCCGGTCACATAGGCCGCGGTCTCGCTCTGCGCCGGGGTGTCGCCGCCGTTCGCGTCGTATGCGACGGTATAGGTCGTCGCGCCGGAGCGGACGGCGATCACGCTGTCGCGCTCCAGAACGAAGGAGCCGGTGAGAACGCCGCTTGCCTCCGTCATCTGCATCACGGCGCCGTTGACCGCCACGGTCAGGCTGCCGAGCACATTCGGGTCGAGCGCCGTCACGGTGAAGTCCACCGTGGTGCCGCCGGGGAAGCGGTTCTGGTTCGGGTTCGTCGTGAGCGCAACGTCCGCCACGCCGCCGTCGTCGATGCTGACGGTGTAGGCGATGCGCTCCCAGACGGCGTAGAGCGTCAGGTCCGCGTCCTCGGTGTAAGGTGCGCCGGGGGCAAATTCCGCCGCGCCGTCGGCGGTCCGGCTCCAGCCGAGGAAGGTGTAGCCGCTGCGGGCGGGAACGGTCGGGCTGACAGTGTAGTCCGCACCGGCGGTCTTGCTGCCCGCGCCGGGCAGCGCTGTTACGAGCTCGCCGCCGGCGTTGGCGTCGTAGGTAACGGTGAAGCACTGAATCTTCTGCCACACGGCATAGAGCGTCACGTCGCCGCTGCCCATCTGGAATGTGCCGCGCGCGGTCGTGAACTCCGGCGTCGATGCCGTGGAGGAGCGCGCCCAGCCGAGGAAGGTCCAGTCGGGTCTGCTCGGTTGCGGGGTGAACTTGACGATCACGGACTCGCCGGAAAGATAGGCGTTCTCGTCCGTCGGAATACCCGTGCCGCCGTTCGCGTCATAGTGCACGGTGTAAGTCGACGCATTTTGCTGCCAGATGGCGTAGAGCGTGACGTTCACCGCGCCGATCTGGAAGCTGTCGCCGTCGGTGGTGTAGGTCGGGATGCGGGCGCTGCGGTCGGTGTCCCAGCCGAGGAAGGTCCAGCCGCTGCGGGTCAGCGTGTCGGTGAAAAGCACGTTGACGGTGTCGTTTTCAAAATACGCGATCCTGTCCACGGGCGCGCCGATGCCGCCGTTGGCGTCGTAGCTGACGGTGTAGGTCTCGTGCGTCTGCCACACGGCGTAGAGCGTCACGGTCTGACCGTCCGCCGCGATGGGCGCAGTGAGGACAGCGCCGAGGGCGTAAGCCACGCCGCCGTTCGGCGCGGTCGCCCAGCCGATGAGGTCCGCGTGGTCTTTGGTGAAGCCCGTGCCGTCGCTGAGCTGGGTAGTGTCGACGGAGTTCACGGTCTGATCGGCGATGCTGCCCGTGCCGCCGTTCGCGTCATACTTGACCGTGTAGCGCACCTCCGTGCTGCGTGCGTCGAGCAGGGTGACTGCCACGTCGCCGGTGACGGTCAGCTGCGTGGTGATATGGTTCGCATCGCCGGTCGTGATGATGCGGCCGTTCACGAGGCACCAGAACGACGCCGTGCTGTAACCGTTCAGCGGCTCCGCCGTGATGTCCAGCACGTCGCCGTAGCGGATGGCATCGCCGGAGACCAGCGGGTCGCCGCCGCGCAGGACCGTGATCGTGCCGACGCCGTTATCGCGGAGCGTCAGCCCGTAGGTCTTGGCCTCCCAGAGGGCATAGAGCGTCAGGGGGCGTTTCCGTCGTAGGCGTCGTTTGCCTCGTAATCCTTGTTGATGCCGTTGATGCTCCAGCCTGCGAAGTCATAGCCCTCGCGGACGGGGATCATGCTGCTGAGGAGGTAAGGCTCGTCCTCCGTCTTTGTCCCGGCGGCGGGCAGATTGCTCACGCTGCCGTCATTGACGCCGGGGGCATAGGTGATCGTGTAAGTCTTCAGCCGATACCACACGGCGTAAAGCGTGAGGTCGCCCGTCATTGTAAGCGACGTACCCGCGGCGTAGGCGGTGTCCGGCTGCGTCGCCGTCGGGTCCGTGCTCCAGCCGAGGAAGCGGCAACCGTCATAGACCGGCTCGCGGTCGGAAACCGTGCAGTTTTCACCCTCCAGCGCACTGCCGTCCGCAGGGGCGGCGGTGCCGCCGTTGGCGTCATAGTGCAGGGTGTAGGTCGGGAGCGGCTCCCACACGGCGTAGAGCGTGACGGTTGCGCCCTGCTCGGACGCGAGGTTTTTGACCGTCGCCCCGTCCTCATAGACGACGCTGCCGTTTCGGCTCAGCGCCCAGCCGGCGAAGCGATAGCCGGCGAGGGTAATGTTGCCGATCGCCGGGAGCCGGCTGCTCGCGTCATAGGTGAAAGGCGTGCTTGTGATGAATCCCTCGGCGCCGCCGAGGTCGTAGCTGATGCTGTAGCTGATGGGCGTCCAGCGGGCATAGAGCGTCGCGTCCGCGTCCTTGTTCCAGCGGGACATCGACGCGCCGGCGTTGTCATAATAGCACGTTCCCTCGGTCATGGCGTCGTAGTAGCCGCCGAAGATGTAGCCCGTGCGGGTGGGGAGGGCGATGGCGGGCATCTCCGCGTCATAGGTCGCCTTGACATAGCTCTTGGCGGGTGTGCCGTCCATGGCATCGAGCGTCACGGTGTATTCCTTCGGCGTCCAGATGGCGTAGAGGGTGATCTCGCCGTCTGCCTCCGCCGTCAGGTTGCGGACCGTCTCGCCGCCGAGATAGTACGGGAGCCCGTCGGGGCTGAGCGCCCAGCCGGTGAAGCGGTAGCCGGTTTTATGATAAGTGCACTCCGCGATCGTGTGCGGCTGATCATAGGTCAGAGCGCTCGTGCCCATGCCGCCCTCGCCGCCGTTGGCGTTATATACGATCGAGTAGCCGTTGGCGGTCCACTGGGCGGTGAGCGTGACGTCGCCGCTGCCCATCCGGAAGGTGTTGCCCGGCTGATAAATCGTCGTGACGTCGCTCCAGCCGGTGAAGGTGTAGCCCTCGCGGGTCGGCGCGTCGCCGACGGTCACGTTTTCGCCGGCGGCATATTCGCCGCGGTCAAACGGCGCATTCACGCCGCCGTTCGGGTCGTAGGAGACGATGTAGTACTCCACGCGCCTGGTGAGGGTAATGTTGATCTCAATGTCCTGCGTGACCGTGATGTGGTATTGCCCATCGTCCTGCGGACTGAGCAGCACGCCGTTGGCATACACGCGGACGGTGCCGTCGCCGGTCGCGGTGAAGGCTTTGTCCGTACCGTACTCGTAGTCTCCGGCGAGACCGCTGTCATAAGTGATGCCCGCCCCGGCGTTTACGTTGATCTGGAAGATCTTCTTTTCCCACTGGGCGGTGAAGGTGAGCACATCGTAGGAGCCGCCGAGCGTGTATTCCGCGCCGGAGCTGTAGGTGTTTCCGTCCTTGGAGCATTTCCAGCCCTTGAAATCATAGCCCTCGCGGACAGGCACGGCGTCCGTGAGCGTGTACGTTCCCGCCGGGGAGGGATAGTCCACGGGCAGGGATGTGGTGAAGTAGCCGCCGTTCGCGTCATAGGTCACGCTGGGGTTATGCTTCCACACGGCGTAGAGATTCAGGCTTATATGGAGATTGGTAATTTTACCACCGGGCTGCATCGGAAGGAAACTGACGCCTGAATTCTGCCAGCACTGGAACGTGTAGCCGTCGCGCGTGGGCACGTCGGACGGAATCGTATATTCGCTGCCGTAGGGCACGCTGTCGCTCGCCGGGGCGCCGGAGCCGCCGTTGGCGTTGTAGGTGATCGTCAGGTCAGGGATGTCCTGATACACTGCGTAGAAATCCAGAACGTCGCCCTGCGTGGTGGTGAGGTTGCGCGCCTTTGCGCCGGCGTCATA